>MDSX01057002.1_pt1 | contig 20856 bp, 15 predicted proteins | sample 811141 | NCBI WGS metagenome assembly MDSX01 (sample SAMN05326642, study PRJNA326480) | marine metagenome | isolation source: seawater | place: Atlantic Ocean: South East | collected 2010 | reverse complement strand
CTGCTTTATAGGTACCTTTCAAGTAAACTATAACTTCTTTTTTGACCGAAGGCTTTACCACTTTTTTGACAATACATCTTTTGCCATTAGTAAATCTAGAGACATATTAGCATACATCAGTTTGAGCTTCAAATTCTATTCCTACAACTCTTTAAGGCGCTTCAATTGACTTACATCCATTCCTTCATACTTTTTGCGCCAATTGTAAAATGCATCCTTATTGATCCACATTTCTATGCTAGTCTCTTCTTCTGATCGACCTGCTTCATTTTCTTTCAATGCCTTGATTATTTGGCTCTCACTAAATTTTGATTTCTTCATAACAAATGAATTTAATTCATTTTTAAACTGTCTTACTTTTACGCAAGGCTACACAAACACATGTTTTCAGATGAACTTTCTAAATGATGATCTTAGAACCACTAATATATTTCCTTCAGATATTGTTCAGGAGTTAAATTTTGATGGACCAGGAAATGAGGTAGAACCTGCTGAAAATGTAGATTTAGTGCCAGACAGAAGCTTCGATGCATGTTTCGTACTAGAAGAAGATACGGAAGATCTCTGTACAGATGGATTAGACAATGATGAAGATGGATTAGTGGACTGCTTAGATCCGGGGTGCAACAATTTATGTTCAGAAGATAATAGTATAACCTGTAATGATGGTATTGACAATGATAATGATGGTATGATAGATTGTGATGATGATTCATGTCTGACACAATCAGGTCAATTCACATCTACAGCACCAGATAATTGTCCAATTCTTGATAATGGTCAGTTTCTTTTTTCTTTTGGCAGTAACAATGTAGAAATTAGCATTGATGGGGGACTAAATTATGTAAGCGATACTATTGTGGATAATTTAAGTGAAGGAATAGATAATGATAATGATGGTTTAGTGGATTGTGCAGATCCTAGTTGTGAAGCAGCAGGCCCATGTACACAAACAGAGCAACAATTTTATGGAGTAAGGATGTCTCTTGAGTCTTTAGATTGCGAAACCAATCAAGCATGTTATAGTGTAGAATTGAAAAGTGAAGGAAGAACGGCCTTTACTCTTGGCAATCAGGAATATGCATTATTTTATAATTCCGATATAGCCACATTTGTTCAAGGAGTATCTGTAATGGAACAAAATACTTTCACTCCTTTTACTTTGGTTGAAAACACAGAGAATCAAGATGAAAGTGATAAAAATGGATTAGACTTTGACACTGATCTAGGATTCTTGAATTATAGAATAAATCTGAGTGGGTTCGAAGCAAGTACATTTGAAGTACCAACAAATACTTGGGTAAAGACCTCTACACTATGTTTCAATATTTCACCAGACGCTATAGGTAATCCTGAAGAATGCTTCAATGTTGTATGGGGCCGAAGTGGCACGACTGATGAGTATTCTCAAGCCATTGTTACAATTGACGAATTCATAAGCGTATCAGAAAGCAGAGAGGTTACTGGCATGCTGTATGATGACCTCAATTCAGAGGACGGCAATGAATCTTGCTTTACAGAATCTTGTGGAACATCTGAAAACAATTTGGCCACATGTACAGATGGGATAGATAATGATAACGATGGCCTTGTGGATTGTGCAGATCAAGATTGTGCTGATGTGACGTCTTGTAACTCAGTAGAAGTATTGATAGGAGACTTTGTCTTTGCTGATTTGAATGGAAATGGAATTCAAGATGTCGGAGAAGGTGGGTTGAATGGAATTACTATTGCATTATTTGCAGATAGCGACAATGACGGCAATGCAGATAACCCCAATACCCCATTAGCAACAACAGTATCTGCATCTAATGGCAATGGAGAAGCAGGTCAATATGGATTTGGGGTTGAACCTGGATCTTATGTTTTAGTTGCAACAGGCCTTAATGGGTTTTCAATTACTACATTGGGCGCTGGAAATGATGATACTCAGGATAGCGATTATAATAGTGAGACCTCTTCTGTTTCAGTAACAGCCAACGCAAATGAGACTAGAGATGATGTAGATTTGGGTCTTTATAGATTTGGATCAATTTCAGGTATTGCCTTTAATGACCAAAATTCAGATGGTCTCCGTCAAAATGGAGAAGCTGGCTTAAACTCAATTATTGTCAATCTTTATGCGGATACAGATCAAAATGGTGAGCCAGATTCATCAGATGAAATAGCTACGACAACCACGACAACTGTAAACGAGGTAGCTGGTAGCTATCAATTCAGTGGACTTGTTCCTGGATCATATTTGGTACAATTCATAACAGGTCAAGGATTTGCAGGTACAATAGCTAATGCTGGAAACAATGACAACCTTGATAGTGACATTGATCCAATAACAGGAAATACAGGAACGATAACTTTAGCATCAGGGGAGAACATTGATAATATATATGCAGGCTATACTAGTGGAACTGCAATTGGAGATTTTGTGTGGAATGATACCGATGGAGATGGAATGAGAGATGAAAATGAAAGTGGTATTAATGGCATTACAGTAAGGCTTTTCAGCGGCACTGGAATTCTTGTGTCTAATACAATAACGACAAATGACCCAAATACTGAAGAGCCAGGTTACTATAAGTTCATGGATGTGGATCCTGGAGATTATTATATAGAAGTGATATTAGCAGGAGGGCTAGTCAGTAGTAATGCAGATGCCATTAGTGATGAAGAAATAGACAGTGACCTTACTGGGGCAAATGGACCAAATACCTCTTCAACTTTTAGTTTAGCACAAGGTGAAGTCATATGTAATCTTGACGCAGGGGTATATTCTGGTGGTACTATTAGTGGTTTGGTATGGTTAGATGAATTAAAAGGCACCTCTGGTGTGTATGAAGATGGTGTTGATTCTCCACAAGCTAATGTCACAGTGAAATTATTAAATGATGAAGGAGAAGTAGTGGCTGAAACTAGTACTGACGAAAATGGAGAATATTCCTTTGGTCCACTCAAAGTAGGAACATATATTGTCATGTTTGTAAGACCTAATAGTGACGTATCGTTTGTGAATGCCAATATTGGTGGAGATGAAGCTATAGATAGTGATGTACAAAACAAACAAGATGGCACCACGAATGAAATAGCAATATCGGTAGGTGGTGAGGCTACTAATATTAGCGCGGGATTACAACCAGGTACTTTGCCTGTAGAACTTGTGAGCTTCACAGGATATTGGAACCAGAAGGCAGATGTGAATGCTCTAAACTGGATTACTGCAACAGAAATCAACAATGACTTCTTTGAAGTTGAAAGAAGTTTGGACCCTTCAGGTTCTTTTCAAAAAATTGGTGAAGTACAAGGAAATGGCACCTCAAGTACAGTAAAAGAATATGATTTCTCAGATGAGAATATCTCACTCAGTGGCACCTATTATTACAGGTTAAAGCAAGTAGATTATAATGGAGACTTTGATTATTCTGACGTGATTGCAATTGATGTTAGCAGAATAGGAAAAGCTTATGTCAACATCTTACAAAATCCTGTGGTGACAGATATTTCACTTGAATTGTTCACAGAAGATGGTGCTATAGCCGCATTCGCACTTTATGATATAAATGGCAGATTGGTAGAAAATGTGATACAAAATTCAACAAGAATCCAGAAAGGGAAAAATAGTATGTCTGTAAATGCCGAAAGGTTAAATCAAGGTCAGTACATACTAACAGTGACTATTGCTGACGAAAGATTTATAAAGAAGATCATTAAACTGTAAAAGAAATACTGCCTGATGGCATGAGAAGAATTTGGTTTTCATTCTCATTTTTAGGGGGGAGTTACTTAGTAACTCCCCTTCTTTTTTGTCTTTTGTTACTAATACTAGCAGAATTGATCGTATGCCATCTTAAGATTATCTGCAATCATTTGCGCTGTTCTACCTTCTATGTGGTGTCTTTCTAGCATGTGCACGAGCTTCCCCTCCTTAAAAAGAGCAATAGCAGGAGAAGAAGGAGGATATGGAAGTAATAATTCTCTTGCTTGATCCACAGCTTCTCTATCCACACCGGCAAAAACCGTATAACAATGATCAGGTTTTTTTTCGTTCTGAATTGATATTTTAGCCCCTGGTCGTGCATTTGCTGCGGCACAGCCACAAACACTATTTACTACAAGCAAAGAAGTTCCTTCTGACCCCTCTATAGAGCTTAGAACTTCATCAGGTGAGGTAAGGCCTTTGAACCCAAACTCTGTAAGGTCCTTTGCCATTGGTATTGTTAATTCTCTCGGATACATATAAAATGTTTTTTAAAATCTATTTGCAAAAATAGGGTTAAATTATAATGTCTAAAACAATAAATATGTTCCTCAAAATCCAGAAATTAAATGTCGGAGATAATAGATGGATGAAGTATTCTATCGTATTTGAACCTCTTTTTGCCAATAAAATTAACCCATTAATGGTTTAGTTTTGTAGCATAAAGTCAGAAGAAGTAGATGTTTCCAGAATATGATGTAATAGTAGTAGGTGCAGGTCATGCAGGATGTGAAGCTGCCCATGCCGCAGCACGAATGGGTTCTAAAGTTCTAATGGCAACCATGAACATGCAGACCATAGCACAGATGTCATGTAACCCAGCAATGGGCGGTGTAGCTAAAGGCCAAATTGTCCGTGAGATTGATGCCTTAGGAGGAATGTCAGGTATAGTGACTGACCATACAATGATTCAGTTCAGAATGCTTAACAAGTCTAAAGGCCCAGCAATGTGGAGCCCTAGAGCACAAAGTGACAGGTTAGAGTTTGCCAGGTTATGGAGAAATAAATTAGAAGAAAACGAGAATGTAGACTTTTGGCAGGAAATGGTTACAGGCCTGATTGTAGAAGGGGACATATGTAAAGGTGTAAAAACGGGGATTGGTCTTGAGATTAGATCGAGGACCGTAGTACTTACAAATGGAACTTTTTTAAATGGCCTAATCCACATAGGTGAAAAGAGTTTTGGTGGAGGAAGAGCTGGAGAGCGGGCAGCAACAGGAATAACAGAACAGCTACTCGAATTGGGTTTTGAAGCTGGTAGGATGAAGACAGGTACTCCACCTAGAATTGACGGAAGGTCATTGGACTATTCTAAAATGGAAGAACAGCCTGGAGATGAAAACCCCGCAAAATTTTCGTTCACAAATACTCCTAAGCTAACAAAGCAGCATCATTGTCATATTACTTATACCGCTCCTGAAGTTCATGAAGCATTGAAAGAGGGGTTTGATAAGTCTCCAATGTTTAATGGTCGAATCAGAGGATTGGGACCAAGGTATTGTCCTTCTATAGAAGATAAGATTAATAGGTTTGCAGAAAGAGACAGGCATCAGTTATTTGTAGAGCCAGAAGGAAGAGATACTTGTGAGATTTATGTAAATGGGTTTTCTTCTTCACTACCAGAAGAGGTTCAATATAAAGCATTGAAAAAAGTAGCGGGTTTTGAAAACATGAAGATGTTCAGACCAGGATATGCAATTGAATATGACTTTTTTCAACCTACACAGCTTTCTCCTACCCTAGAAACTAAAAACGTTCATCACCTTTTTTTTGCAGGACAGATCAATGGAACGACGGGTTATGAAGAAGCAGCTAGTCAAGGTCTTATAGCGGGTATAAATGCTGCCTTAAGTGTCAAAAATAGAGAGCAGTTTATTCTAAAAAGATCAGAAGCATATATAGGCGTACTGATTGACGATTTAGTGAATAAAGGCACAAAGGAGCCGTATAGAATGTTCACTTCAAGGGCTGAGTTTAGAATTTTATTGAGACAGGATAATGCTGATCTACGGCTTACTCCTAAAGCAGTTGAGTTGGGAATGGCTGATATGGAAGAACGGATTGATGCACTGGATAAAAAGAAGAGTGATATGAAGGAAATTGAAAAATATTTCAAGTCCACCTCGATAGCGCCAAATGAAATTAACTCATATCTTGAACAACAAAAATCAGCACCTTTAAATCAAAAAGTTAAACTGCAATCAATATTATCACGACCGAAAATTAGTGCTTCCGGAATTGCAGAGGCAATACCAAGTGTTTCTTCTTTTTTGGAAAAATTTACACCAGAAACTAAAGAGGCTGCTGAAGTAAAGTTGAAATATGAAGGATATATAAGAAAAGAGGAGGAAATGGTGGATAAAATGAACCGTTTAGAGAAAGTAGGTCTTAATTTGGATTTTGATTATCAAAAAATAACCTCTCTTTCTGCTGAGGCGAGAGAAAAACTATCAGAAATCAAACCTCTTTCTATAGGCCAAGCTAGTAGAATAAGTGGGGTTTCTCCCTCGGACATTTCCGTTTTGTTGGTCCATTTAGGAAGATAATGAATCGAATTAAGGCCATAATGTTTCTTTTCGTTTTTGGTCTACAGGCCATATACGCTCAGGACAAAAATGAAGTAAGAGCAGTAAACAACTATGTCACTTTTGTGAATGAAAGTATACATGGTCTTCTTATTGCTCATCGCCTTTTTGAAATTTATAATCAAACTGTTAATAAGTATGTAGATCTACCTGATTATCAGTTGAATAACTATAGCAACGCTGATCTTCCAGAGGACATATTTAGAGACCCCGAAGGATGGTTTTACGAAGAAAGTAACCCTTATTTGCTTTATGAGGCTGCAATAAGAGAAGGTGCATATCTAGGAAGTAATGTTGAAACCATTAATCAGCATGTTTCAGAATTGAAAAGGCTACTAGGTGTTCTGAATATGAAGCGAATATCCATCGCAAAAATTTTGGACACCAGTGATCTTACACAGTCTACTAACCTTCAAAAGGTTTATACAGAACTAGAATCTGTGGTAGATTTATACGATAGATTTTTTGAGGTATACCAAGCAATAGATATTCACCTTCAATCTGTATATCAGGTGAAAAGAGGTAAAAACCCGTTTACTCAAAAGTTCTTTGAATTTTATTCTCTATCTAAACTCCAAGTTGGAAAGCTACGTGACGAAGCACCAATTGAAAAGTCTTTTGTAGCTGAAATCGGAAAGAAGGTGGTAGAGCTAGAAAAAATTTCATTGAGCGGCGACCCCCAATCAAGAAAGAGAATACTCACGAACGTTTCGAGGCTTGTGAAAGCAATTAAAGACTATAATTCGAATAAAGCAATTCCTATCGAATACCAACTCTATGGAAGCCTCTACCACTATCACAATGTGACAATGCTTAATCTTATCAACAGGTATGGTAATGGATTTATTCATGAATTTAATGATCTTGCACAAGAAAATGGATGGATAAAAGAGGTTGAAGTTCCACATTTTTATAAAGTTTTATACCCTAGAAAACTACCGAAAGAAGAACTTACTACCTTGAATGACGATAAATTAATCGCATTGTTAAACAAACAAGAAAACCCTATTAATTCATCACCTAAATCTGTTGTTATATCCCAACCAACTACACCGGAAGAAGACCCTCCTCAACCAAAACAAAAGGAAGAAATTACACCTATAAATTATACTCGAGGCATTGTGGTCCATCAAGAAGTAATCTTTGTCAATGCTGACTCCTTTGATTTAGAATTGTATGATCATCTTATCAAAGATGGTGATAGGGTATCAATCAAAGTAAATGATGAGTGGAAATTTAAAAATATCTCATTAGAGAAAGAGCCAAAGACAGTTACTATCCATATCAAGCCGGGACAACAAAACTACATTCTGGTTCATGCTGATAATACTGGATATAGACCTCCTAATACAATCGCCCTGGCCTATACTGTAAATGGAGTAAGGAAAGAAATAAGTCTTCAAACAGACTTGGAAAACTCTCAAATGGTAGAGATAAAATATCAATGATTTTTTATTTGAGATTTTACTACTTCCGACACTGTTTTTCTCAATACTTTGGATTGTACCCAAGAAAAAATGTCTAAATAAAGGAATGCTCTTTTCTCATATTGGTCACGTTGAAGTAATTGCAACTCATTACTAAATTCAATGAATAGATCAATATGATCTGATTTACCTTTTCGATTTATTTTCTTGAAGAATTTTATACTTTCTTCCTGGAGTTTACTTCTGTTCTTGATTTTGCCAAAACTACTTTCTGCCCTTTGTATGAGATATTTCATTAGATCATAATTCTCTAAATCGTAATGAGCCATGAGAAAAAGTATCTGACTATAAATCTGAAGGTCTATACGTAGGAAGCCAATTTCAATTTGAAATAACTTGTTGAGATAATTAACAGATTTTCCTGCTTTTCCTGCGGCTAGATAGATCCAAGCAATTTTGAAGTAAAAAACTATGATTCGATGTGGGTCTATTTTGTTCTCATATCTTTTTATTCTTCTTAAGGTTTTAGGTATAACCTTTAGCCCGTCCTCAAATTCTCCTGATAACCCAAAACGAGTCAATCTTCCATTGTGGACATAAATAAAAGAGAAGATCCGAGAGTTTTCATTGAACGTATGGTATTTGGATTTTCTAAATTTTTCGAATTCTTCCAAATACTTTTCAAAAGACGCCTTATCTCTATTATAGTATGCAGTTGTGAGAATGTAGAAATAACCTCTCATCATCAAGTCCACGTCCCATTTTTGGAAGTGTTCATTCTTTTTAAAGAGTTCTACCCATTTTATAGAATATTCAAAACATTGTTTGAAATCCAGAATAGTGTAGTAATACCATACATAAGATTGATATAGGAATACTTTTTCTTGAAAACTCAAGCTGTCTAAATCATAATTGGGCAAGTTCTTTTCAAAAAACTCTTTTACCGTATCATAATCTTCCTCACTTTGGATATGCCCATTCCTAATGTACCATCCATGTATTAGAATTTTTAGATTTGACAATCGGACTTCGGAGTGAACACTAGTAAACCGATTTTCTGCTTCTGTTATTAATTCTACATTTTTAAGCGCCCCAGTACGAGTAATATGCCTAGCTTCTATAAGCTTTTGAAATTCTAAAATCTCAAGAATAAGTAAGTCAAGGTCACTAGTTTCTGCAATTCTTTTTGCTCTTGTTAATATTTTTAAACTCTGGTGAAATAGACCCTTACCATATAGGATTTTAGCAAAATCGATATGCTCTCTAACTTCTATAGAAGTGTCTTTGCTGATATGAATAAGCCTAAGACTTGTAACTAATTGTTTATATAAATGTCTTTTTAAGTTAGAGAATTGCTGTTTGCCTATGTGTTCAAGGCCTGTAAATATAGCTTCTTCATTCTCCTGCTTTTGTTTGTCTATAACATCAAAAAGTTGTAAAAACTTCATGTTCTCATCCCCACCTATTCTTTTAGCATACAGGTTGAAATTTCTCTTTTCTGCTTTTGTCATCGACTTTACTAAACCGAAAAGCTCGTTGTAATTGGAGATAGGCATAACAAAAATTAGTTCATATGTGATTGATATTCAATGCAGTATAAAATTTTCCGCTTCTCTTAAGATAACATAGACGATCATTTTAGGAAAATTTTCTTTTGTCATGCTAATTAACCTTGCACCGATAATCAATCAAACATAATTAACAATCCGACAAAATGAAGAAAGTAGAAGCCATTATTCGGAAATCAAAATTTGATGACGTAACCGAGGCTCTAGAAGGAATAGGAATCAACTTTTTTACTTTTCTGGAAGTAAGTGGTCATGGAAAACAGAAAGGAGATGAGATTACATATAGAGGGTCTCATTATGATTCTGGACACATACCTCGCCTCAAATTGGAAATTATTGTGCCTGAGGAAAAATTAGATCAGGTCATATCTACAATTTCAATCAATGCCAAAACGGGAAGAATTGGAGATGGTAAAATCATTGTTACTCCAGTAGATGCCTTTATAAGAGTAAGAACAGGTGAAAAAGACGACGATGCCCTTTGATGGTAAAATCATAAAAAAGTAAAGAAATGCAAGAACAAGAAATATTATATCAAACCTCACCAGAGGTTTTGGCAAAATTAGAGGCTGCAACAGCAGCAGCGACAGCAGCTCAAGAGTCAGCTGACTTAGCGCAATTCATGACAAACAATATGTGGATTTTCATATCTGCAGCATTGGTATTCATAATGCACTTAGGATTCGCTTCTCTAGAGGCAGGGTTTGTAAGAAAAAAGAACGTTGTAAATATTCTTTTCAAAAATTGTATGATCATAGCCATAGGACTTTTGACCTATTGTTTAATTGGCTTTGACCTTATGTATCCAGGAGATTTTAATGGGTGGTTCAGTATAGGGGCATTTACAAGTCTAGGTCTAGAGCCCACAGCTGAGGGAATGACTGCTGCATATGCTGATTATACGTACTACTCAGATTTCATTTTTCAAGCTATGTTTGCAGCTACGGGAGCAACAATAGTTTCTGGAGCAGTAGCTGAAAGGATTAAACTTCCATCATTCCTTGTATTTGCTACGATATTCGTAGCGATCTCATATCCTATCACAGGTGCATGGAAATGGGGAGCAGGATGGTTGGATCAGAAAGGATTTTATGATTTTGCTGGGTCTACAGTCGTTCACTCAGTAGGTGGATGGGCTGCATTAGCAGGAATTATCTTATTGGGGCCAAGAGCTGGGAAATATACATCCAAGGGGATTAGACCAATAATGGGACATAGCATGCCCCTTGCGGCAATTGGTGTTTTCTTATTATGGTTCGGGTGGTTTGGGTTTAATGGAGGATCAGTATTAAGTGCAGATCCAGGAGGTGTATCACTCGTATTTACTACTACATCTATAGCAGCAGCAGCAGGTGCTATGGGAGCCTTTATCACATCATTGATTATGTTTAAAAATTATGACTTGCCTATGGTACTTAACGGTATCCTTGGTGGCCTAGTCGGTATTACTGCAGGAGCTGATGTAATGAGTGTAACAGATGCTATAATCGTCGGTTTTATAGCTGGTGTGATCATTCCTATATCAGTTACAGCTTTTGATAAAGCTAAACTGGATGACCCAGTTGGCGCTACTTCTGTACACCTTGTATGTGGTATCTGGGGAACATTAGCAGTTGCAATATTTGGAGACTGCGCCGATAATTATGGATCCTTTGGAGCACAGCTCCTGGGTATTTTGGCCATTGGCGCATTTACATTCATTTTCTCCTTTATTCTGTTTTATATCATCAAGGTGACTATGGGGTTGAGAGTATCGGAAGAAGAAGAAGAAAAAGGTCTAGATATTATGGAGCATGAACTCAATGCTTACTCATAACTAGAAGAAGAAAGTCCCCGATTCTGACGTCGGGGACACACAATAAATTTAAATCAGCACCTAAGGTGGTTGACCATGTGAATTGGAAGACTCAGGTTCAACCTTTTAAGGTGCATTTTTCTAAAAATTGAATATTAAAGAAATGAAAAATTTTTTAACTCATTGTTTATTAGCTGTTCTTTTGGCGTATACTCCATCACTATTAGCTCAGGAAGGGCCAAAGTTTACCTTATCAGGCTCTGCTGACACCTATTTCAGGGCAAATATCAATGCATCTAATGACCCAGAAGCCTTTATTTTAGGCTCTTCCGCAGCACCAGCCACCTCATTTGCAAATTTACCAGGGTTTTCTCTAGGTATGTTTAATTTGATTGGTGGCGTGGAAGGAGAAAAAGTAGGCGTTGTAGGAGATTTAGTATTTGGTCCTAGAGGAGAGGATGCAGTATTCTTATCTACAGGAAGTGCCAATATTGTAAATCAGCTTTATGCCTATTGGAACGTAAGCGAAAATGTGAAATTCACATTGGGAAATTTCAACACCTTTTTAGGTTATGAAGTAATATCACCGGCAAGCAATTTTAATTACTCTACTTCATATATGTTTTCTTATGGCCCATTTTCACATACTGGCCTTAAGGTGGATATTACGGCAGGAGACGTTACAATTATGGGAGCAATCCTGAACCCTACAGATGCTACAGATTATAATCTGACTGGAGATTATGTATTCGGGTTGCAATTGGGATATGACTTTGGAAAAGGGTCAGCTTATGCCAATGGTATTTTTCAAGAGGGCTTTTATCAATTGGACCTTACAGCAGGATATGATATAACGGATGCCATATACTTAGGATTAAATACAACTATTGCAGATGAGACGTTCAGTGGTGTGGCCGTATATCTTCAAGCAGCTCTTTCTGAAACTTTCAAATTGGGTGCGAGAGCAGAATCATTTACAGATAAGACTGGGAGTATTCTAGGTTCAGAAACAGAGTCGAAAGTCTTTGGCTTTACAATCTCTGCCAATTATACGATAGACAACCTCACCATCATTCCAGAAATCAGGATTGATTCACTATCTGATGGAAAGTTTGATTTAGGGGATACAGATCTAGGAGATTCTCTTTCATCATTCATTCTAGCAGCGGTATATTCTTTCTAAGATTTTTAGAAGAGAAAAAATATAATAGTTTTTTTCATACAACAATAGAGGCCATAATCAAACGTGATTATGGCCTTTTTCTATTTAGGCTGTAGGACTTGGATATTCATCCTTTACCCAGACTAGGCATTCTTTGAAACTGCTAAAAATATGATCCTCAAAAACCAAGTCTGGAATAATATCAATTCTTTCGAGCATATATTTTGGTTGACTTAGAATATTAACCAACAATACTTTTTGATTAGAGTTAATAAGATCCTGAAGAACATCTTCAATTGCATACAGGCCGGACTGATCTATATAAGGCACCTTTCCCATCCTAATTATGACGGTACTACAAGTGTCAGGGATTTGCCTGGCTAATTGTTGAAAGTCCTGTGTCGATCCAAAAAATAACGGCCCATTAATATGCTTTATGAAAACCTCCTCTTGCAGGTTTTTTGGAAAATCTATCTCATCTGCCCAAGATTCCTCTGCTTTGAGAGAAGTTACTTGGGATTGTTCTGCAGTAAGGTCTCCAATTTTTTTCATGAACATTAGAGAAGCAATCACAAGACCTATTCCCACAGCATATACAAGATTCCAAACAGAAGATAGCACTAGCACAATTATCATAATAGTGACCTCTGGCCTTGGCATAGATGGCATTGCTTTCAGTCCTTTGTAATCCATTACACCGATACCCACAGTAATCAAAATCCCAGCTAATACTGCTGCCGGAATCTGAGAAGCAACAGGTCCCAAAACCAATAAAATAAAAAGTAACAAAACACCAGCAAGCATTCCTGATAGACGAGTTTTACCACCAGCATTAATATTTACTACCGTTCGTATTGTAGCTCCTGCACCAGGAATTCCTCCAAATATTGCTGCTATTGTATTCCCAATACCTTGACCCACCAATTCTTTGTTAGGTTCATGTTGCGTTTTGGTCATGTTGTCTGCCACTACTGAAGTGAGCAATGAATCAATGGCTCCAAGCATTGCAAGTGTGAGTGCCGTGAATATATATGGGGAGATAGATGAAAGTTCGAATTCCGTAAATATCGACCATTGGGGGAGCGGCAATCCACTTGGAATTTGTTCTATAGGCCTATAATCTAGTCCCGCAAAGATGGCAATAGAAGACATAACAAATAAAGCCACGAGAGTACTTGGAACAGCGGTAGTTATGCGTTTAAATCCAAAAATAATTATAATTGTACCCAAGGCTAGTATTAATTCTAACCAGTTAATATTTCTCAATGCTTTGGGTAATACTTTCAAAGATCCAATCACTCCGGAGGCATTTTTAGCTGCAAGTGTCTGTGATTCTTTAAGAATTTGAGCTTGAGTAATATCTTCTGCTCTAATTATTGTCTCTTTGAAATCTTCCAAAACTAATAAGCCTTCATCGGCTTCATCCTTTAATATATTGTCAAGTATGATTTCCTCAGCTTGAGGTTTGAAAAGATTTACATATTCCACATCTTCTTTTGGATAGTATCCGATAGAAGGCAATATCTGGGTAACAATTATGATTACTCCAATAGCAGTCATAAACCCTGAGACTACTGGATAGGGAATGTATTTGATGTATTTACCTAACCCAATCATCCCTAAAGCAATCTGCATTAAACCTGCTAAAAGAAAAACAGTAAGTATAGCAGGAAGTGCTTTTGACACCTCTCCATCATAAGCAGCCACTATGCCTGCAATTACGATCATACTCACAGCTGTCATAGGGGCAGTTGGGCCAGAAATTTGGGTGTTAGTACCTCCAAAAAGGGCTGCGAAAAAACTTATAAAGATTGCGCCATACAATCCGGCACTAGGTCCTAACCCAGAACTAACACCAAATGCTAGTGCGAGAGGTAATGCAACAATACCAGCAGTAATACCACCAAAAAAATCTCCCTTAAAATGTTTAAAAGTCAGTCCTATAGAATCCTTCGACATAAATATTGAAGTATGAAAAGATTAAAAAATAATTTGTAATTGACTTGAGTTAGTCAGATCATGAGACTAAATGCAGAATTACATTTTTCTGACCTGAAAAATAGTAAAAACCTTTTATTTATACCAACTTGAATATTTGATATATGCATCTGAAGTCCGGAGAATATGAAATTGTTGCTGTTCTGTATCTAGTTTTTTGATCTTTTTTGCAGGTACACCTGCATAAATATATCCACCCTCTAAAATCTGGTTTTCTAAAACCACTGCTCCAGCAGCAACCAAGGCCCCAGATTTAATAATAGCATTATCCATTACCACTGCACCCATGCCTATAAGAACATTTTCTTCTATAATGGCACCGTGTATAATTGCCCGATGCCCGATGGAACTATTGTTGCCAATGATCGTTTTGGACCTTCCAATTGTTCCATGAATCATACACATGTCCTGGATATTTACCTTGTTGCCTAGCCTTATTTCGCAGACATCCCCCCTGATTACAGCATTAAACCATATGCTACAATCTTTACCCATTACCACATCACCAGTGATGATAGAGCCTTCTGCCAGGAAACAGCTTTCTGGTATGGTAGGATTAATTCCTTTAACTTCTATAATCTTGGACATGATCTAGTCTAAATAGAGATAACAGGTGTTACTTTAAGTCCTTCATTTTTGAGTAGTTGAATTACTCCCAATTCTCCCCCCAAGTGACCTGCACCAACAGCAAAAAATACTGGCTCAACACCCATCATCTGTTTGATTTGTGGTATCCAGTTTTTATTTCTTTTGACAAGCAAGATGTCTTCATATTCTTTTATGGTTTCATCACCCTTCATCATTTCCTGCATCGCCGTAATGTCTTGTCTTTTATAAATTTCCACCATTTCTTTCATCTGATCACTACCCGTATCAGCAGTTTTAATAGATTCTACAAGCATTGTTGCTTGATCCTCTTCAGGGATTTCATCAAAAATGCTTATTTGGAAATCAATAGTTTCTAAACCTCCCGTTCGTAGTTGACGCTTTTCTGCTTCTTTTGCAAACTCCATCTCATACGACTTTATTTTTCCATTTTGTAAATCTCCTGGACTAATATCACCACTAGCAAAAATGGTTAAAAACATGGGCTTTATTCTTTGTAGCAAAAAGATAGGTAACCCCATTTTTTGAAAATGATCACTCACTAAAGTATAGTCTTCTTCACTCATCACATCTTCAAGTGTCTTGTTATCAGACATGAATGCTTTTTGCATCAAAGCCATAGCATTTGACATGTCACTCATCTCTGCCATATCTATTTCAAAAACTACTTTTTTTACTGCATTCAGTGCAGCCATAGTCCCTTTTGGGTAGAAAAATTCATCATCATCTATGATGTGAATAGTACCATACAGATATGAATCTTTGAGTCCGTCACCAGTTATTTTCCAAAGAAGGCTGTTGGCTAATTTATTTTCTTTAGGAGAGGGAACTTCTATTTCTGAACCTGTTATTGCTTTTGCTGTATTGCAACTTTGAGCCATCATAAGCATCAGAGCCAAGGACAACATTCTATTAATCCAGTTATTCATAATTTTCTGTTTTTAAGGATATAGGTTATCTCCTTTGTTTTATACATTCATAAAGAATAATTCCAGAGGCAACTGACACATTGAGTGAATCCGTCTTCCCCAGTTGAGGAATTTTAAACGTTTTGTCACTCTTTTTTATTAGCTCACTACTTACTCCTTTTTGTTCTGATCCTATAATGGTGGCCAATGGTCCAGTCATATCAATTTCAAAAATATTAGTATCTCCATCAAGGGCACTACATATTATATGAAACCCAGATTCCTTTAGATAATCAATTGTTTTGAAAAGGTTACTTTCTCTACAGAGTGGAATGGAGAGCAATGCTCCTGCAGATGTTTTTATAGCATCTTCATTAATCTCTGCACTATTACTCAAGGGGAATACAATGGCATGAGCTCCAAGAACTTCAGCGGACCTGGCAATTGCTCCCACATTTCTAACATCGGTTATTCCTTCAAGAATCAAAATATTAGGTGTTTCTCCTCTTTCGTAGATCAGAGGAATGATATCCCTAATGTTTTGATACTCTACAGCAGAAATGATTCCCACAGCCCCTTGGTGATTTCTTTTTCTGGAAAGTTGGTCTAACTTTATTTGTGGTACTTTCTTTAATGGAATGGCTCGATCATTCACTATATTATACACCTCTTCTACAAACGGGCCTTTCAGACCACTTTTAATGAAAATCTTCTCAAAGTGCTGACCACTATGTAATGCATCAAGAATTGGATTCCTTCCAAAAATAATTTGATTTTGCTTATTTCTAATGACAAGAGTATTTTACAGTAGTGAAGAAAAACATAACTCAATTTTATTGCTTTGATTTTACAGACGACAATAAAAATGAAATAGAATAACTAAATTTAATTCTTTTAGAAAAATTGCAAGATACGTAAGACGAATAAGAGTGTGATTGATGAACTAAAATCAACTAAAAAAGTTCAATATTTTTAAAAACCTTGCAAAAGTCCACAAACAACTATATGAACAGACTATCCATTTTAATCTTCCTTTTTGCTCTCAATTCTCTAAATGCACAAGAAATTTTCGAACGAACCGCAAGAGCTTTTTTAAAGTCAAAAACAGAACAGTTTAAAATTAGTGATACAGATGTATCTACTGCCCGACTTTCTGATTTTCATTTTGACGAAAAAAGTAAAACACATTTTGTTTATCTCCAACAAACGCATAAAGGAGTAGACATCTTTAATGCTATCACAGCACTAGCTGTAAAAAAAGACGGTCAAGTTTTTAATAGTGGAGTAGGATTTTTATCTGAATTGAGTAAAAAGACATTTAGAAGTGTGGATAAATATTCAGCTATGGATGCTTTGCATATTACACGGGGGCATCTTAATGTACCTCTACCAAAAAATAAGATCAAATTTCAAAAGAATCGAAACAACTTGTATTCTCTTTCTCTTTCTGCAATAGCACATAATGACATATTCGCAGAAAAAATCTATTATCAAAAGGAAGGGGTGCTAATATTGAGTTGGAGGATTGAGTATGACTCCAAAATTAGTGACAAAGCATCAAGTACGATTATAGATGCGGGCAATGGAAGTATACTAAAAGAAATCAATCAAACTCTAGAGTGTTTTCATAATCAAGCACCTACTAATTCAAAAGGAGTTCAACAACTTTCGAAAAAGAGTAAAAGGCCAGTTCACATTCAAAGTAAAAAGGAAAGTACCAAGGCAATTACTGATGGTGCACAATATTTAGTATATCCTAATTATGTAGAAGCACCAAACCAAGGTGTACAGGAGCTTTTAGTTGAGCCATCTGACCCAGTAGCTTCGCCATTCGGATGGCATGATACTGATGGTAGAGCCGGGGCAGAGTACACGATCACTAGAGGGAATAATGGACATGCCTATCATGATAAAAATGGAAATAATAACAGCTCGGATGATGAGCCAGATGGTGGTCAAAATCTGATATTTAACACACCACACAATCCTTCAAATGATATAACGGATTCACAAAATGAATTAGCTGACGTGACCCAGATCTTTTACATGGGTAATTTCATGCATGATTGGAGCTATAATCTAGGATTTAATGAAGCAAGTGGAAATTATCAGAGTAACAATTATGGTAAAGGTGGCTCTAGTGCGAGATCTGGCGACCCTGTAATATTACAAACATTGGATGATGTTGATGCTGGTATAGAAATAGGCAATGCTAATTTTACTATAACATCTGATGGCAATTCTGGGAGGATGCAGATGTACAAATGGGAGGCTCGGGCAAGAGACTTGTTAGTGAGCTCTCCAGAAACCGTTGCAGATGAATATCTTACTGGTACTGCGCTATTTGGACCAGGAAGAGTCACAACTGAATTTTCAGGGAATCTGGTATTGACAGATGATGGAAACGGAGACGCAACTGATGGATGTCAAACTACAATGAACACCATAGAGATGAATGGAAACATTGCTCTTATAAGAAGAGGTGATTGTTTCTTTAGCACTAAAATTTTTAATGCGCAGCGAGCAGGGGCAGTAGCGGCTGTAGTTTGTAATCAGAATCCAATTGGATCTGAGAGCGGCGGAATAGTGAACATGTCAGGAGCAGATAATGCTGACAATGTGACTATACCGGGTTATTTTCTAACTAAAGAAGATTGTGATCCAATAGAAAGAGAACTCCAAGAAGGGAATGAAGTCGAGATTGCTTTTGTGCCTACTGAAATATTGAACATTTCCGGAGGTTTTGACAATGGAATAATTGCGCATGAATATGGCCATGGGATCTCTTCAAGGCTCACAGGTGGAGCTTCAAGATCATCCTGCCTGAATAATGACGAAGAAATGGGAGAAGGATGGAGTGATTTTTTTGGCCTTGTAGTAACTCAGCAAGAAGGAGATATTGGAGAAAATCCTCGAGGAATAGGTACTTATGTGATAGGCCAACCAGTTGGGTCCAGAGGTATAAGAAGATCACCATATTCAATAAATCGATCTGTTAATGATCAGACCATGAATGATATCAGAGGTACAGGTACTGCTCCTCACCCTGTAGGTGAAATCTGGGCAGGGGTACTTTGGGATGTTTATTGGCTTTTTATTGATCAGTATGGATATGATGGAACATGGAAAAATGAAGATGCAGGTAATCACAAAGCCCTTTCTTTAGTTATGGCTGGATTAAAACTGCAGCCATGTAGCCCAGGATTTATTGAAGGTCGCGATGCAATAATTGAGGCTGATAGAATGATGTTTGATGGAATACATGAATGTCTGTTGTGGAATGCTTTTGCCGCAAGAGGAATAGGATTTGATGCTATTGGAGGAAACCGACAAAATAGAGATGATAATGTAGAAGGCTTTCAGACCTTGCCATCGTGCATCAAAACAATAAAAATAAGTAAAGAAGCTCCTGAAGCCAGCAATGTAGATGATGAAATAGAAATAACGGTTACTGCTATAAATCATAAAGAAGAGACCTCTACTAACACGGTTGTAAGAAATACTCTTCCGGAGAATGCGGAGTTTATTTCTACAGGTACAGATTTCTCTCCAATGCTCTCTAATGGAGTTTTGACATATAACATTGGAGATTTGGCTTCCCAGCAGGAAGTAGAAATGAAGTATAGAATCAGAGTGGGAACAGAAAAGCAAACACAGAGAATGCTCTTCGATGATTTTGGCCCAGGTAATGGTTTCTTTTCAAACCCAACGGCTATAGGGGCAAACAATGAATGGAAGTTATCCCCTATAGTGAAGAGGCTCGGAAGAAATTCGTATAATATCATTAATGACACCTTAGAGGTAGAAGGCTTCTTGCAACAATCAATCCCCGTTGTTTTGGATCAAGAAAAACCTGCATTCAGGTTTTGGCACAGATACTTTACAGAGTATGGATACGATGGTGGAATAGTAGAAATATCGGAAGACGGTGGTCAGTCATGGTCTTATGTTCCCGACGATTTGTTTTTGTCCAATAGTTATAATGTGGATATGATATTCAATCACTTTGACACTCTTCCAGCAAGTACAGCACCTGTAATTAAAGGATTTACAGGGAGTAGCGGAAGTTGGGTTCAGTCCATTGTGGATTTATCTTCTTTTAAAGGAAATGAAGTCCTGATAAGATTTAGATGGGTCTCAGATATCAATCAAGGAATTGCAGGCTCTTTCTCTGGATGGTTTATTGATTATGTAGATTATCTTGACTTAGCGGATGCCATCGGTACGACTTGTCTGACTGCTGATAATCAAGACGAAATATGTACTACATCTCAAACTGTGTTACAAGTAAAAGAAGGAAGTACTCCTAATAATGATATCACAAAATCAGAATTCAACTTATCAGTGTTTCCAAATCCATCTAATACGGATATGAATGTGAGATTCACACTAGAAAAGAAAACAGATGTAGTATTCACTATTTCAGATCTGAATGGACGAGTGATCAGTAGAAGTAGCAATTCATTTAATTCAGGCACCCATTTCGAAAATGTACTTTCCAATAATTTGCCGCAAGGGACTTACATTTTACAAATGAATATTGGTGGGCAATTATATAATGAGAAATTGATGAAATTATTGGAGTAGATGCTTTAGTCTAGATATTGCACTGTTACTTTCCACCAAGAGAAGAAAGTATTGATAGAATTTATTTTTTGGATTTTTTTTAATCAAACAAATCATTAGTAAAAAAGCATCTTTCACTTATATTAGTTTTTTTGTGCCCTTTATATTTCTATGGTCAGAATGTGGGCAATGGTAGCCAGAATGTAGCTAAAGGAGCCGCCCCATCTTATTTTATGTTGGACGTAGAAAGTTTAACAGATGCTAGAGCAAGAATATATAGTCCCAACAAATCATATGCTGGTTTTTTATTCGATAACAGCCTCCGACAATATTTTTTAGGTGTGTCGACTGAAGATTTTGGTTCTCAGTTTGACGTAGTGGACAATACGGCTTGTATCCTTGCGTAAAAATAAGACAGTTTAAAAATGAATTAAATTTAAACTGTTATGAAGAAATCAAAATTTAGTGAGAGCCAAATAATCAAGGCATT
>MDSX01028690.1_pt1 | contig 20861 bp, 15 predicted proteins | sample 811141 | NCBI WGS metagenome assembly MDSX01 (sample SAMN05326642, study PRJNA326480) | marine metagenome | isolation source: seawater | place: Atlantic Ocean: South East | collected 2010 | reverse complement strand
TTTCCTCCTTCTATAGTTGCAACACAACTGTTTGTCGTTCCAAGGTCAATTCCAATTACTGCAGATCCCATTTCTATTTCTCCTGATTTTTTTTCTCAAACTACTTCAGTTCGAATGTCATGTCTAGTATGCCGTTGTTGATTTCCCACTGGAAATCTCCGGATGAGGCGTGTGGAAGAACGAAGTTCTTGAATGGCCTAATCTGATTCTTCCTTAGTAATTGCAGCACCTCTCCCCCTCCTGTTATGCTGATTTCGAGGTTATCCTGTTCTATGTCCTCGTATCTGGAAACATCGATGGTGACATACATGTTGTTTTCTTTGATGTATACATCATCAGAGGAAATTGAGTTATCCTCATCTGAATTGTGACTTTCATCGACATCGACCCTAACCTCTGATACGGAGGGCTTGATGTGAATATCAACCCCCATCTTCTTCAGAAACTCACCAAGACCCTGGGGCCCGCTCAGCATAGACTCGAAGTTTTTCATGAACTCCTCTGGGTCAGAATCTACTCCTAGCTTGACCTCGTTCATCGAAACTTTCTTTGGGTCAATACCTAACTCTTCGAACTGGTTCCTTACTTGCTTAATCAGAGATCTTAGTACTTCAATATCTACTGGCATACCCATTTGCTCGAACATTCGAGCCATTTCATCCATGGCTTCTTCGTCGAAATCGTCCCAATTTTCTTCTGCCATTTTACCACTAGTTAACCTTGAGTTGTATAGTGCGAGATAGAGGAGGTATTTGAATCAAACGGGAGAGGGATGACCAAAACTTCCCTAAAACAAGATGAGCGTATTGAAAACGGAGTCTTCAGTGGCCATTCCAAGATGGTAGAGTCAGATTACGATTTGGCTATCGAGGATACTGACAGAATACACGGAAGAACTGCGCTAGTAAACAACGTCAGGGCTGCTTCATCCCTAGCTGGAGCGATTCGCTCTACGCTTGGGCCCAAAGGTCTTGACAAGATGCTCGTGGACGGAGATGGAGCTGCATTAGTGACCAACGACGGGGTGACGGTTCTGGAGACAGCAAATGTAGAGCATCCCACTGCTAGAATGTTGATCGATGCTTCTTCTTCACAGGATCGTTCTGCGAGGGACGGGACTACTACCACGGTTCTATTGATTTCGGAGATGCTCCAAAATGCCCTGGAATTGGTGAGGATGGGCGTCCATCCATCAATAATCGTCAATGGATACTCCTTGGCGCTCGATGAGTCTGTATCTGAGTTGTCCAGAGTCTCCAAGATCTCCGATCATAGTCAGAAAATTCAAGTTATTCGAACTTCACTACAAGGAAAAGGAGACTCTTCGTTGTGCGATATCTTGGCTGATTTTGCAATCGAGGCTGCTGATTCGCTAATTGATTTGGGAGATGGGGATGATATTGAGAGGATGTTTGTGAAACGTCTCCAGGTTAAGGAAGGCGGGGTGATGGATAGCTCATTGGAAAGGGGACTGATGTTGCTAAAGTCCAGAGTCGATATATCCAGTGAAGCCAATACTGAAGGAGGTCGTGTAGCAATTATCGATGGGAGTCTTGAGAATCAGAAATTAGAGATTGACGCGTCTATTGAGATTAGTAGCCCGGGAACTCTCCAGGATTTCCACAAAAGATCTAGGAAGAACCTGCGCAGGCAAGTGGATCACCTTGAGTCTCTTGGAGTTGATTTACTCGTCGTGAGGGAGGGGGTTGATGAAGAGGCCGTTACCATGCTTACAGATTCTGGGATTACTGCGTACAGAAGGTTCGAGAGAGAGGATATGGACTTACTTTCTCGGATTACTGGAGCAACGCCAATCAGAAAGGCAGAGGACTTGAGCGTAGATGACATCGGGAGTTACTCGAAGAGGACAGAAGGGGTGGCCTCCGAAGTCAAGCACACCCTCATTGAGGGTTTAGGAGGGGGCATGACTCTGGTGATCAGAGGATCGACTCCGGAGATTAGAGATGAGGCAATCAGGATCTTCGATGATGCTATTGGAGTTGCCCACCGACTCAACAGCAAGCCGGGAGTTCTGCCTGGCGGAGGGGCTATTCAAGCACACCTAGCAAGGCACCTTAGAGCGTTTTCTCAGACTCAGTCCGGGAGGGAACAACTCGCGATAGAGGCATATGCATCAGCCCTGGAGTCGATACCTAGGATTCTGGCCGAGAATGCAGGAAGAGATCCTGTGGAAGTCATCCTCTCCTTGTCAGCTGACCAGAAGGAGAGTGGTGCGTGGGTTGGCTTCGATTTACAAAGTGGCAATAACTGCGATATGGAAGAGCTAGGAGTTCTGGACACGGAATTCGTAGTTAGGAACGCTCTTTCCGGAGCTACGGAGGCTGCAATAAGCGTTCTGAGAATAGACGATGTCCTCTGGGCCAGGACGGACCCTAGTACACCCGATTGGGAGAGTTCCGAGGACTAGTCTCCCGAAATTCCTCTGAGCATCTCATCGACCATGGACTCTAGATCGAAACGAGGTTTCCACCCCCACTCTCTCTCGGCTACTGTCCCATCTATTGAGTCAGGCCATGAGTCGGCATACTCCTGTCGTACGTCGGGAACGAAGTCACAGGTGAACCCTTCAACTCGATCTGAAATTGCATTTGCTAGTTCCTCCGCCGAGAATGAGAGACAAGGAATATTGTAACCTGCCCTGGATTCACCTAGAAGACCTTCTTCTGCATCCATGAGTGTAAGAGTAGCATCGATTGCATCATCCATGTATAGCATTGGAAGACGTGTGTCTGCTCTAACGAAGCATTCGTAATGCCCAGATTCTAGAGCAGCATGGAATATCTCTACTGCATAGTCAGTGGTCCCACCGCCGGCAGGAGCCTTGTAGGAAATGAGGCCTGGATACCTAATCCCCCTAGTATCGACTCCATGGCTTCTCCTGTATTCTCTGGCTAGAGCCTCTCCACTAACCTTTGTCTCACCGTAAACAGTAGTAGGATTGAGGGGTGCATCCTGAGAGGGATTCTTGGGGGCGTCAGGACCGAAAACAGCGATGGACGAAGGTGCGTACACCCTCAGAGAGCACTCTCTAGCCGCTTCGAGAACTGAAATAGTTCCTCCGACATTTATCCTCCTGCATTTATCGGGATTCCTTTGGCCAGTCGCAGAAAGAAGTGCAGCGAGATGGTATACTATTCCTATTCCCTCATTCTTGCAGATTGTCGAAATTGCATCTGTGTCCATGACGTCTAGAGCGATATAGGGGCCTTTTTCGATCGAGGAGTGTTCATCTGGTTCCCTGATATCCGATGCGATTACCGAGTCTTTTCCATGTATTCTCCTGAGAGCCTGGACAAGGTCAGTACCTATCTGTCCCAAGGCCCCGGTAACAAGCACCCTGTCTCCGTGTACGCCCGACATGTGTAACCGTAATTCTGACGATACTTGAAATTAAAGAAGGTCGAAACAGGAAGTTATGTGCCAATGTTGATAGGGGATGGGCAAGTGATTCAAACCCCGTTGATGAGATGAAGTATGTCGTAGTGACGGGCGGAGTGCTCTCCGGATTGGGCAAAGGAGTGACTGCTAGTAGCATAGGCGTTCTTCTCAAAAGCGCTGGACTGCGGGTAACTGCAGTAAAGATAGACCCCTACCTCAACGAGGATGCTGGGACGATGAGCCCCTTTGAGCATGGAGAGGTATTCGTGCTAGACGATGGTGGTGAAGTAGATCTAGACCTTGGCAACTACGAGAGATTCTTGGATGTGTGCCTAACCAGAGATAACAATATCACCACGGGAAAGGTGTACAACAAAGTGATCCAGAAGGAGAGGAGGGGGGACTACCTGGGAAAGACCGTTCAGGTCATACCACATATCACCAATGAAATACAGGATTGGATAGAGAGAGTAGCACATACTCCGAGTGATGGAAACGGGAAGGAACCCGATGCTTGCGTAATCGAGTTGGGGGGGACAGTTGGCGATATAGAAAGCGCCCCCTTTGTCGAAGCGCTGCGACAGTTCCAATTTAGAGTAGGTCAACAAAATGTATGCTTCGTTCACGTCAGCTTGATTCCTGTTATGGGTCCAGTGGGGGAACAGAAGACGAAGCCTACTCAACACACAGTGAAGGAATTGAGAGGACTTGGAATCAATCCGCATATGCTGGTATGTAGATCCAAGAGCCCGCTTATCGACGAAACTAGAAATAAAATTTCGGCATTCTGTCATGTCCCTCCAGAAGCGGTAGTCTCTGCACATGATGTTTCCAACATATATCAGGTTCCAATAATGCTCGAGTCACAGGGAGTGACAAGTATGCTAGCAGATAGGTTTGGTTTCGACATACCCTCAAAGAGGAAAGTGCTGGATGACTGGAAGAAGCTTGCCGATCACGTTGACACTTTGGAAGACGCCGAGGAAGTTCACATCGCAGTAGCGGGGAAGTACACGGATCTTTCTGACTCTTATCTGAGTGTAATTAAGGCCCTTCAGCATGCCTCATTTAAGGTCAATCGGAAGCTAGTGATTGATTGGATCGAGTCATCCGCTCTGGACGGAGAAACGAAGAAGTCCGATTCCAAGTCTCACGACTCGGCTTGGGAATTACTCAGATCTGCCGATGGAATACTGGTTCCTGGTGGGTTTGGGATCAGAGGCATTGAAGGGAAAATTAAGGCTGCGGAATATGCAAGGGAGAACAAGGTTCCTTACCTCGGAGTCTGTCTTGGACTACAGGTTGCGACAATAGAGTTCTGCCGTAATGTGCTCGGAATGGAGGGAGCCAACTCTACTGAGTTCGATGAGGAGCCAGCCCATGCAGCAGTTGTATTCATGCCCGAGATTTCCAAAACTCACATGGGAGGAACCATGAGGTTGGGGACTAAGCTGACTCCATTCCTAGTGGATGATTGTAAGATTAGAAGATTGTATGGCGGGGACGGCTACGTCGACGAGAGGCATAGACACAGATATGAGGTAAACCCGGAACTGATAGGGGAGATCGAGGCTGCGGGTCTAGTCTACGTAGGAAAGGACGAGACGGGGGAGCGTTGCGAGATCATGGAACTTGATGGTCATCCATATTACGTTGGCACTCAGTACCATCCAGAATTCAAGTCCAGACCAGATCGTCCTAGTCCGCCATTCCTAGGTCTTCTAATGGCTGCCTCGGGAATAGAAGTCTAGTCCACTGAGACAGGTAGGATGCGGGTTGTCCTATATCCCTGGAGCACCTTCATGTACCTCAATGAGGCGAATTTCGCATCTAATCCCTCGTCCCCTGTCTCAATCCTAAGTTTCCTGACGGTGAGTAACTTAGCTGGAGTTAGTACGCCAAGAATGTTGTCTATTCCAATCGATTCCAGTACTGCTGGGGAGAGTTGAAGGTTACCTCTTCCGATTAGGAAACCCTGGCCCCCCATGGGTGACAGAAGGAGAGAAATCGAGCCATCATGAGAACGCAGAAGTGAGAGTATCCCTGATTCATCTAGGTCGGTACCCACTTGTTTCCTGCCAATCGTAGCGTCAATACCAAGGGTAGTCAATTCGAATCCGTTGTTCTCCCCGATCGCTCTCAAGGTCCCTCCTGAACCCCATATTAGTAGGCGATCCTCGCTAACTAGAGACTCGCGAATATGTTCCGAGAGTCCCACTATAATGTCATCCTCCGACTCAGTCTGAACAAGTTCCTTTGATCCTTGCATCCACCTTGGAGAATTAGGAGAGAAGGCCTCTGCATAGAGTCTTACCACCCATTTTCCTTCCCTGTACAAATCCTCATCAAGGTCTAATACTTCCGTGCTAGAAACCAACAAATCCCCGTTAATCCAGGACGATAATACCTCTGCCGCACCCTTCGGAGAGCTAGCAAAGCAGCCAGAATGCATCTTCACTCCGGAGGGGACGCCTATCACCGGAGTTTCCGAGGAGGCTTGCTTGGAGAGGGAGGAAACAATATCTCGAGTGGTTCCGTCACCGCCGGAATAGACTAACAATTCTATCCCCGAGCCAATCAAATCTCCTACTGCATCCTGAGTATCTGATGCCGATGTGATTCCTGTGGACTGATGGGCTTCAACTATCACAGCATCGTCCATCTCATCTGGTATCCAATCAGTTCCCATCCTCCCCCTGCTAGTTACCCATTCCAAGTTATCCTGACTCCCTCTGTGGATATTGGAGAAGTACTTCAGCATCGACTTCAATCTGGGTCCTGATCTATCCTCTGCCCCTCTCGACCTAGCCAGCTCTGCCTGACCATCCGACCCCTTCAGACCTAGTCTCCCTCCGAGCCCGGCATCTGGGTTTGCAAGCAGCCCTATGCGCACCATGTGTGTCCCAGAGGGAACGTGTTCTTATCGGTTCACGCTCGGGGTTCATTCCGTGAGGGTGGTAGTGGCTCTGGGTGGAAACGCTCTCTTGAAGAGAGATGAGGAGCCTACTGCAGATAATCAGAGAAGGAATGTCAGGGAAGCGTGCAAGGAGCTGGCGCCACTAGCAAAGGAGCATCAGCTGGTAATCACCCATGGGAATGGTCCGCAAGTAGGACTCCTGGCGCTACAATCCGCGTCATACGAGGAAGCGGAAGAGTACCCCCTTGATGTTCTGGGAGCTCAGACAGAGGGGATGCTTGGCTACGCAATACAACAGGAGCTAGGTAACCTCCTCCCGACTGAGAGTTCTTTGGCTACGATACTAACGATGGTGGAGGTCGACCCAGATGATCCAGCCTTCGAAAATCCCACCAAGCCAATAGGCCTAGTTTACAGCGAGGATGAGGCTAGGAGAATTTCCAAAGAGAAGGGGTGGTCTATTTCGAAGGACGGAAGCAGTTGGAGGAGGGTAGTTCCCTCTCCTGAGCCACACAGGATCTTCGAGTTGCGACCTATTCACTGGCTCTTGGAGAAGGGGGTGACTGTGATCTGCGCAGGAGGAGGGGGAATACCAACGGCATACAATTCTGAGGGATTACTGGAGGGTGTTGAAGTAGTAATTGACAAGGACAAGGCCAGTGCCTTACTGGCAAGACAGTTGGGGGCAAGGCTGCTAATTCTGGCTACAGATGCAGATGGAGTATACCGCGACTGGGGTACTGAAAGCCAGGAGTTGATGCAGGCAACCACTCCCGAAGAGATATCGAAGATGGATTTTGAGCCTGGATCAATGGGTCCGAAAGTGGAGGCGGCCTGTGACTTCGTAATGAGGACTGGTGAGCGTGCGGTAATTGGCTCGTTGACGGACATCGCCGAGATGGTAGAGGGGAAGGCGGGCACCCAATTAACCATTGAATGAGGGCATGGTTGCAATTTACGGCCAAGCCATTCATATCAGCGGTCCGTCGGCGTAGCCGACGAGGGATACCAGTGGGGATGATTTCCGTTGACATCGGGGAGGGGGAATCTCACGAGTATGCAAGTGGCATCAGCGCTGGAGAGGTCATCAAAAACGTCCATGGGAGGAAGTCGGGGGCAGTGGCAGCATTCGTGAATGGGGAGGAGAGGGACATGTCCTTCTTACTCTATGAAGATTGCAAGGTAGAGCCGATATTGGGGGATTCCGAGCAGGGGCTGTATATCCTAAGACACAGTTGCGCACATCTTCTCGCTCAAGCGGTGACTCAGCTTTATCCAGATGCCAGACCCACAATCGGACCGCCGATAGAACACGGATTCTACTATGACTTCGCAATGGACCCAATTGGAGATGAGGAACTCCGTCAAATAGAGAAGAGGATGAAGGATCTGGTGAAGCAGAACATCCGGATAGAGAGGGAGGATCTCGACAATGAGGAACTCAGAGAGATATTCTCCTCAAACCCCTTCAAATTGGAGATAATGGACGATAAAATAGGTCATGATGTAGGATCTTCAGCCTACCGCCAGGGGGATTTTATCGACCTATGTAGGGGCCCTCATGTCTCCCTAACCTCTCAATTGAGGTGGTTCAAACTAACCAGTACCAGCCAAGCCTACTGGAGGGCGGACAAGGATAGGGAGTCACTGGTCAGGATTTACGGAATGTGCTATTCGTCAAAGGACGGACTAAAGGAACGCGAGAGACAGATACTAGAAGCGGCCAAGAGAGACCATAAGAAGATAGGAAGGGAGATGGGGCTCTATATGATTAACGAGCTAATAGGGAAGGGACTCCCTGTTTGGCTACCGTATGGCGAGATCCTGAAATCTGAGATCGAGAACTTCGCAATAGAGACAGAGGAGGCATACGGTTACGACAGGGTGACCACCCCTGTTCTTGGGAAGAAGGAGCTGTTCGAGACCAGCGGTCACCTACCACACTACGCGGAGGGGATGTACCCGCCGATGAAGATGGATGACGGCGATTACTACCTCAAAGCGATGAATTGCCCCATGCATCATCTAGTTTTCACGAATAGCAAAAGGTCCTACAGGGACCTACCGATTAGAATAGCAGAGTACGGTACTGTATACAGGAACGAATTGTCCGGTACTCTAGCGGGACTTCTAAGGGTCAGGATGTTGTCGATGAACGATGCACATGTCTACTGTACCCTAGACCAGGTGGCAAGTGAGGTCCAGAGCAACGTCAGAATGGCTCAGGAGTACTACGAAACGTTCGGCTTCGATGACTATGACTTCCGCTTGTCCCTATGGGACCCAGACAATAAGGACAAGTACATCGATCAGCCAGAGAATTGGGAGGCTACACAGAACCATCTGAGGGAGATCATGGATGGCTTAGAGGTCGAATACACGGAGGCGGTCGGCGAGGCCGCATTCTACGGACCAAAGATAGACATACAATTCAGGACAGCTTTGGGAAGAGAGGAGTCGATGTCTACCATACAACTTGACTTCGCTGCTAAGGAGAGGTTCGGACTGTCGTACATGGATGAGACTGGGAACGAGAACGGAGAGGTCTTCGTAATCCACAGGGCTCCGCTATCCACGCATGAGAGATTCGTCGCCTTCCTTCTTGAGCAGTGGGCTGGAAATCTGCCTACCTGGCTTTCCCCTGTGCAAGCTCAGATAATCACCATCTCAGAGAAGCACAAGGAATACGCGGATCACGTTAGGGAGACTCTGAAGATCGCAGGAGTCAGAGTGAAAGTGGATGACTCAGACAATACCATCGGTAAGAAGATCAGGATACACAGGAAGAGCCGCCCGGCTTACATGCTAATACTAGGGGACGAAGAGATGGAGGGAGGTTCTGTATCAATCAGAAGTAGAAGTGGCAGTCAGAAGAAGGGCGTTCCACTTGATGAGTTCGTTTCGGACGTCTTCGCAGAGATTTCCAACAGATCCAAGGACCTGTCCCTAGTGGAGTGAAGTATCAAGACCGAAGCCCATCTAGGCTCAATAGTAATGGCGTCTGAGGAGGGTGGAACCAAGGATGAGACATCTGAGGCGATGCTGTCTACTGCGAGGTCGGTTATTCGCACATGCCTCCAAGTAAGGAGAGAGGAGGACGTCCTGGTCATCACTGATCCGGAAACGTCAGAAGTAGGACAATCGCTCTACGAAGAGGCCGCTAGGGTGACAGACAGGATATTGCTTGTGATGATGCCACCGACACAGAAGCCAGGCAAAGAACCCCCCTTGCCTGTAGCGGACATCATGAGGAAGAACAGAGTGATTATCATCGCGACCAAGGACTCGCTAACACACACTAGAGCCAGGCAACAGGCAACCAAGGAAGGGGCGAGGATAGTCTCCATGCCAGGCATAGGAAGAGTCTCATTCGAAACAGGAGGGATGACCGCAGACTACAACGCCCTCCAGAGGGAGATCAGCGGAATGGGCTCTGTTTTCAGGAGGAAGAGGAGGGTGCGAATCAGTTCTCCATCTGGTACCGATGTAGAGTTCCTGACAGGTGGGAGATGGGTGCTTGAGGACAATGGAGTTTGCAACAGACCTGGTCAGATCGCGAATCTGCCCGCTGGCAAGGTTTTCGTCTTTCCCAAGGAGGGGAGTATGAATGGGACAATCGTAATTGACGGGTCGTGGGAGGGAATTCTGCTAGAGGAGCCACTGTCTCTACAAATTGAGAAAGGAATGGTCGTCAACATCTCTGGTGGGGATATCGCGAATGAGATAATGGAGTCTTTCGAAATGGCGAAGGCAGGAATCAGGAGTTCCAAGAGGGACCTGATATGGACAGTTGCGGAGTTCGGATTCGGGATGAATCCGAAGGCCACCGGGATAGTCGGTAACAGAGTCGAAGACCTGGTCGTGCGAGGTGGTGCATATTTCGGGTTCGGTGATAATACCCACCTGGGAGGTTCTGCTAGAGTGGGAGTCCACCAGAGAGGAACTATCAGGGCTCCTGAGGTATTGCTCGAGGAGACCAGTATACTATCCGAGGGCAAGGTCTCAATTCGGTAGGTGAGAGAAAGTGCGTGGTGTGCTCTGGTGCAATGGTTCTAATCCTTCCAAGACAGTAATCGAATGGGTTGTCACCACTGGGGCTCCTGTATTCGGAGTCGACGGAGGTGCCGATAAGGCACAAAGCCTGGGAGTTGAGGTGGTCGAGGCCCTTGGGGATATGGACTCGCTAGATGTATCAGCTTGGCAGGGTAGGACCACACCACTCAAAGAGCAGTCTTTCAGTGACCTGGCCAAGTCTATCGAACTACTGATGCGGAGAGGCTTCAAGGAAATTGAGATAGTCGGGGCCGATGGGGGAGACCCTAGTCACATTCTCGGAAACTGGGCGTCGATGAACGATGCTCCCTCTGGAGCGAGGATCACGATACATCACAGAGAGCAGGTTTCTATCAGAATCCACCCTGATGACGGGGAGTTCTCCGCTGATTTCGAAGAAGGCGAGCTGTTCTCTATTTTTGCTATTGAGGCAGGAAAGGTTTGGATCTCGGGGGCTAGATGGGAGTTAGATGGGGAAACCCTTCCCCTCTCATCGAGAGGACTGCATAATGAAGGGATGGGGGGAGAAGTGAAAATAAAAGGCGAAGGAACCTTGGTTTTAATCTCCAAGCGCTGAACACTACTCTTCCTCGTGGACCTTCATTGCGAGCATTAGCGCGATTGGCCTAGTCCTCTCATCCTCCTCAAGTGCGATTCTCGCGATTATCATGATTGGGACCCCGATAATCGCTCCGGAGATCCCCCATACAGAAGCACTGACCATCACTGTAAGCAACAAGACGAGGGGGGAAATTCCTAGTCTCTGGCCAGAGAGGTTGGGTTCAATAATGGATCCAAACAGCTGCTGATTTGCCACGCAGAGGCCGCCAAGTAACAATGCCTGTACGGGGTCGAGGACAATCAATGCAATCATCATCGGAGGCAGGGTAGCTAGGATTGCCCCTAGAATTGGAATGAAATCTAGCAAGAAGCATAGGACGCCGAATAAGAACCAACCCGGAATACCCATAATCCATAGTAGGAATGCTAGTACTGTTGCCTGACCAGCGCTACAGGTCGCCTTCGAAATTACGTAGGTTGAAATCGCCTCAGAGGAGTTTGAAACGATAGTGCGAACTCTTCCATAGGATCCTGGAAATGCAGCCTTGAACCTCCCCGGCAGAGTCTTTTCCTCGAGAATCAGGAATATCACGAAGATTGCTACTGTGACCATGGTTGTCATGAACGATGCTAGATCTGCGAGTATATTGGTTGCGAAATCCTGAATATTCTGCGGGTCCAAGACGTTCCTGATTGTTTCTTGACTCGTAATTACATCCTCGAGCCCGTAGAGGTTTGTCTCACCTAGATTGGTCCACTTTTCTTCGAATTTATCTATCAAACCGCCATCCTTGACCATCTCGTCCTTGAACTGGTCGATATTCCTGTAGAGAAGTATGGAAACTCCGTAAGAGGCGAGGGCCCCGAATGCTAGTAGTACCCCGTAGGCGAGCATCGGCATCCTTGCAACAATATCGAAGCGCTCGATGAGGTATTGCTCCGGTGCTCTGATTAGGAAATAGAACAGAACTGCTATTGCTAGGGGCATTAGAATAGGTTTCAGATTTACCAGGACTAGGTATCCCACCAGAATGATAATTGCGAAGTTCGCGGTTGTCGCACTATTCGACCTCCTTGGTTTCACTTCTATGCCATCCACGGACTGCCGAGAGAGGGTGAGCAATCAAGAGTTTCCCCGGATTTGACTCAACGACATGCTCGACGATAAACCTCAAGGAATCTCTCGGCGTTACCTTCGAGAGTGAATCTATCCAGCACCCTCAGCCTTCCTTGGGCTCCCTTCTGCAGAAGGCCCTCACCGGACGAAATCTCTGAGGCTATCACTTCAGAAAGAGAGTCGACTGATCCAAGCTCGAAGAGTGCCCCTACGCTAGAGTCAACCATCTCTGGAAGAGGGCCATTATCCACGGTTACCACTGGGGTTCCGGAGCTCATTGCTTCCAGAGGGATCAGTCCTTGTCCCTCGTAGTATGATGGGTAAACAACTAGGTCAGAGACCCTATACATCTCGGAAATCTCGTCGAAGCTCATTCCTGATTCTATCGTAACTCTGTCTTTGATTCCTAGTCTTGTGGCCATTCTGTTGAGTTTTCCACGGAGGGAACCTCTGCCGATAATTACCAAGTGGGAGTCCGTATACTGAGCTACCTTGGAGAAAGATCGTAGTAGCAAACCGTGTCCTTTCCGAGCTGCTAGCCTTCCAACTGCAAGCAATAGCTTGGTCTCAGCGTCTAGACCATACCGCTTTCTAATTTCACTCAGATTATGAGTTTCTGATTCGCTATCGAGATGCATAGGGACAAACATTCCCGTGTCAACGCCCCAGTGGATGACTTCACAGTCCCAATTATGAGGAGCGGAGTACCTCGATTCTAGATCTTTTCTGGTTGCTTCAGAGTTGGGCACAACTACCGAAGACTTCCGGATTGCCGATCTCTCGAAGTTGGAGTATCTGCCTGCCATGAAGCGAATTGCTATATCATTCGGATTGGACCAAACTGCTGGCTCCCCGTATCTAGCTGCAAGAGTGAGGCCGTCCCTCTCTCCTAGCCAGGTACCGTGCATCGAAGATACGACTGGTGCCACATCACTGGTGCACCTGTCGAATTGAGAGTCGTTCCAAGATACCATTGGACAGTGGAGGTGAACCACATCTACTGGATTCTCGGAGTGGAGGCGGATTAGAGCTTTGAGGGCGGATCTACCATATGATCGGGTGAATTCTAGTGGAAGCTTCAACCATGGTACCTCGATGATCTCCACGTTTTCCAACTGCGGCGGCTCGCCCGTGGACTTCCTAGTGATTACAGTTATTTTATGGCCCATATCTGCCAATCTTGAGGATAGATGGTACACAGTTGAGCCCATTCCGCCCCAACGAGGGGGGTACTCACCAGAAATCATTGCGACATGCATGTAGTTCGCCAGCAAACCGGTCTGGGAAGGCATTATTGAAGAGAACGGGAAGGAGAATCACTACAATGGTTCAAAAATGGGAGCATTTTAGGCAAATTCCCATGGAAGCACAATTACCCGTTCACGTAACTGTCGTAATTCCCACCAGAAACGAAGAGGAGGCAATCGTGGGAACTATTCAATCGGTACCTAACGACGGGTGGTGCAAGAAGCTGGACTTCTTGGTAATTGACGGGAATTCAGAGGACAGGACTAGGGAGCTAGCCGAAGATGAGGGGGCTACGGTTTACCTCGAACCAAGGAAAGGGTATGGAAGGGCATACAGGACCGGTTTCGCCATGGCTCCTGGACAAGTGATAGTGACTATGGATGCAGATGAGACATATCCTGGAGAATGCGTGCCGGATCTAGTTCGGAGGCTGATTGAGGAGGATCTGAAGTTCATCACATGTGACCGTCTAAGGAAGGCCGAGGAGGGTTCGATGTCTGGACTACATGGATTCGGTAATTGGGCACTTTCCTTCACAGCGAGGATGCTATTCTTCTATGGGATTCACGACTCCCAGTCTGGAATGTGGGTTTTCAGAAAGGAGATAATGGAGAATCCGAGGATGCGCCCTACCAACGACGGCATGCCTCTCTCGGAAGAAATGAAGATCAATGCAAGAAGATGCTTCGGACGCTCGAAGGCAGTAGAGGTGTCGGTTCCCTACAGAACTAGAGTCGGTCAGGCTGAGATCAACACATGGGGTGATGGATGGAAGAACTTCAAGTTCCTGTTTGCAAAGAGATTGGGGCTCAACAGGGAGAGTACGACCTGGGGACCGGATAATTAGTCCTCAGAATCGAATTCTTCGTCCAATTCCCTGGGATCGAAAGATGACCAGGACTCGATTACCTCCATGTCCTTCGCGATCTCCGCCATCCTTGCCCTACTGTAAGCCAAACCTATCATCGAGAGCGATACTATTGCAATCAGCAAGACCGGGATTCCGAAGGAAGAGACCCATGACTCCAGGCCGCCATTTTCTGATCCGAGGATGGGGACAGTGTGTACCTGCGCAGGGCTGACCAATTCGCCATCAATAGCGAATACCTCCCCCCTTGCCCAAGACCCCCCAGTGACCACCCATGAGAACCTTGACGTCCATATTCCGTCTCCTTCGACGGAGTCTCCGTTAGTCCCATCGTCGTAGAAGTACATAGCAACTGATTTCCCTCCAGAAATCAACTCGCCCCGAACCGTGTCGGTAGTTCCGTCTGCATCCTGAACCCTTACGGTTGTGGTGACCTCGGTTGGAACTCCGTCCTCCACCCTTAGTACGGAGACCATCAAATCGAATACTTCTGGAGAGCTTGATCCAATAGTGAGGTTTACTGACGAGACTGATGTGTCCCCTCTGGAGTCCTGGACCAGTAAGTCGATTCTGACGGATCCTGGTTGGAAGGTCGTTTCTAGAGACGTACTGTCACTTACTAGAGTCCCGTCAACTCTCCACTCATAGAGAACTATGTCATCGTCATAATCGAAAGATTCTGTTGCACTAAGAGAGGCTGCTTGTCCTGGTGGAAGGTACTGTCCATCCGACATTCCGGATATTATGGCTACGGGTCCTGTCTCCAAGACTGTGATAGTCTGCTCGTGAGTCCTCTCCCTGCCATTCTGATCGATTAGTTGGAAAGTCAATTTGTGGACCCCTGCTTTGAGGTAGTCACTGTACCAATATTCTGTAGACTTAGAGTCAAGGATGACTCCTTGAACGTCTGAAGAGACTGTGACTGAGAACTCGTCACCGTCCATGTCAATCGATCTCCTGAAGTCGAAGAGAACGGGTAGATTGGAGTATACCTGGACATCTGGAACAGGAGAGTCGAGAATCAACAATGGTGCCGAGTCAGAGACATATATCTCGATCTGATCAGATACTGGACCGCTCCCATCATCCAAAGTGAGTGAGATGAGATGTACGCCTGCTTGTAATCTGGTATTCACCTCCCAATCTGTTCCAAGAGGATCTTCCATCTTGTCCGACTCCCAGAGAACAGAAACGAGATCCCTACTAGAAATTGCATTCGGATTACAAAGCAGTCCACTGCCATTTTCAGGGAGTTGCAAGCAAGAGAGATCCCAGTCTCCAGAACCTGTAGAGTCCAAGTTAATCAGCTCAGATGAGTCAGTGTAAATACCGGATATAGGATTGGAAATTATAACATTAGGTAAGGAATTAGACACTTGTAAGACCTCTGAGATGGAATTCCACTGCCCTGCATGCTCCCCTCTAGTATCACTCGCTCTCATTGTGATCGTATGGGTGCCCTTGCTTAGGGTTCCAGTCCATTCAGGGAGTTCCGGTGAGGCTCCTTCCGCAAGTAGCCCGTCTATGTCGCTGAGGAATTCGAATCTGACGTCATCCCCTTCCGGATCGGAGGTATCGAACCCGGTTAGGGCCACCCAATCTGCCGAACTCTCCCCGGTTCGGGAGATTTCCATGACTGGAGAAGGGATTTCATTGTACAGTTCGACGTTGAATGTCCATGATTGTGCAGGATTCACCCCATCCCATGCCATTACAGATACGGAGAATGAGTCGTCATCGGAATCCGTGAACGACCTAACTATCTGCATGGGACATTGCGGGTTATCCGGGTCTGGATCCGAGTCGGACTCGTAAGACGCCGAGGCCCAGCACCAAAGCTGATCGCCCTCTGGGTCGGAGGTCCCCGTCAGATCGATGGTTACGTTCGCTGTTTCTCCGAGGTATAGCGTCCCCCAGGGAGAAATTGGAGGAGATGTCCCGACGTTCAAAACAGGTGGTAGGTTAATCAGTTCAATTATCCTAGTCTCATTGACACAGTGCCCCTCGGAGTCACACAATTCCAGCGTGATTGACTGACTTCCATCCGTCAGGCACGGCTCTGTACCGTTCTGGTTCGCGATGAATAGAGAGGAGTTGCTGGATATGATGGAGCATGAGTCGGAGAAATCCCCGTCTATGCTGCTAGCCCAGTTGTACGTCAGATCATCAAAGTCCAGGTCCCAACTCTTTCTGGCATCGAATACAATCTCGCTTCCACTAGAATACTCGGACTCGTCGGATGGAGAATTCCACTGTATGAATGGGGGTTGATTGCCCAACTCGAGTCGACAAAATACAGTAGAGTCGCCGTCTAATTGTGTTTGCTGCGACTCATTGTTCACCCCATCATATGTACAACCCACATATGCTGTATTGAGATTCGACCAGCCTTGTACAGCTGTCCAGCGCTCACCAATAAACGGACCATAAGAAAACCTTCCCTCGTATGGCTGAGTCGCGTTGAGCTCGCTCTCGAATTGGTCAAAGGAGATGTTTACTGAAGCCATGGGTATGTTGAGGAGATTCTGATTTATGGTGTGGACATCAAGCATCCACATTATGTCCAGAATAACGTCATCCTCGGAGCTCTCAGGAGTGAGTATAGGGTCTGAAGAAATCCAACGAAGATGTGAGCTGGAATTCAGGGAGAACGAGCTTTCCCCGCCAGATCGGGTTACTAGTGAGGAGTGGGTGAAGTTGACTGTACTGACGTCGATCCACGGAAGATTATCACAAAATAGGGAGATTCCTGTCGCCGTCAATTCAGAGTGCGAATGCAGATCCAGACAGTGGGAAGGGCTGTCCCAGATGACGCTTTCCGAAATGAATGACGGATTACTACCTCGAGCCTTCCAGTACACCCCCCCTCCATCCCCACTGATGTCAAGTCCGGTGATATGGGCATCCACACTCTCGAGCCGGACGGAATAGTTGGAGGAGGGAGAGTTGATTGCGATGTCATCAAGAATGATAATGCCAGGGAACAGGTTTCCGGTGTTGTCGATATCCAAGGATGGTTCCGATAGTGCACCCTCGATGGTAGTGGAGATTAGCTGCAAATCTATGCTGTCCCTGACCACTATTCCCCTCTGATCTCCATCTGAAGAGCACGAGTAGCAGGTCACATTCTTACCACCGCTCATCACGTAGTTTGACTCCCGGAAGTAGATCCCGGCTGATTGTGACGAGCCGATTCCGTTTCCCGACGTATGCACGAAAGACAGTTCGACGTTACTTGAATCTGAGACTGATACCCCGCTCCCTGCGTTTCCCTCACTGAGCAGATTCTCTACTCTGGGGTGGAATTCCACGAAAGAGACGCCATTAGCACCATTATCACTGATCGTCCAGTTGTCGCCGATGACCCCTCCCTTGGCCATCACGACGCCGGCTCCGGTGGAGTTCTGAACCACCAGGTCCGATACCTCTGCCGGACCCTTACTGGTCCAGCTGGTGCTCCTGAAAAGCAATCCCGCTCCCTCGTGAGGCTTGGAAGGGGACTCCGGGCCGTTGTTTCGTATCGTTACGTTTGACAGAGACGTAGAGGAGTCAGTGGTGTAAGCCCTTACTCCGATAATCGCATTTTCCTCGATCACGGCATCCTCGATTCTGGCTCCCGATGTGTTAATGTCGAAAGCAGCGCCAATTCCGAGGCCCGGTGTCTTCGCATTCGGACCGCCTGTCCCCCTAATCTCCAGACCGGAGAAGATGGCATTAGTCTGTAGATTCGAGTAGTTGGTATGATCGTAGCGCTCTACAAGAACGCCCCTATACTGGCAGTCCTCTACTTTCGTATCGAGGAATGTCGGCCGGGTCGTAGTATCGGAAATATGCCTGACAATTATCCCGTTATCCGACCTGGTGATGTTAGAGTCGGTGAAGAGGGGGATCGAGTCTTCGATCCAGATACCGGCGGCAGCAGCCATAGTCGCTCCCGATATGTTGTAGACTGAGACTCCGCTCCAGATTCCTCCGGAGTTGTACCAGAGGTTGATGCCCCGGGTGACTAGGTTCCCGATGCTAGCCCCCTGTACTATGGGTGCTGAGGAGGCGCCAGACGATATCCCGATTCCATATCTCCATGTGGATGATGCGCCGTGGATATCCTGTCCCCCTCCGTCTATCACTATGTCCCTGATTGTCGGAGATGCACCATCGAATAGATCGATTGCTACTCTGTCCGCATCGAATACGTGTAGGTTGCTGATTATTGGATTGCTGCCGTATACTGTGACTCCGTACTCGCCTCCTGTGATGGTGAGGTTATCTATGGTGGAGCCCAGATTGTTGGAGCTTGAGTTGAATATCACGCCCCTGTGATCTCCTGAAATTGACTCAAGGGTGACTGGTGAGGATTCGGTTCCCTCGACCGAAATCCTGCCGTCGACCCCCAGACGCTCTCCGTCTCCGAGCAGGATTGATGTCCCGGCCTGGATGACCAGAACTTGGTTCGATTGAACCAGATAGCCATCTGGAAGCGAGATTGTCCCGCTCCACACGGTCGTAGAACGAGTGGAACCCGCAGATGTCCCTGACAAAATTGGTGCCAGCAGAAGCATCAAGACGAGCGAGACAGCCAAGCGCATGGGCAATGCCATTCGCAATCAGGGTTAATGACTTGCGTCGTTTGACCCGTTCTTAGTATGTCACAGTAGGAGTCATAAGCGTCCAAATGGGCGGAACGTCCGAATGGCACTGGCTTGGATATTGATATCCTGCTCGCCCGGGCGCGAGAGAGATGTATATCTTCAACTTCTAGAGATGAAGTCTGTATCGGAGGTTTCGGTGGTTTATGGTGAGCTAGACCTAGTAGCGAGGATTGACTTCGATAGCGAGAAGGAGATGTCTCGGACACTAATCGAGGAGATGAGGCACGTGGAAGGGGTCAGGAAGACAGAGACATTGATTGCGGTGGAGGTGTAGAGTTGGCTGTAGGATTCGTTCTGATTACGACCGAGCCCGGACAGGAGGTCAGGGTTAGGGAGCAGGTGGCACAGGTCGATTGCGTCAAGGGCATATGGGTAGTGTTCGGTAACTTCGACTGCTTCGTGAAGGTAGAGGCAGACGAAGAGTCGGAGCTCACTGAGGCGATTGTCAAGGGCATCAGGTCTGTTCCTGGTATCGTCGACACCAGAACACTCATCGGAGCCGAGATCTAGAGCTCCCTACCAAGTCTCGCTGTAAGCTCCCGTGCCGCGTTTATGCTTCCCGAAGCCCGCATTCTTACTATGGCTTCCTTCCAGCTTGAGAGTCGCTCCTCCCTGTTGACTGCCCCTCTCCAGTACCACCAGTGGGCCAAAGCACGGCGATGATGGGCCATGGACTCGTTTAGCGCTCCATGATCGAATTCTGAGTGGGCTTCCAAGAGCCAATCTGGGGGATCTGAGCTTGCCTCCAGGCACATATGAATAGTCCGTAGTCGATCGAATTGGTCATTCGTGGAGTCGATGTGGGATCTAGCATCCTCCAGCGCCTCATACAGGAAAGCCTCGCCCTCTGCTCCCGCTGACAGCCTGGACATTAGGTTCAGTGATGGCACCCTTGGGTCATCTGATCCTATCTTGCCCTCTATCGAGTCTCTAGTCCTAGAGGCCTCCTCCATGTTTCCGGTGTCTAGGGCTAGGGAGTACCGGAGCATGTCCAGAGCCAGGGAAGCGAGCTCCCTGTCCTCGGCTACAAGATCCGAGATCGTAATGGAGTCAGCTTCGGATAGTAGAGACTGCAAAGGCATCTTGCTCCCCGTTCCTGGAATCCGATCATCGTACCTCCTGACCAGTGAAGATATCTCTGCCCTGACCCTGTCCCCCGGGTCTAGTCTGGATATTGCAGAGGCCTCTAATTCGTCTGCCTTCTCCCACTCTCCCTCGGCCCTCGCTAGCTTGGATGAGGCCATATCCCTCCTAGGACCGTCACTCAGAGATTCGATGTAGCCAGATGCCACCTTAGTCTCGCCCCTCTCGAGTGCGAGGTCTGCTGCGAGTTCGAAGAGTTCCTCCTCTGGATTAGATGTGATTGCTTGATCGAGAACTACGGCTGCCGCAGAAGAATCCTCCTCCATTATCTGGGCGACTGTTTCCTTAATCCAGCCGGGACCAACATCAGATCCTGATTCCAGTCTGTGATGAGCCTCGATCCTCCTAGCCCTTGGGCCCAGACGACCTGCCCACATCTCTGCTAGCTTGGAGTGAAGCCTGGCAGATCTCTTACCTTCCAGTTTAGTCCTCCTGACATTCCTAACCAGATGATGGGGCTCGACGAGATGCCCTGACCATCGTAGTATAGCAGAGTTATCCAGTTCCTCGGTCCCCTCTTGCTCTAGCATCTCCCCCACTTCCAGGGGCAATGGAGAGAGTGAGAGCTCGTCCAATGATGAGGTTCCTTCGCGCGTGAGCCTCCTGAGAACCTGGGACTCGACGTACTCCTGAACAGCTCCAACCCCAGGTAGATCGTCATCGGGGGACCAGAGTTTGATTCCAAGGGGATGACCATCCATTGATAGACAGACCTCCATAGCCTCCTCGTCGCTAATCTCCTCTGGAAGTAGGGCCCTGGCCATAGACGGTTCCAGTCCCTCCAACCTGATTGACTCGAAGCCGGACATCTCCGTGAAAGGATTCGGCGCCCTTGTCACCACTAGCAAGACTGCGGAGGTCTCAGAGCATGCTTCAAGCATCTCCTGGATGGAGTCAGAGTGTCTT
>MDSX01009222.1_pt1 | contig 20881 bp, 24 predicted proteins | sample 811141 | NCBI WGS metagenome assembly MDSX01 (sample SAMN05326642, study PRJNA326480) | marine metagenome | isolation source: seawater | place: Atlantic Ocean: South East | collected 2010 | reverse complement strand
TTCTATCCAAGTGCAAGCAGACCAGCACATGGCATTATTTGGAATGGAGATGGTTCAGCACTTTACGTCTGTGATAGTAACGAAGACCGTGTATACCAATATCCCTGTTCTACAGCCTATGATATCGGAACTGCATTAACTGCCTCGTCTACAAATTTTTATTTTGGCAGTCAAGACAGTCAGCCACACGCGATTGCTTGGAATGCTGACGGCACTCGACTATTCATGTTAGGAAACGCATCCGGTCGTATCTACCAGTATGATGCTGGAACGGCCTACGCTGTCAATAGTTTAGTTTATAACTCCGTTTATTTTGCCGTCACAGGTCAATCGTATACACGAGCTGGTATGTGTTTTTCAACAGATGGAACGAGATGCTGGATAATTGACCAACACTATGTCCGAATTTATGAATATGAATTATCAACTCCTTTTTCAATAAATACCATATCATATCAAAACAATATGCTTGGCATTTATTCGACTGATTCCATGCCTTACGGAGTTGCTGTATCTCCCGATGGAACAAAGCTATTCGTTTCTGGCGACCAAAATCACAAAATTTACCAATGGAGTTTATCGACTGCAAATTCACTTGCTTCTGCCACTTATCATGGCGCTTCTCCATCTATTAACGCTTTCAACAACACACCACAGGGTATCTGTTTCAACGGAGATGGCTCAAAAATTTATATAGGCCACTCAGGAGGAACTATTTTTCAATGTGAATCAATTGCAGTTACAGGTGCAACCGGATATCAACCTTGCATCTCCAACAACATTGATTCGACTTACTGGACAGACATCAATTCACTTACTGCAACTGACACAGTCACTAATGGCAATGTGTACTATGCAATATCAAATGATGGAAAAACAAACTGGAGCGTTTTAGACAACAGTTCTGGCGTAAGGAAGATTGTCAAAGACAATGGCGGGACGTATCAAGTCAATACAAATGCCACATACGGCTCTGAGACTTGGGCTAATGCTGCGACAAATACCGAGGTTGCTGCGTTGCGAGAATCAATGACAAGCGCAAGTGGTAATGGCGCTGGATTTAACATCGGCATAACAACGAAAGACAGCGGTGTAGCGTTGTATACAGGAAGTCAAGACACTTCAATGCGCGATTGTGTCATGTCATCTGATGGTAGTAAGTTTTTCGTAATTGGTGAGATTGGCGATGCAGTCTATGAATATGCGCTTAGTACAAATTTTGATATCAGTAGTAGTAGCGCCTCATACACCACTAGCTTTTCTGTGTCAGGTCAAGAGGCTGGCCCAAGAGGATTAGATTTTTCACCAGACGGCACACGATTTTACATTTGCGGCACAAGCAATCAGGCGGTTTTCCAATATAGTATGAGTACGGCTTGGGATATTTCTACTGCAAGCTATGTAGCTACAGGTGGTTACGCGATTGAAGGATTGGTCTTTAAGCCAGATGGCACATCCTATCTCATGGTGACTCCTACGCAAGTATACCAATACGATTTGTCTACACCTTGGGATATCACATCTGCCAGTTATGTTTCTCAGCCAACTGTTTCAGGACAAGACAGCGCAATGACAGGGATTGCATTAAATGCTGACGGCAGCAAACTGTTCTTGCTTGGAGATACTAACGATAAGGTGTACCAGTACAGCTTGGGAACGGCTTACACAGCCAGCACCTTGAGTTACGACAGCGTGAGCGTTTCAGTTGATACTCAACCGGCTGGTATTGCTTTTGGTAATTCTGGTGCGAAACTTTATGTGGTAGCTTATTCTGTTAGAGATGTCTACCAGTACACTTCTGCTCCGCCATATTATCCAAACCAAATGACATCAACTACCCTGAATGCTATTGCGGATTCAAGCCAGATAACATTAGGCACATCACTCGATTTTGCAGCGATTATCTATTATGCCAGTGGCAATACTGTCCCCAATTATTCTGGAACTGCTGTGAATTACGATGCCAATGTACGCAATGACGCAGCGATCTTAGGCACTGACTACAACTACGATGCTCCTGCCTTGAATAAGGTTAGAGTAACAAGCACCAATGCAGCCAACTTAAAGATTAGAGTTGTTTAAAAATTAGGGTGGACAGCCGTGACCGAACAAGAGATCGAATCGCTAATTCAACGAGCCGCAGAGGAAGGAGCAAAACAAGCTCTTAGAGAAGTCGGGCTGAATGATGAAAATGCATTTTCTGATGTTCGAGAGCTGAGAGGTTTGCTTGATTCTTGGAGGGATACAAAAAGGACAGTCGGGCAAACGGTCACTAGAGTTCTTACAACTGTCGTCCTATCCCTAATCGCAGCAGGTATCTGGTTCAATTATGGAGATAAATAGTGGCTTACTTCAAAAACAAAACTTTCAAAGGAATCGCGCCAGCTATCTCCCCTCGCCTATTGAATGAAGAATATGGGCAAGTCGCAGAGAATATAGATTTTGAAAGCGGTACGTTAGTACCTGTAAAAATTGATTTAGCAGTTTCAACTTTTTCTACTGGCACTAGACAAAGCGTATTTATTTATCGCCACCGCACAGCAACGGGGTCGTCTGCGACAACCCCACGGCAATTAGAGTGGGATGAAGATTATGTAAAGGCGGTACACTCCCCGCTTGCAACTGATGACGATGAATACCAACGTGTTTATTGGACAGGCAGCGGAACTACAGCAGCTAATACAAACTACCCAAAAATGGCAAGTCAGGCCGTTGCAATTGGCGCAGGTTCGTTTTATCCAAGTGCCAGTTATCGGCTCGGCATACCTGCACCCAATGCTGCACCAGGGACATCTATATCAGGGACAGCTACCGCGACCCAAGAACCAGACAGCGTAAGTTATGTTTATACCTATGTCTCTGCTTACGGTGAGGAAGGCCCACCAAGCGCAGCCTCGACTGCCATTGATAAAACGGACGGTGAGACAGTAGCTTTATCTCTAGCCACTTTCCCTAGCGGCTCTTATAACTTAACGAAGATGCGTATATATAGAAGCAACACTGGATCAACCAGTACGAGTTTTCAGTTCTGCGGCGAAATTAGTTCAGGCACATCTTTTAACGACACTGTGGCTTCAACAGGACTTGGGGAGGTACTTCCGTCTACCACATGGGTTGGACCCCCGAACGATGATACTAGCTTGTATCCTTATGGGCCGTTAGAAAACTTGATAAACGTAGGCAATGGTGTGCTTGCGGGGCATAGCGGTAATAGGCTCTGTTTTTCTGAGCCTTACCTGCCCCATGCTTGGCCTGTTCAATATCGTCTGACTATCGACGGAACAATCGTCGGGCTATCGGCAACTGCTAACGGTGTTGTTGTTCTTACAGAATCTGTGCCTTTCTTTGTTTCGGGTGTCGATCCGTCAGCAATGACAGCGATGCAAGTTGATGTGATGCAAAGCTGTATTAACAAACATTCGATTGTTGATATGGGTGAGTATGTACTTTATGCCAGTCCCGATGGTCTTGTTGCTATAACAGGTACTTCAGGTCAAGTCGTTACAAGAGGTTTAATAAAAGCAAAGCAGTGGAACAGCGATTTCAAACCCAGTGTTATAAAGGCTTTTCTGCACGAAGGTAAATACGTTGCCTTTTGGAAAGACGGAAGTGATTACGGTGGTTGGGTTTATGATCCACAAGCACAAGACACCATAATTTCAACGCTTTCAGTAAGTGCTGAAGTTCGAGGTGGTACAACTGACATCGGTTCTGGCAACGTGTATTTAATTGTTGGCAGTGACGCAATGCAGTATGCAGGTGGTGCTACCAATCAAACAGCAAAATGGAAAAGCAAAAAATATGTAACTGAAACTCCGCTGTCTATGGGTTGGGTATCTGTTCACGCAGCTTCTTGGCCCACTACTTTAGCCGATGCAATCACAGTAAAAGTCTATGGCGACAGCAATTTGCTTGCGAACTATAGTATTTACAACAGCATTGCAGTTAATCAAACCAAAGTCGTTACTGTTTCTGGGGGTAAATTTCTCATTGATGGTGTCTCTCAAGACACATTAACTTTAAAAGAAGGTTCGACTTACACTTTTGACCAGGAAGACGCATCGACCGCGAATCACCCACTCCGTTTTTCGACAACGGTTGACGGCATTCATGGAACTGATGGCGTTGAATACACCAGTGGAGTGACCTACAGCGGAACACCGGGTGTAACACCCGGTGCATATGTTCGCATTGTTGTTCCGACAGGCGCACCGACACTGCATTATTATTGCGCTAATCACAGTGGTATGGGGGGAACAGCTAACACAAGTGCTGCTTCTGCTTACGTCATGCGGAACGGATCGACTGACACTAATCTCTACGAACCCATTATGAGACTCCCTGCAACGGTAGCTCAAGAGTGGGAGGTCGAGGTAGAAACAAAATACGAAGTAACAGAAACCTGTATTGCTCAATCTATTGATGAGATTAAAGCGACATGAGCAAGAATACTCGTACTCTTAATGCAACAACTGTTCCCGCACTGCCGTCTGCGCCAAATAAAATTGATCCTAATTTAAAGAAGTTCCTTGATAAGATGGTTGAGGCTGTTGAGATTCGACTAGGTAGACGAGGTGATCCAAGAGATCGAGCGATTACGCTGCGGGAATTAATTACCAGTGGTCTTGCCAAAGAACTAGCTGCTAATCCTTATGATCCTAATGCGATTGATTTTGGAGTTCCTTTAGGTGATGACCTCAACTTGTCGCAAGCAGTTGGTAAACCAGAGAATCTAACAGCAACAGCAGGGTTTACTGCTGTACTAATCAAATGGGACTTGTGGAAACACCGTAATCATTTTCGAACGCACGTTTACAGAAATACGGTTGATGTCAGAAGCACTGCTGTTTTTATAGGAACTTCAGATAGTCAGTTTTACAGTGATGAAGATGTAACTTCAGGCACGACTTATTATTACTGGGCAAAACACGAAAATACGCACGGGGATATGAGCGAATGGAATGCAGAAAGTGGTACTTCAGCGACCGTGCAGCCTGATGTAGATTTTTTGTTAACTACACTTACTGGTGAAATTCGTAGTTCTCATTTGTACACAACACTTGCTACTGATGTAGGAAGAATCCCTGGTTGGCATACGATAATTGGGTCATATGATCCAGCAACTCAAAGAACATTAACGCAGCTTGACACTGGTGTAACTACTTTAACTACCCAATCAGGTAATAATCTGAGCGATTTAACTGCATTAAAGACTGTATTAGGTGGAAATACCGCGACTGCTTTTACTGTTTTAAATAGCCATGTAACTGACGGGACTGATGCGACCAGTGTAGCAAGTCAATTGACCGCACTTAATTCTACACAAGGTACTCAACAGGCGACTATTACTCAACATGCGACTTCAATTGCTGGCATAAATGCGGAATACGCTGTCCGAGTATCTATAGGTGCTAGTGGTAATAACAGAGTTTCTGGTTTTGGATTAATGGCAAATGCTACTACTACAGACTTTGGTATTCTTGCAGACAAGTTTTTTATAGAAGCTCCGCAAGGGAGTAGTGTTACGCAACCTGCCGTGACTCCTTTTTCTGTTGTAACTTCAGCTCAGACATTTACTGATTCTAGTGGTTTTCCGCATACTTTGCCTAGTGGTGTTTACATGGACGGGGCGTTTATTAAATTTGGAAGTATTACTGAAGCGCACATTGGTACAGCCACAATTGATAATGCTCATATTACAAACACATTAGATGCTGCCAAAATAGTTACTGGAGAAATTGATACAGGCCGTATTAAGTTAGATGGAGTAACTATTGATTCAAATAATAACGGGCGAATAGAAATTCCGAATTTAGGAGTTAAAGTCGGAAAGATTGACAATGCGGTAGTTGACACTCTGCAACTTGCAGGTAATGCAGCAACCGTTCCTTTTGGGCAGTCTGGTGCTGGCGGTGTGAACGTCGGTGTAAATACTGCCGTGTCTGGCAGTATAACTGGCTGGACTGATATTTCTGGCGGGGGAGTCTCTATAAGTTTTGGTAGCAATTCGATTGGCTACCCTAGTAAAGTCATGGTCCATTTAACTACTCAAATGTTTGCATCTAATTACTCTGGAAATAATTTTACCAGTTTAGGTTTGTATATTTTTAATGGTACTGGTTGGTTAGAAGAAGGTGTTGTTGGTTTTGGAATGATCGATGACCAGTCTCATCAAATAACAACTGGGCATACTTTTGTTCCAAACATATCAAGTGGCGCTAGTATTATTGTCAAAGTTTACGCACGAAAAATTAATACTAATTCAACAGTAATTACTGGGCCGTCTAATTTACAAGTTATAGGTTGCCGACGATGAATAAGCATTGGGTGTTTCACGACCAGTACGGATGGATTACAAAAAGTATGAACTGCCCTGAAGAAATGGCACAGGACAATGTGAAAGAAGGTGAAACTTTGTTGGAAACTGAACAGCAAGTTAACCCACAAAATTACTATGTAAAGGATGCGACAGCCGTGCAGAGAGAGCCTTTTCCTGACATAAGTGTGAGTGAAAGCCCTGCTGTGGACAGTACGATTACCGTATCAAACGTGCCAGAGAACACAGAAGTAATTTGGCACGATGCAGTAAGAACCAGGGAGACAGGCAGCTTTACGTTTGAAACTGATGTCGCAGGGTCGTTTACTTTATTGCTAACAGCGCCAGCTTACTATCCGAACCACAACAAGGTGGATATTGATGTCACATAGAACGATTACCACTGACCCAACAATTAGCCGACGTAAGGCTTATGAGAAGTTGGAAGAAGAAGGCAGCGCCCAAAAAGCACTGTGGGAAGCACTGGCAACATTAAAAGCTAACGGCATTGATATCGGAGAGAAAGCTGATGCAATGTTAACTCAACGCACACAAATAAAAACAGCGAGGCCGAAATGACACCGAAGAAGTTGCAGACAAAATCAAAATACAACGACTTTGATCTTGACGGGGATGGAGTTGTTACTGATGAGGAGATAGCGAGATCGAAAGAGATGCTTGATTTGGAGTTGAGAGAGGAGAAGTCAGAGGCACAAAAGATGATGGCGTGGCTGGCAATACTGGTGATGATTGCTGTAACAGTTGTGCTGTTCACCCCGTTTGTACCCGATAGTCGGGTTACTGCCTTGGCTGAATTACTTGGACTATTTTACTTTTCACTTTGCGGTATTGTAGGTACATACATGGGCGCGACGGCATTTATGCACAAACCTTCTAAATAAGAAATACATTATGAAAAAGAAACGAAACTACAAGAAAGAATACGCTAATTATCAAGGCACGGAAGAGCAAAAGAAAAACCGAGCTAAACGTAATGCTGCTCGCAATAAACTGAAAGCACAAGGTAGAGTGGCTAAAGGCGATGGTAAACACGTAAGCCACAAAACTCCGATATCTAGGGGTGGAGGTAATAGCCCTAGTAATTTATCTGTTAGAACAGAAAAAGCTAATTCTTCCTTCCCACGCACGAGCAAAGGCGCAATGAAGACAACTAAACGTGGGGGCAAAAAAACAAGGCGTACCGGATAACGTAATGACCAAATTCAGAGGGGCAGTAATTTACAACAGCGAAGGTACGATTACTGACTTTGTTGCTGTTTCCTCTATACCGATAGCTGACATCTGCCAACAGCTATTGCCAGAAGGCTCTGAAGTAGTCTATCTGGATGAACATGCCAAGGAGATCGAGGACGAACTTGGCAACTGGCAAGTAACAAATGGACATGTGACTGAAAAATGATAGGGAGATTGACATGCACAAAGGTAAAAAATGCGTATTAAACGCGCCACCTGCCAAGTCTAAGAAAAAGAAAAAGAAACGCAAAGGTTACTAATGCGAGGTATCTACTATGATAGACATCGCATTGGCCGCATCTGGGGCATTTCGCGCCTACGAGTTACTTAAAAAAGGGATCGCTACTGGCAAGGAAATCGATTCCATGTCCGGTACTGTTCGGGCTTTTTTTAAGAGCAAGCACGAAGTTGAAAAAGGCATTGAAGAACAGGAGAAGAACAAAGACCCCCTGGTAGGTTCTTCGTTGGAAGAAGCTGTTGAGTACGTGGAAGAACTTGAGGCAATTCGTCGAGCAGAGGAACGCATTAAGTGGATGTACATTAATGCTGGCAAATCAATGTTATGGTCCAAGATACGCACCGAGGCAATTCGTCGTGACAAGATGAAAGCTAAAGCGCGGGCTGATGCTAACAGCAAGGCCGAGCACGAAGATGCTTTTATGAAAGACCTTTGGCTTATCTTTGGCATTTTGTTTGGCGGGATTATTGTCACTGCGGCAATCATATTTGCTATACTTGCCTAGTAATTTAGGGTATTTAGTCACGTTTTTTTGGTCGAAAATTGGTACAAATGGACCAATAAGAATCCTTGATAATCCTGACTAATACTGATTACAGAATTAAATAATTGAATTATATAGAGAAAATAATAAGTAATGCTGCTTAATACTGGTTTGATTCGGGTGACTGTTAATCACTTGGTTCCTGGTTCGAGTCCAGGTTGGGCAGCCATTTTTAAAACTAAAAACCCCATATAAAACAACAACTTCTAAACCCTCCCCTCTTGATTTAATTTCTACTGTATTGTAGGATTTTTGCTCTTGGACCAATTTTGGACCACAAAAAAGAGAGGCAGAAATGGCGACGGTTGATAAGCATGGTAGCGGGTGGAGAGTACGGATACGTCGATCAGGTTTCCCAACCTTAACTAAAACATTCCGCACTAAAAATCGGGCAAAGATGTGGGCCAATAAAAAAGAATCTAACATCGACCAAGCGAAAGTCTTTGGTAAAGAACAGCTTGAACTCCCTTCTAAACTACAGCGCAATGTCGAGCCAACAATAGATCAAGTAATCCTTAGTTACAGACAACTGCACACTAGCGGTAAGAAAAAAATGAATGAGTCGAAGTTTCTAACGCTTGGGTTATCGATGCGTGAATTGCGTGGGATCAAAGTTTCAGAGCTAACAACAGACACGATGTATGGTTATGCTGACGACAGGTTATCTCGTGTGTCGGAAAGCACACTCAAAAAGCAGTGTTTGGCAATTGGTCAAGCGATACGTTGGTCGAGGAAAACAGTATATAGAAAGGTAATAAAATACGATCCTTGGCCTGATGTCATGGAGTTTTTGACAGAAGAAGGAATGATAGATCAGAGTGAGGAACGGGACAGGAGACTGTACAAAACGCCACCTGCTTTTGCCAAATTGCCAAAGAACTTCAAAGGCACTGAAGAGAATTTGTTGCTGAACACCTGTTTAAATACATGGGGTAAGTTGGATTGGATTTATTGGATGATAAGAATTGCTATTGCGAATGCAATGCGGGAAGGAGAAATTCATCGTATGCAGTGGTCGCTACTTGATCTGGATAAGAATGTTCAGGTTATTAAAGCGCGGAAAGACCCAAAGCGACCTAAAGATCAACATGTACCCATTACGCCAGAACTAAGAAAAATATTGCTTGAGTACAGAAAGATATGCAGACCTGGGGACTATCTGTTTACTGAGATAGAAAAGACCGCAAGCATTGGACAGCGGTTTAAAAACCTAACAGACAGGCTTAGTTATCCAGCTAAAGAACTTACTTTTCATGATTTGCGGCACGAAGCCATAAGTAGATTGTTTGAAAGGAAACCTCAATTAAGTATCCCAGAAGTAGCAAAAATCTCTGGGCATAAAACTTGGAGTCAATTGAAGCGGTACACGCATCTCCAAGCTGAAGATGTTGCTAAAAAAATGCGTTAGTTTGCTCCAGATTTTAATTTAAATTTCTCGGTGATTGCGTCATTTGCTGCGTTGTCTGGTATTACATTTAAAACAAATTTAGCGACTAAAGCTGTTGGAAATAAATGTTTTTTACGGCTTGGGTTCTCGATAGTTCCAACGTCAATAGTACCTGCTGCTATCTGTTTATAAACTGAATCTGGTTTTAATTTCATAACTTCTGCATATTCGTGAACGGTCATGAAAGGCCCATAGCGCTTTAACATAATATCTAAAGTCCTGTTAACAAAGTCTACATTTTCCATCTTTACTTATCCTTTTACTGCTTTTGTTGTGATTAGTCATGCTTATAATATAAAACAAAAGTGCCAAGATATTAATTTTTTTGAGTCATTAAATGACCTATTTGAGTGCAAATGTGACAAGTAGTTAACAATTAAGTAATTTACGAAGTCAATGAGTGACTTATAACCAGAAGTTATAAGTGATTGATAAATAAATACTAATAGTATTTATTTATGGCTGATTGTACTAACTAATAAACTCAGGTTTTTTAATCTTCACTTTTGGTGCAGGGTGCTCTTTTAGTGCGTCTACGTTCGCTAAGATATGTTCGTAGTATTTTAATTTATCGTCATTGACAATTGTGGTTCTTTCTAACCAAGCCGCTATTTGTAGCAGCTCGCCTTGGAATTTGAGAGTCTCAGAATGTATTTCACGAGTTTTACTTAGCATGTATTCGGTATCTTCGTGATTGACCAAGTAATTCATTGTTGTACCTAATGCTAATGCAATTCCTGCAACTTCGCTGAGTTTTGGTTCTTGATGTCCATTGAAAATGCGTGTAACTAAACTTACTTGGAGGTTTGAAGTCTTTGCAATTTGTTTATAGTTTAACCTAAGTTTTGATTTGATCTTTTGTATACGATCTATAAACCGTGTCGTATCTATACTCATTGTCTCCCCCTAGTTATTAATGCTATTTTTTAGTTATGCAAATAAGACAGCCCTTACTCGATAAATTTTTGCATTTTTTGTTTTTGGTTTATCGTCTTGCCTAAACATTTTCGCAGGTTTTTTACTTTTGTATACTACTAGCCAAACATTGGGTTTTAGTGGTGGTAAATTTGGGTCACAGTTTGCATCGACTTGATAGTTTTTCTCAGCGGGTACAACAACTAAGTTAATACCTGCATCCATTATTTTTGTTTCTGGTCCATATTGATATTCGATAGGTTTATCTACACAAAAAAGCCCTTGGTCCATTCCAATAACATTAAACAATTTTCTATTTATGCTTGTGGGTGCGCCTGAAGTATTACCCAATACAGGCCAATACCCTTTTTGGGGGATACTACCTGGGTCTAAATTAGGGTCTATGTCGTGCGGAGCTACGCCGAGAAAATTAGCCATTTTAACTATGGCTTGAGGGCTTAATTCAGTAATCCCATTAAGGTATTGAGAAATGGCTCCTTGTGACCAGTCGAGCTTTTTAGCTGCTTGGCGTTGAGTAAACTTTAATTCGTGTGCTTTATCTTCCCAAATTCTCTTTAGGTTTTTTGCGGGAGAGATTTTTAGTGGTTTGACTTTGACTAATTTTACGGTCATTTGGTTGGCCTTGCGTAGCCTCAGTAATTAACTGAGCCAGCGTATGAGTATCTGTGCGATTTTCCAGATAATAAGCTGTACTAATATTTTTTGTCAACTTATTCAGGATTAAACAGGATTTATTAGCACCTATTACCAACCAAGTTGGGTGCTTCCATTGCTGCATTTGCGTAATCCATTGCTCTTGAAGGGGTGATAAGGTCGTTTTAATTAATGTTGTTGGGCGTTTTGGGAGTTTGATGTACTTATATTCAATAAAGAGAATACCTGTGGGTCCAGCATACATAGCGTCGGGAACACCTCCGCTGTAGCGGTCTGCGATTTTCCACACATAAACTGATTTATCTAGTTTTCGGTGGATACTTTTAACGAACGAGTGTTCATTCATTTAAAGTGCCAGATTTTTGACCATGATCTCTGGCGGAATCACAAGGAGGAAGGCTAACCAACAAGCCTCTGGTCAGGGTGGTGTTAGAATTCCTTGGTACTTGCGTACAATTCTTCCGCTACCTTATAGTGGTTTTCAGCAAGCCAACCTTTTGGACCTTCGGCATCAATGTTGTACCAACCATTTTCGCCTTTGGTGACATAGTTAGACTTGATCTCCCAAACACTGGCGAACCGATCACCTGCCAAGGCAGAGATTTTGGTGTTCCAGTTATTAGACGGAGTGATCTTAGACCCTGAAAAGTCCATGATATAAGGTGTAGGAAGCAAATTATCGTCAGCATCAAACGCAAGAACAAGGTGCTTATGTGACTTAGAAACAGTCCAGTAAGGTATTTTCATACCGTCTTTTTCGAAGTCCTGTTGATCTTGTGCAGCTACTGCTGCATTGGCTTCTTCGGCTGTGCTATATTCGCCAAGTTTTTGCGGGCTACCACCGACTGCCCTGCTCTTCCAGACAACAAAGTTGAGTTGGAAGTTAACAGAGACAACACGAATAGACTGCCCCAGGCTTTTCTTTTGGACCGTATCGAGCCAATCGCCTACTTCTGCACCCTGAACAAAGTCGGGGTGGTGCTTGTCTACTTCGTTAGAAGCCTTTTGAAGTTGCTTTAAGCGTGGGATTTGTAACTCCCCGCCTACGTTTTCGTTACCCCTACCACTTTTAGTGTCAATATAATCGGGAACAATAGACATGTCTGCGCCCATAATGACTGCTTTATTGTTTTTAGAGGTTGTAGTTGTTTGTTGCTTTGCCATAAGTATTACCTATTTAAGAGTTTTAAAAGTAAGGTTTTGTTTAGTGACAGGCTCTACGCCCGGTATTGCTTCGTTAAGTTGCAATTCTTCGCGGTACGCTGTGGCTAAAAGCTGTTTACGGAATAAACCGAAGTTTTTGTTTTCCAATACCCAGTTGCACAACGCATCAAAATCTGTGATTTGCGGCAGCACATCTTCTTTGAGAGTGACAGAGAAGTTATCAGTGGCAGATCGGGTTTCTCCCTGGTCTTCCATTGAGTGCATAATTTTGTATTTAATTTCTTCAGCTTGTTTTTTTAGGTCACTTACCACTGCGTTGGCTTGCTTGATTTCGTGCTGCAAATTGCCGTAGTCATTGATAAGTTCACCTTTTGTTTTAACAACATTAAGTGCTGGTTGATTCATGATGCTTTTTTCACCTCGTGTAATTGATTAAGGACGGTTAATAGGTTTTCCATTCGACCTAGCTTCCCTTCTAACTTTTCATACACATCAGGTTCCCAGGTATTTCTTGCTGCAATTTGAATGATTTGAGTCTTTTGTGTTTGACCAGCTCGGTAGATCCTTCGGTTAAATTGGTGGTAATGTTCTGCGTTGTACGTTGGAGAAGCCCAGATAACAGTGGTTGCTTTAGTCATCGTAAGGCCGTGACCTGCTGATTGAGGATGAGCAAATACAACTTGAAGTTGCCCTGCTTGTAATCTCCCTACTATTTCGGTGCGTTTGACAGCAGGTGTATCACCATCAATAACGCCATAACTAATTTTTTCTTTTTTGCACTTGGCAATTAACGCTTCGCGTTCGTGTTTCCAATTGAACGCCACAAGACTGTGTTTACGGTTTTTAATGAGATCGATAACCATGTCGTATCGTTCATCATGGATACCAGCAGATTCACCTTGTTGATCGTAGATTGCGCCTGTACATAGCTGTAATAGTTTTTTAACGCGAGCACCTGCATGGATTGCATTGATTGTTCGTTTGCCTGTGTACAGAACAGAGTCTTCAGCAAGCTGGTTGTATTGCTGTTGTATGTTTTTGGGTAGTGTTGTGTACATGCGGTGAGTTGATTGTTCTGGCATATCGATACACTGTTCAAGCTCGAACCGAATGCTGATGTCCCCTATTGCGATTGCTACTGTTTCTTCAGCATCGTCTTTGTCTTTCCATTCAATACCAAACCCGTTATGGATTGGCGTACACACTTGTTGGCGGAATGTATAGAAGCGCCTACCCAGTCGTTCACCACCGTCAACTAACATTGCTGGATGCCAAATGTCAGTTATTGAATTGCTATTGGGCGTACCGGACATAGCTACAACACGATCAAAGCGATGTGAGATAACCTGGGCTGCTTTACTACGTTGTGAGTTAGCATTTTTAAATGCAGTGAACTCGTCGATGCAAAGCATGGTAAATTGGTCAAGGAACTCAGGATTTTTTGCAAGCCACTTAACAGCATCGTGATTGGTTATAACAATGTTGCTGTTCTCTTTAAACGCAGCAGTACGGTTCCGAGCATAAGCTACGGAATAACTCAGGTTAGGAGTGAACTTCTGAATATCATCGCCCCAACTTGCTTGTAGGATAGACAACGGGGCTAGAACTAAAAGGCTACCTTCAGTAGATAACTGGTCAAAAGCGTCTAATACACTACGTGTTTTACCAGTACCAGGGTCGCTTGTAATTAAGCATTTAGTGTTAGTAAGTATGAATTCAGTAGTTGTTGTTTGATGTTTAAATGGTTTAAGTTTCATAATTATATTAGTAAGTTAGGTTTGTTAGATTAGTCTAGCTAATCATTAAAAGCAAGCATTTTATTAGTGTGGCTAATCATTACTTGCAAGAATTTTTCTTTCTATTTCAAAGGCATCGAACAACATCTGTCGAAGCTCTGCGGCTTTAGTTCGGTCTGGGCAATTAAGTATTTTTATTTCAGATTTTTTAATCCGGTGGGTACTCCAAAACTCTGCTTGTTCAGGGTCAGTTTTGAGTTCGTATTGCCATTCGTTCCCGTCGTCATCTGTTATAAACATCCCGCTTTCCATTGCGTTCTCCTATAGTTTAATAGGTGCATATTTAAACTTATAAATACTTTGTCGCTCACAGTAGGCTTGAATATTTAAATCAGGTCGATTGTTTAATCGTCGGGCAAAAACACTACATTTGTCATAGGATTCAAAACATAAAGCTCCGTCTTCGCAATTTGTTGCGATTGTCTGTCCACCGATCATTATGACTAACACAAAGGTTATCATTTGTTTTTCATAACCTTACAAGTTGGACAATACCAACCTACAATTTCAAACGTCTGCGGTACTACTTTAATAACTGACTCTTCGTCCCCACCGCATTTACTGCAAGTTCGAATTTTTTTTCTTATTTTTCGGGAAGGTGTGTTTTCCATACGAAACCTCTATAGGGGAATCCATGAGTACGCACATAATGAAGTTTTTGGTGGTGCATTGTTTTTTTCATGATGAATAAAACAATTGAAACAAGTAAGCCGCCGAACAACGCTGCCATCATGCCTGAATAAGTGCCAGCAAGTGATGCCATAAGTACAGCAGTAATAAGAATGTCGAATAGAATGTCGTAACCTACTACTTTACGCATACCTAGTTTGAATACTAAAAATAATAAGCCAGCAGCGGCAATAACTCCTGCGAGTAACATATTAACTCCTTTGTTTTTTGTTTTGAGGTGGTCGATTTATTTCTTGAATACTGACTACAAGTAAAGACATGACAGCTACTGAAAACATTGCTAACAATATAATCATGAGTGCGTTACCAAGTTGTGCGATTGCAAGTACAAACATTACAAATGCTGCAAAATAAACTAAGCCTTTCATGCGTCCTCCACTATTTTTCGTGCATGGTCATTAAGATTATTTTCAATTAAAGCTCTTATTTTTTTACCAAGTTCAGTGTCTTGTTTATTTTCAACGCACAATAAGAGTTCTTTATGAGATAATGATTCTTCGATGCAATAAAAAGCATCCATAAAATATTCTTCGTTGTGCATTAGCTCTTCTGTTTTTTGTTGAATTTCATATTCACGTTGTGGTTCATTGGCTTCCCATTCTTGATAAAGCCTGTCTTGCTCTAATTGGTAAGTTGTTAGTGCTGCTGTGTTGCCATCTGGCATTACGTGTTGCATGTTTACCTCCGAAAAAAAAGCAGTTGCAGTAAAAACTACAACTGCTAAATGGCTTGGGTGAGAGAGAGATCCACCCAGTCCAGGGGAACTAATCAATTCCGTGTATACATTGCGGTTCATCACCTTTTCTGTAACTACACCATCTGCAATTTTGTTTTGACGGCGTAGGGCCAAAGTCAGTTGCTGTTGTCATTCTAATAGCTCGCTTGTAATACCCAGGTGCGAACACCATTGCATCGTTACGAGTGTAGTTTTTAATCATGATTTCACCCTTATCCAGATACCAGAGTTCTGTTTGCGCGTATTCGAGATCAGGATATTTGTAGAAAGAACCTATGGCATAAAGCAGAGCTTGATGGGAATGAGGGATTTCGTTGCCGTCTTTACGTCCGGTTTTGTAGTCAATAACTCGTGCTGAAGTTTCATCTTCGAGTACCATTGCGTCGAGTTTGATTCTCCCCCACGTTTTGTCTTCGAGCCATCCAACAGGTTGCATGTCAAGATCGAAGCCCCACTCCCCCTCTAACTCGACTTTACCTTCTTCATAAAGACTTCTGAGTTCTTCAAAATCACTTTTAAATTTATGAAGGTTTTTAGGGACTTCCTCACCCAGCTCACCTTTCACATAGTCTTCAGCTTCAAGGTGTATAGCCGAACCGCGATCCGCAGCAGGTGAACTGTCTTGTGGTATTCGTTTTACTTTTTCGATGTAGATTTGGTAAGGGCAAGTCTCAAACTTTTTTAGAGTCGAGTAAGACCACGCTCGAACCGGACCTAGCTTTTTGGGCCTGTCCGTGGCGACTTTTTTAGCATCGGGTCGTTCGTCTTGAAACATGCTCATTTGATTAGTCTAGCTAATATTGGGTCGTTCGTCGAACTTTTCATTGAGCAACTCTCCCATTTCCTTGTTGACTTCCCACACCACTGGAACACCTCTGACTGGCTTGTTGTCGTGTGAAATACATCTTTGTTGAATATTGGCTTTTGCTCCAAGATATTCTTTGGCTTTCTTTCTAAAATTTGTAATGTTTAATCGTTTGCTGACTGGGTATTGATAAATGACATCAAATACAATTTGAAGTACATCAGGCTTAATCATAATCTCTTTGTTGCTGTACTCCGTCAGCCAGCGTTTGATATATCGCTTGGATGTTTCAAGATTTGAAATCATGTCAATGTCACTAGCGCGAGGAACGATATCAAACACTTGGAGAAAATATTCAATATCTTTATCCTTGATTGCTTGGAAGAACTCTTCATAGTCATCCATTGCAAGTTGTCGCATTTCTTCTTTAGAAACATTGACAATTGGAGTCCTAATAAATTTTTCAACGTATTCAAAATTAGATAGGCAATTAGCAAAGTCTTGCAGCTCTGATTTTATTTTATCTAGGTTGTCTACTAATTTGGGATGCGCTTCAACAAGTTTAGTTTCTTGCCGGGGTGCAATGTTGTATCGTCTATCTCCTTCTTCTAACCGAATAGCATCCCGTTTGTTGGTTAAGAATATAAAATTAGTATAGGATTTTTGTTCTCGCTGGTCGGTACGCATTTCTCGAATAGTGATTGTGTTTTCAGTGATTTGATTCTTGAGTTTTGCAGCCATCTTGTTTGCGCCTTGATGGGCAGATGCCATGTGAAACTCGTCAACGACCAAGAACATTGCCCTGGTCATAAATCTGTTGAATTGTTCTTCGATATTCTCTAGGGCTTTCATGGGAACTTGACCTTCATCACCAAAGATAGGTCGCAATACTCGGTAGTAGAACTGACCTTTACCTGTGCCTTGCACTCCTGTCATTACCCATGCAGTTCCGGTTTTTTCTTTTGTCTGGTAGATAAATGCTAACCAATTAATAAATCGTTCAAACTCTGGTTTACCGTTGCCAAGCATGTGATCGATAAGGGTATATATCTTTGGGCATTTGTTTTTGATTTTTATAGCTTCACCGAACTTGAGTGGCTTAGTTGGAAGTGCATGATTTTGCTCATAAATTGAGCGTTGGTATTGGTTTATCTGATAAGTATTTGTTTGCGGATCAAGAACAATACCTTCTTTTTTAGTGTCTGTAGGATCAAAGAACACATTACCTTCTGGCATGTAGCGTGGTGCAGGTGCTCCATGAGCATACATAAACGATTCTATGTTTTCTTTTTTGATTGGTACTAGATCAAAATGATTTAGGAACTGTCGTTCATCAGGATTATAGATTCCACCCATTATTCGATCTGTGTTGTAGTCACGAAAGACTACTGGGTACGTGTTTTTCTTTTCCTTGCTTTGGAATTTCTTAAAGCGATCAAAAACACTTTGATAAAAATCGCTATCCATTTTTTCAATTTCAAAGATTGGTTCCCCTTTGAAGTTGTGCATGAAACGAGGGTCAGCAAGGTCAAACCAGTAGGCGTTGCTGTTGCCATTATTGATATTGCAACGCACTATGGTTCTCTCGATGACCTTGCCATCTTTCGTTGTTGATTCTATTTTAGTGATATCAACTACGTGAATACTGCCTTTGTCTGGATTTTCTAAAATAGAATGTATTTGGCCGTGGACTGCACCTGATGTAATCTTTTCCCTGGACTGGTTAAGACCTGCTGTTTTTCTAAGTTCGTTTTTTATTTTTGTTTCTAATTGGAAGTTAGTTTGTGCATTAATTTTTGATGAGTTAATTAGTTTGGCTAGATCGAGCCTGTCCGATTTCTTGTTAACTAGAACAATGCGATCATCACTATTTACAAACGGGTCTTTCTTGCTGTCATTAAAAACTGGTGGTGCAATAAAGATTAATTTCGAATTGTCAGCCACCGAGATGTCAAGTGTGTGTTTTAAGCTGTGTCCGTTAACTGACAATTCAATTTGTTCTTCAAATGTTGGAACAGTGTAATTACAAAACTTGAGCCACAGTTTTAAAGTCTTTGGTTCTACAGGAACGGTTAGCAACATAATGATGTGCAAAGATATTTGATTCTTTTTAAAACCTGTCGATGCACTTGCTTGTGCTATATATGATGTATTTTTAATTGCAGTGGGAAACAAATTAATTACTTGCTCTGCCATTTGTTTTACATCTGCTTTTTTATATCTTTTTTTGGTCACATATCCTGGGACTTCAAGGCCATCGATATCCAAAACCATTGTGTTAGTGTATTGATGTCGTGCGATCTTACCTGCTCGACTTTCGTTTGAGAGAGGTTCAGTTACGTGACCTTTCAATAGGCAATGGCCTTGATGAGCATGATCTAAGATAGCTGTGTGTGCGTCTGTCAGCGTCACAATTGTTTTTTCATGTGAGCTAACATTTTTAATCATTGGATAAGGTTTGAACTTGCCGTCTACGAATTCCTTTGCGAGACTTCTTTTACCTTCGCCATCGGATAGAAATGTGACCGATATAGGAGTAGTCATATCGGAGTCTCTATCGTGGAAAGTTAATTTTGTAAATTTCTTCGCGGCTGATTTTTACATCTTTTTCAGCTTCGAAGGTGAGCACAACGCTTCCGTTGTCTTTGATTTTATTTAAGCGAACAACACATGATATCTCTCCCTGTTTATTATGTATGATAACTTTTTGGTCACAAAATCTTGTTAAGCTGAGTCGTCCCATTATTTGCTATACCTGTCAGCGTAACCGCCTTCAACTGCAAGCGGCAGAGTGCTTGCCCAAGGTGGACGAACTTCCATCATCTGCGTGATGGTTTCCATTGTGGTGTCTGGGTCTTGCTTTGGACCGACTGCAATGATCTCGTCATGCACGGTGAAAGCGACGTTGAGATTGTTCAGTTGATTTATCTGAAGCAGCGCATCAGTAATTACAATCCGTGCAAGCGCCTGAATAATATTTTCGACGAGCTTGCCACCGTAGATTTTGATTGGTTTACCGTGACGCTCGTATTCATACTCACCATTGACGTTGCGTAAGTTGGTGTAGTTCAGCGACATCCCGTTAGGAAGACGGATGCTGTTCTTTTCAATACATAATAGATCGTCAGGTCCGTAAGTGTTGCCGTGGTAAGCGTCGTTTATCATCCACGCCAGCATTTGATCTGCGACTTTCCATAGCCGAGCTATCTTGTAGAACTTACCTCGGTAATTGGAAACGACAGTCATAGCTTCGCTATCAGGCAATTCAACAACAGGACCACTCGATCCGCTAGACAAAGTAGCTTGGAATTTGCGCCACCCCATGCCGTAACCAAGGCCGAGCACGGCTGTTTTACCTACAAATCGCTCAGTGGGGTCGGTTTTTCCATTGATCTCACGCCTATATATAGTAGATGCAAAAGCAGCATAGACATCCGTACCGCTGGCAAATTGCTGCAAGAGGTCTTGTTCGTCTGCAAGCCATGCAAGCATCCTGGCTTCGATGTTGCTGTAGTCAGCGACATATACTAGATGTCCATCAGGTGCTGCGATGCACTTACGAAGTTCGCTCCCGCGAGGCATGTTCTGTAGATTAAGTCGGTCAACACCGCCGAACCTGCCAGTATGAGCTGCGTAGTATTTCAGTGGGATATTAAGTTTGCGATCTGATCTTGCTGCTGCAAGCAAACGAGAGGCGCGGGTTTCTTTCAAGCGCGACTTTACTGTAAGCCTTGCATCCCAAATGCTTTGATATTGCGGATACATTTCTTGCATTTGAATAAACGCTGGATCAGATTTACCAAAGGCAAAGGTTTCTTTGTTGGTTTGCAGACTAGTCTTGGTAGGTGGCACGATGCCCAGTTCATCTTGCAAGTATTCAGCAAACTTAGGATTGCTTGCAAGAACAGCGCGTTCTACGCCCGCAGCTTCAATTTTCTTTTCTTTGTTAGCAATTTCATCGTTAAGCGACTGGATTAATCGTTCTCTGTCGAGCACGAGACTCGGCTGACAAAACATGCGAGTTGTTGCGTCAATCAGATTAAGTTCAGATTGTGGGAATCCAGGCAACAGTTTGCTGTAGATTGCATAAGTTAAATCAACATCTTGTATGCAATACTTGGCAATTTCTTCTTCGATCTCAGGTGGTAGATCAACGATGCCCTTGGCTTTGACAAGTTCATCGCCCTTTCGCATCGAGTCATCTTCAAACAACCGTTCGGCAACTTTAGCCAGGGACGCTGATGTATTGGGTGACAGGCCGCGAGCCATGCAAGCAGTATCAGAATAGTAGGCAGGGATAA
>MDSX01093043.1_pt1 | contig 20913 bp, 15 predicted proteins | sample 811141 | NCBI WGS metagenome assembly MDSX01 (sample SAMN05326642, study PRJNA326480) | marine metagenome | isolation source: seawater | place: Atlantic Ocean: South East | collected 2010 | reverse complement strand
TAACTAGTTTGTCAAAATCTTTAAGTTTTTTTTCATCAACTTTTTCAATTCCTTCTTCATAATTATGCCAGTCAAATTCCTTAAGAAATTTATCACGTGATTTTTCTTTTTTATTATCTGGAGAAGATTTAGATACTACTTTAGATTCTTCCGGTTTAGATTTTGTAGTAGATTTAGCTTCTTTCTTTTTAGTAGATTTTTTAGGTTTTGATTCCTTTGAAGCTTTTTTAGGATTTATTTCTTTATCCTTTTCTGAAGCAATTTCTTCAGTTTTTATATCTTTCGTAGTCATAACTAAAAATTTGTATTCTGAAAATCTATCGACAGAATTAAGTAAAATTTATTTTCAGAAGAAGTTAATATATTCTTTATATTCCCCTTTGTCTTGTCGAATTATTACCAAAAGGAATGCGAATTTAATAATATTAAATTGAATAGCCTAATTTGATGATTTTAAAATTAGAACTTAGAATCTATTAGTTTAATAATAACATCTAACTGATCATTAATACTTAATTCTGAATTGTCTATTACTACCGCGTCTTTTGCTATAATTAATGGTGAATCCTTCCTTTTTGTATCCTTTGAGTCTCTATTTATAATATTCGCAAGAATATCTTTGTATTCTACCTTATAGCCTTCATCGATTAATTCATCATACCTTCTTTTAGCTCTAACTTGTTCAGATGCTTTTAAAAAGAGTTTCAAATCTGCATTAGGAAAAACTACTGAGCCAATATCTCTACCATCCATAACTAAACCATTTCTATTTTGAAAAGATTTTTGAATCTTAACTACAAACTTTCTTATTTCAGATATTTCTGCTATTAAACTTACGTATTCAGAAACTTCAAGAGTTTTTGTTTCCGCTTCAATATTTTTATTATTTAAATATATCTCTGAAAATCCATTTAAATCATTTATTCTATAATCTAATTTAATTTCTGGCAACAAGTTTATTAAGCAATCTATATTTTCTTTATTTAATGGAGTTAGTCCATTTTTTAACGCAAAAAAAGTAATTGCCCTGTACATTGATCCAGAGTTAACATAAACGTAGTTGAAATGCAATGACAATTGTTTTGCTAAGCTGCTTTTACCAGTTGAGGCATAACCATCTATAGCAATAATAATTTTTTTCATCAATTTAAATCAATTTGTAGACCAAGGAAACTAACGTTTGATGCGCTAGAATATCTTGCATGACTATAATTAAAACGAAGTTTGTTAAATTTAATTCCAAATCCAAATGATAATCCTGAAAAATTCTTTTGATCTACGATTCTTAATTCTTCTGCTCTTCTAAAACTATAGCCTAAACGTAAATTAAATGTACTTTCAGGAAACAATTCTGCTCCAACGATAACATGCCTTAGAAAATCATTCATAAAACTCACCTCCTCTTCAGTTATATTGCCATCCAGATCAATTATCAATCTTGAAGGATTAGATAATCCAATTGGCCATTTATGTATGTTTTCAAATGTAACATGCCATTTTATTGGTGCATTTTCTACTAATTGAGATAAGCCTAAGTTAACTTCAAATGGTAACTTCTCATTTATATTATCAAATGATTTTATTTGACCCCCAATATTTCTAAAAACTAATGCTACATCAAGCATTAAATCATTATTTTTATAATAGAATCCGATATCACTACCAATCCCTATAGAGTTGTATTGTTCAAATTTTGATGTTATCAATTTTATATTAATGCCATAATATATAGGCAATTCATTAAATTTATTAGCATACCCAACTGATATTGCAGTCTCATTTCCTGTAAAATTATTTGTAGGTTCCCCAATTTCATTATAACCTTCAAAATCTCCATAATTAATATATGAAACACCAAAATGAAGAGTATTACCTCTATTATCCAATGTATATGCATATGCAGCGCTTCCATAAGTAATATCAGCAAAATAATTAAAGAAGTTTATCGCTAAATTATTATCCATATCAGAATTTATTACTGCTGGATTATACAAGGCTTGACTAACATCGTAGTCAAAATTTGTTATTGTTTTACCTCCTAAAGCTAACTGTCTTGGAGAAGAAGATATATTAAGAAATTGATATGTAGATTCACCAGCTATTTGTGAAAACACTGGGATGGTTGTAAATAGTATTATAATTAATAAAGTATTCTTCATCTTAATTAAGAATAGATAATTATATGACTAAACTCTATTTATAATTGATTATTGTAATGTTTTATAGTTTTTAACCTTTTGATTTGTTAGTGCTATGTCAATGACATCGCTCATTTCACTAACATAATGGAATTTCAATCCTTTTAAATACTCATTTTTAATTTCATTAACATCCCTTTCATTTTGTTTTGAAAGAATAATCTCCTTAATTTTTGCTCTTTTTGCAGCAAGAATCTTTTCTTTTATTCCTCCAACTGGAAGGACTTTTCCTCTTAAAGTAATTTCACCTGTCATTGCTATTTTTGATTTAATCTTCTTTTGAGTATACAGTGAAACTAAAGAAGTTAACATCGCTATTCCTGCACTTGGTCCATCTTTAGGTGTAGCCCCTTCTGGAACATGAATATGTACATTGTAGTTCCCAAACATATCTGACGATAAACCGAATTTATTCGCATTGGACTTAATATATTCTAGTGCAATTTTAGCTGATTCACTCATTACTTTTCCTAAATTCCCAGTAATTGAAAGCTTTCCCTTTCCTTTTGAAAGTATAGATTCAATAAATAGTATATCTCCGCCAACACTTGTCCAAGCTAGCCCTGTTACAACTCCAGCAATATCATTGTTTTCATATTTATCTCTCTCAAGCTTAGGATTTCCAAGAATTTTATTCATCTCTTCAACTGATAAGCTTGGATTATACTTTATGTTTGTTGCTATATTTTTAGCACAATTCCTGACTAATTTCGCTATTTGTTTTTCTAACCCCCTTACGCCTGATTCTCTTGTATAACCTTCTGCTATTTTTTCCATAACAGCATTTGTAATTTTAAGATCTTTTCTTTTTAACCCATGTTCATTTAATTGTTTCGGTAATAGAAACTTTTTTCCTATTTGTATCTTTTCTTCTGTTGTATATCCACTAACATTAATTACTTCCATTCTATCTAATAATGCAGGCTGGATCGAAGAAAGATTATTGGATGTTGCAATAAACATAACCTTTGATAAATCATAACCTAATTCTAAGTAATTATCATAAAACTCCTTGTTTTGCTCTGGATCTAATACTTCTAACATTGCCGAAGATGGATCTCCTATATTTGAATTAGCTATTTTATCTATCTCATCTAGAACAAAAACAGGGTTTGATTTATCTGCTTTTTTAATGTTTTGAATTATTCTTCCAGGCATAGCTCCAATATATGTCTTTCTATGTCCTCTTATTTCTGCCTCATCTCTTAATCCGCCTAAAGAAATTCTTACATATTTTCTTCCAATTGCTTCTGCAATTGATTTTCCTAATGATGTTTTTCCAACTCCAGGAGGTCCATGAAGACATAAAATAGGCGATTTCATGTCATTTCTTATTTTCAGCACCGCTAAGTACTCTATAATTCTCTTTTTTACATCATCTAGTCCAAAATGGTCTCTATCAAGTATTTTTCTAGCCTTAATTAAATCAAATTTATCTTTACTGTAGCTATTCCAAGGTAAATCTAAAAGTAAGTCTAAATAGTTTCTTTGAACTGAGTATTCTGCAACTTGAGGATTCATTCTTTGTAATTTAGCAATCTCCTTTTCAAAATGCTGCCTAATATTATCCTCCCATTTTTTCTTTAATGCTCTTTTTTTCATATTATCAATCTCACTATCATGACTAACACCACCTAACTCTTCTTGAATAGTTTTCATTTGTTGATGAAGAAAAAATTCCCGTTGTTGTTGACTCAGATCTGTTTGAACTTTTGATTGTATGTCGTTTCTTATCTCAAGTTTTTTGAATTCAATATTCATGAATTTTAAAGTATCCAATGCTCTTTTTTTTAAGTCATTCATTTCTAATAATTTCTGTTTATCAGAAACAGGCAAGTTCATGTTGGATGAAACAAAATTGATCAAGAATGAATTACTTTCTATATTTTTTATAGCAAAAGATGCTTCTGAAGGAATATTTGGGTTTCTTTTTATTATATCTAATGAAAGCTCCTTAATTGAGTCTACTATTTCTTTAAACTCTGAATTATCAGCTCCAGGGTTAACTTCTGAAATATCTTTAATGTTTGCTGTTATATATGGTTTTTCTGAGATTATCCTATCTATTTCAAATCTTTTTTTACCTTGAATTATAACTGTTGTATTACCATCAGGCATTTGAAGGACTTTAAGTATTTTTGCTACCGTGCCTACTTTGTATATTTGATTTGGTTTAGGATCTTCAACTTTTTCGTTTTTTTGAGCTACAACCCCCACCAGCTTGTTAAAATTATTTGCATCCTTAATTAATTGTATAGATTTATCTCTACTAGCTGTAATTGGAATAACAACACCAGGAAACAGAACAGTGTTTCTTAATGAAAGTATTGGTAATGTTTTAGGTAAATTCTCTTTAATTATTTCTTTTTCATCCTCAGTGGTCATTAAAGGAATCAATTCCGAATTTTCATCAATATCCTGAACTGACAAATTGTCAATATTAAATATATTTTCTTGCGACATATTATTTATGTTTTACTTTATTAGTCAATATTTACATCTGTTAACACCTGACTAAAATATTTTTTTCAGTATATATTGTTCAATTTTTATGCCAATAGATTATTGTTCTATCTTTTTATTTAATTTGATAAGAATTAGCGCACCTAGAACAAAGAAAACTACAAATAACAATATTGAATTTCTCATGCTTCCTGTAATCTGGTCTATAGTGGCAAAAAGAGTCATCCCAATCACAATACTTAGTTTCTGTGAAACATCATAAAAACTAAAATATGATGTATTGTTTGTAGTGTTAGGGATAAATTTAGAAAATGTTGATCTAGACAATGCTTGAATTCCACCCATTACTAATCCAACTAAACCAGCAGCAATATAAAACTCAGTTGAAGATTCTACATAATATCCAAAAATACAGATAAACGCCCATATAATATTTAATATTATAAGTGTTTTTAGATTTCCTATTTTATCAGATATTTTAGCACTAAGTAGTGCGCCAAACATTGCTACTAGCTGAATAAGTAATATACTAAGAATAAGTCCAAAGGTTTTCTCTCCTTCACTCCAACTAATTTCAGCTTCACCAAAATAAGTTGCTACTAAAATTACGGTTTGCAGAGCTATACTATATATAAAGAAAGCTAGTAAAAATGTTTTTAGGACTTGATTGTTTTTTAACTCATCCCATACTGTCTTTAGCTCATGAAAACCAGAGAAAATAATACTTTTCTTGTTGATTAAAGAATTGTCTAATGATTTTTGTGCATTATAGTATTTTCTTCCGGGTAAATAGTAAAAACTGTATTGACTAAATAAAAACCACCAGATACCAACCATTATAAAGGATAATTTCATTGCTTTTATTTCAGCTACTACCCCATTTGAATCAGAAATTCCAAAATACTCTGGAAAATTAATCATTATAAGGTTAACTAACAGAAGGATAACACTACCGACATAACCCATTGCATATCCTTTTGCACTTATTTTATCCTGTTGTTCTGGATAAGCTATTTCAGGTAAATAAGAATTATAGAAAACTAGACTTGCCCAAAACCCTATTAATGCAATAAAATAATAGAGAAGACTCAAGCTTAAATTGTCTATTTCAAACCAATATAATAAGATACATGCAGCAGATCCAGAATAGCAAAAAACTTTCATAAAGAACTTTTTTCCTCCTGTATAATCAGCAATGCCAGATAATAGTGGTGAAAGAAAAACTAAAATCACAAATGCAAATGCAGTCACATAACTAATAAGTGCAGTATTCTTAAACGAATAGCCAAGAAAGCTTATATAGTCATCAGTAATGATTCCATAGTATATCGGAAAAATTGCTGTAGAAATTACAAGTGGATATACTGAATTAGCCCAATCATATATAGCCCAAGCATTTAATAACTTTTTACTTCCTTTTTTGTATTTTTTCATATAATTAAGATACTTTTGCAGAAGGCTTAGTATAGTTTAATTAATAGGTTAAAAAGATAAGAATATATTTTATATTATAGCCAATTAAATTGTTATTTATATGAAAAATCCATGGGTGTTAGTAATCTTATTTCTCTGTTATTCTAATAGTGTTTTCTCGCAAGAAAAGATTGCAAATACTACCCAAAAAATAAAACAAAATGATATGAGCAATAAAACACCTGAAGAATGGAAAAAAATACTAAATGATGAAGAGTATAGGGTATTAATTGAAAAAGGGACTGAATACCCTCATACAGGGGAGTATAATACGCATTTTGAAAATGGTGTGTATAATTGTAATGGCTGTAAAACTCCTTTGTTTACAAGTGATCAAAAATTTAAATCTGATTGTGGTTGGCCAAGTTTTGATAAAGCTATAAAGGGAGCTATAAAATATGTAGATGATTATTCTTTAAGCAGATATAGAGTAGAAATTATATGTGCAAACTGTAATGGACATCTGGGACATATATTTGATGATGGTCCAACTGAAACAGGAAAAAGATACTGTGTTAATTCAGTAAGTCTTGATTTTAATAAGAAATCTAAATAATAAAAAAGATTAAACGAAATGACAAAATATGATATAATAATTATCGGTAGTGGTCCAGGAGGATATGTAACTGCTATTAGAGCATCACAGCTAGGTTTTAAAACTGCTTTAGTTGAAAAAGAAAGTCTTGGTGGGATTTGCCTAAATTGGGGCTGTATACCTACAAAGGCATTATTAAAATCTGCAGAAGTTTTTGAATATTTAAATCATGCCAATGATTATGGTTTTTCTACAAAAGGAATTTCTAGTGATTTTAATGCAATTATTTCAAGAAGCCGAAACGTTGCTGATGGCATGAGTAAAGGTGTTAAATTTCTTATGAAGAAAAATAAGATAGATGTGATAAATGGTTATGGGAAAATTAAACCTGGAAAAATTGTTGATGTAGATGGAATAGAGTATCAAGCAGACAATATTATTATAGCCACTGGTGCTAGGTCAAGAATACTAACTTCAATACCTCAGGATGGAAAAAAAGTTATTGGATATAGAGAAGCTATGAGCTTATCCAAACAACCAAAAAAGATAATTGTAGTTGGTTCAGGTGCAATTGGAGTGGAGTTTGCATACTTCTATAATAGCTTAGGCACGGAAGTTACCATAGTAGAGTACCTGCCTAATCTAGTTCCTTTAGAGGATTACGAAATTTCAAAAGAATTAGAAAAATCATTTAAAAAGAAAGGTATTAAAGTTTTAACATCTACAGAAGTAACATCAATAAACACCAAAGGAAAAGGTGTGAAAGCAACTATTAAAACTAAAAAAGGTGATGAGGTCATATCTGCGGATATTTTATTATCGGCAACTGGGATAAAGTCTAATATTGAAAATATTGGGTTAGAGGATGTAGGTATTGCTATAGATAAAGATAAAGTACTGGTAGACTCTTACTATCAAACTAATATTCCTGGATATTATGCTATTGGCGATATTGTTCCAGGACCTGCTCTTGCACATGTTGCTTCAGCTGAAGGAATCTTATGTGTAGAGAAGATTTCAGGACATGATGTTACCCCAATTGATTATGGGAACATTCCAGGATGCACATATTGTTCTCCAGAAATATCTAGTGTTGGTTTGACTGAAAAACAAGCTATAGATAAAGGGTTTGATATAAAAATTGGGAAATTTCCTTTTTCTGCTTCTGGAAAAGCTAGTGCCTCTGGAAAAAAAGATGGGTTTGTTAAGGTTATATTTGATTCAAAATATGGTGAATGGTTAGGTTGTCATATGATTGGAGCTGGAGTAACAGATATGATAGCAGAAGCTGTTCTAGGAAGAAAACTTGAAACTACAGGGCAAGAAGTATTAAAAACAATACATCCTCATCCTACTATGAGTGAAGCAATAATGGAAGCAGTAGCTGACGCATACGACGAAGTTATACATCTTTAATTAAATTTTCCCCATAAACTAATGGAATGAAATGGGAAACAGCAATAAATAATTTTAAAAATTATTTAAAAATAGAAAGAGGATTGTCAAATAACTCTATTAGTAGTTATGAAAGTGATATTATAAAACTGTCCAATTTTATTTTAAATAAGAATAAATCTATAAGCCCGTTAAAAGTTTCATCAGATATAGTAAAAGAATTTATTTATTCAATATCTAACTCTATCAGCTCTAGCTCACAGTCCAGAATAATATCAGGCCTTAGAAGTTTCTTTGAATATCTCATTTTTGAAAAGTATATTACTAACAACCCTTTATCCTTAATTGAATCACCAAGAATTTCAAGAAAACTTCCTGACACGTTAACAATTAAAGAAATAGATAAGCTAATATCAATGATAGACTCAAAATCTAATGAACATGACAGGAATGTAGCTATTATTGAAACACTTTATGGGTGTGGACTAAGAGTTAGTGAGTTAATTTCACTTAAACTTTCAGACCTGTTTTTTAGCGAAGGTTTTATTAAAGTTACTGGTAAGGGAAATAAACAAAGGTTAGTTCCTATAAGTACACTAACCCAAAAGGCTATTAAGACCTATATTACTAATTCAAGAAAAACAATAAAGATTAGTGAAAAATTTAGAGACATAGTGTTTTTAAATAGAAGAGGTAATGCTCTTTCAAGAGCAATGATTTTTTCTATTGTAAAAACACTAGCCAAGCTGTCTAATATAAAAAAAAGTATTTCTCCTCATACTTTTAGGCATTCATTTGCTACTCATTTATTAGAAAATGGTGCTGACCTTAAAACAATTCAGCAATTACTAGGTCATCAAAGTATAACTACTACAGAAATATATATGCATGTTGATAATAAAATACTAATCACTGCTATTAACAAATTTCATCCTAGATCAAGTCCTGGTTAGACATATCTAATCCGATATGTACAAAAAAAACCTACACAAGCATTTTATTATAAACTCCTTTTTAACAGGTTTAGGGCTACAAAGCTGATCAAAAATCTGAAAAATTTCAGCACGATTTAACAACTTAAACTCACCCTTTTTAATTTATTAGCGTTGAGTTTATTAAAAAACTAGTGCAGGTAGTTTTCTATCTTAAAAGTACATAAATAAATTATACTTCTTTTAATAATTCATTTAAATGACGAAGTCTATCTTCTAATGATTTATTTAAATTATTTTCATCAATAGTCTTCTGAGTTTTCTTTGAAGCAATTTGTAGAGCACACATCGCTAAAACATCTTGCTTATCTCTAACAGAGTAATTTGCTTCAAATTCTTTTATCATTTTATTAATTTCTTGAGCAGCTTTTCTTAGACCTTCTTCTTGAGAAGGATGTATTGTCAATGGATAGACTCTATTGGCAATAGAAAGTTTAATTTTTAATTTTTCAGACATATATTTAATCTGATAATTGAGAAATACAGTAATCTACTTCTCTTATCAATGAATTGATTTCAATTTTTGTTTCCTCAATGCTTTTGCTATCACTACCAGTAATAGCACTTGCAATTTTAAGAGCCTTATATTTCTCCTTCATCGACTCAATTATTTCCTCATTATCTAAATTTTTGGCAATAGCTACATTTAATTTTTTTTCTAAATCCTCATTTTGATCCGCTAATCTGCTGATCTTAGCTAAAGCTTTGCCAACTTTTTCTTGAATTTCACTTGATAAAGATTCTAAATTATTCAATTTAAACTAAATTAATGCTATAGAAACAAAGTTAATGTAGATAATTATTATTTTCAATTTTTTTAAAAAAATTAATTTATTTCATCAAAAAAAATGATATTTATAAAACTTTTTTTATGAGAATAGTATTTTTCATTTTACTGATTACAAGCAATATTATTTTATCTCAAAATAAATCAGAAAATGGAGATGTTATGCCATTAGACATAGCAATTAATTTATCTGGAACTTATGGAGAGTTAAGATCTAATCATTTTCATTCAGGAATAGACATTAAAACAAAGGGTGTTGAAGGATTAAATGTATATTCATATGACAATGGACACGTAAGTAGAGTCAAAATAAGTCACGGTGGCTACGGTAAAGCATTATATATATTACATCCTGATGGCACAAGCTCAGTATATGCTCACTTAAAAAAATTCTCACCTAAAATTGAAAAAATTGTGAAATCTAAACAGTACAAAAAAAAATCTTATGAAATTGAGTTTTTTCCAAAAGAGAGTGAAATTAAAATATTAAAAAATGAGATAATTGCGTTTAGTGGTAATACTGGAGGGACAACAGGCCCACATTTACATTTTGAATTAAGAGACTCTAATCAAATCCCTGTCAATCCTTTACTAAATTCAAACATTTCCATTAAAGACAACACCCCTCCTTTTGTTAGTGAATTATTCTATAAAAAAAAATCATATGATATTCAAAGTCAACATAAAATAAAAAAGATTTCCAATACTACATATCTTGCTGACACAATAAAGGATGTAGGAAAAATAGGTTTTGGAATAATTGCTTTTGACAAGCATGATTTAGCAAACAATAAAAATGGTGTTTCTAAAATATCTACATATCTAAACGGCAATAATATATTATCTATATCATTTGATTCTATATCATTTAATGAGACTAAACATATAAATACATTTATTGACTACGCTTTCTTTAAAAACAACAGAAAAAGAATACAAAAACTATATATAGAAGATTATAATCCTTTAAAATTTTATAAAACTAAGTTAAATAATGGGTATATATCAGTCAATCACGGAGAGTCATATAGCTATGAAATACATTTAACTGATGCAAACAGAAATACAAGTATATTAACAGTTCCAATTACTGGTGATAGTTTGGCTAATAATTTGGATTTTAATCTAAATAAAAAGCTTAATAAATTTAATCTTATAGAGACTAAAAAAGAGTATGAATTTGATTTTATTGATGCTAAAGTTTCTATTCCTAAGGGGACATTCTATAAAGACATATCCCTTGATATATCTTTTAAAAACGATACTCTTTCTATTGATAAAGACACTATTCCTCTGCTTAAACCAATTACAATTTCTTTTAATATAGATCGTTATAATGATTCAATAAAAGACAGGTTGTTTGTAGGGAAATTGTCTGAAAATAACAAAATAGTGAATTACTCATATACAATAGATGTATTAAATAGTAAGAAATCATCCACTAAATCTTTGGGAAATTATATGATTGGACTAGATACAATAAGCCCTTCTATATCTCCAATTGGATTTAAACAAAATGATTGGATATCTAACTCTACTAATCTTAAAATACAGATTAAGGATAATGAATCTGGAATCAGAAAATACAATGGCTGGATAAATGATAAATGGATTCTCTTTGAACTAAATACAAAAAAAGGGGTGTTAGTTTATGATTTTGATGATAATGTCATAAAAGAGGCTAAAAATAACTTATACATAGAAGTTATAGATAATGTAGGGAACATATCTCAATACAAGACTGTTTTTTATCGAAAATCTAATTAAAATTGAATAAAAGTAAATTAACAATATTAGTCTTATCATTATTTTCATTAATTCAGTCATTTGCACAAAATGCTGAAGTAATGGGGGTGATATTAGATAACAGTAATAATCCAATTGAAAATATAAATGTTATTTCAAATTTATCTGGAACTACAACAAATTCTAATGGCTTTTATTCTATAAGTGTACCTTCAAATCAAGATGTTAGTATTGATTTTACCCATATTAGTTATAAAAAAATTAGTCTAAAATTTAATTTAAATGAAGATGAAGTTTTTGAGTTTAATCCTATAATGAATGAGAGTATTGAGCAGATTGCTACAATAGTTCTTAATTCTAGATCTCGAGATAATTTTAGTGGTGTTTCAAATATTAATCCTGAAGTTATAAGAAAAATAAGAGGAGCTCAACCAGGTATTGAAAATTTATTAAAAACTCTTCCTGGGGTAAATATATCAAATGAACTTAGCACGCAGTACTCAGTTAGAGGAGGAAATTTTGATGAAAACCTTGTTTATGTAAATGATGTAGAAGTTTATAGACCTTTTTTAGTTAGGTCTGGACAGCAAGAAGGTTTAAGTTTTGTTAATACTGATCTGATAAAATCTGTAAAATTTTCTTCAGGTGGATTTCAATCTAAGTATGGAGATAAGATGTCTTCTGTATTAGATATTAAGTATAGAAAACCAGTAAAAAATAAATTATCAAGTAACTTAAATTTATTAGGGAGTAGGATTTCATCTGACCTGATATCTAATAATTCTAAAATCACTAATATTCTAGGTTTTAGATATAGAGATAACAGCCTTTTAGTTCAGTCTAGAGAAACTAAGACTAATTATAAGCCTAGTTTTATTGATTTTCAAAATCTTTTTACTTACACAGTTTCAGATAAGATTGAGTTAAGTTTTTTATCAAATATTTCAGTTAATAATTATAATTACAAACCTAAAACAAGACAAACGAATTTTGGCACACTAGAAGATCCTACTGCATTAATAGTTTATTATGATGGACAAGAGAAAGACAAGTATAAAACATTTTTTTCATCACTAACAACCAAAATTAACTTAAGAAAGAATTTAATCTTAAAAGTGATTGCATCTACATTTAACACTGTAGAAAAAGAGTATTTTGATATTCTAGCTCAATATAATTTAGGTGAGGTTAATAGTAGTATTGGAGATGAGAATTTAGGAGAAGTAGAGTTTAGTGAAGGTATTGGAGCTCAATTAAACCATGCTAGAAATAGCTTAGATGCATTAATTTTTAATATTGAAAACAAGCTATATTATAAAATTGATAATAATAATCTTGAGTTCTCTGTTAAATATTCGTCAGAAAATATTGATGACAGAATCATTGAGTGGGAGATAATAGATTCTGCTGGATTTTCAATAGATCCTCCGTTCATTAATTCAATAAGTCAGCAACCTTATGAATCAAACCAAGGGCCAATTCTTCCATTTAGCGATATAAGATCAACTAACAGAACAAAAATTAAAAGACTTCAGTCATACCTTCAATGGAGTAAGATTTCAAATAATAGTTCAGGTGAATTCTATTATAATGCAGGGTTAAGAATGCATGGATGGAAAATAAATGAAAATAAACTAAAAACTGTTATTAGCCCTAGAGCACAATTTGCAATAAAACCAAACTGGGAAAAAGATATGTTATTTAGGCTAAGTACAGGAATTTATTACCAGCCTCCATTTTATAGAGAATTAAGAGGATTTGATGGTAATGTTAATTATGATGTAAAAGCTCAAAAATCTATTCATTTTGTTTTATCTAATGATTATTCTTTAAAAATATGGAACAGACCTTTTAAATTATTATCTGAATTATATTATAAAAAAATGGATGATGTTAATACTTACACAATTGATAATGTAAGGATAAGATATTCTGCAGAAAATAATGCGAAAGCCTATGCATATGGGTTAGATTTAAGACTAAATGGTGAGTTTGTTCCAGGAACTGAATCATGGTTTAGTCTAGGATACCTAAAAACTGAAGAAAATATAAACAAACAAGGATATATAGCTAGGCCAACAGATCAAAGGCTAAAATTTGGAATACTTTTCCAAGATTATGTTCCAAATATTCCCGATTTAAAAATGTATCTAAATCTTATATATAATACAGGTGTTCCAGGTGGATCGCCAAGTTATTCTAATCCATATAATTATTTAAATAGACTTCCTGATTACAAAAGAGCAGATTTAGGGATTTCATATATAATAGTTGGAGATGAAAAAAAATACAAGAATGGATTTAAAAGTTTGTTTGATGAACTTACTATTGGGCTAGAAATATTTAATATGTTTAATGTTCAAAACTCAATTACTAATACTTGGGTTAGAGATGTTTACTCTAAAAGACAATTCTCAATACCAAACTATCTTACTCCTAGAATATTTAATCTTAACTTAGAATTTAAATTTTAATCTAGTAGTTTAACTATTTCATTGACAGCTCTATCAATCTCTTCTTTTGTGTTGTATATACTTAATGAGAACCTTGTAGACACCTTATTTAGTCCGTCCTTGTCTAAAACTTCATTTAACACATGTGAACCTGCATCACTTCCGCTCTGACATGCACTACCTTTAGAGCATGCTATTCCTAATAAATCTAGTTTAAATAAAAACATTTCAGCTTTTGATTTTTCCAAAGGAAATTGTATGTTTAAAAGAGTATAGGTCGATTCTTTAATATCTCCTGAACATCCGTTAAATTTCAAATTTTTGATAGAAGTTTTTAGTTTTTTAATAAAATATTTTTTTAGGTCAGATATATACTTATATTCTTCATCTAGTTTCTCCATAGAAATATTTAAGGCTTCTGACATTCCTACAATATTATGAACACTTTCTGTTCCTGCCCTATAACCTCTCTCCTGCATTCCTCCAAAGATTAAAGGTCTTAAATTACAAGACTTGTTTATATATGCAAATCCAACACCCTTTGGTCCATGAAATTTATGTGCGCTAGCTACAATAAAATCAATTTTAATTTTTGAAAGATCCATCTTATAATGTCCTACAGACTGAACTGTATCGCTATGAAATAATGCCTCATACTTATTGCATATTTTTGAGACTTTTTTTAAATCAAGCATATTTCCAATTTCATTGTTAACATGCATTAAGCTAACCATACATCTATCTTTGGATTTGGATAACAACTCATTAAGATTATCATAGTCAATATCACCATTCTTCTCAAGTTTAACAAATGAGACTTTCACGTTATAATCCTTTTCTAACTCATCTAATGTATGTGTTACAGCATGATGTTCAATTTTAGATGAAATAAAGTGTTTTATATTCAAATCTCTAGCCGCACTTCTAAGAATTAAATTATCAGCTTCAGTGCCTCCAGAAGTAAATATAATTTCAGAAGAACTTACATTTAAATGTGATGCAATTTCTTTTCTAGATAGTTCAATTAAAGATTTAGAAGGCCTTCCGTAACTATGTGTAGATGAAGGGTTTCCATAATTATTTTTTAGCACATCAACCATTTTATCAACAACCTCATCTCTTACTCTTGTGGTTGCTGCATTATCAAAATAACATTGATAAGAAGTGTTAGAAAATGTGTCCATAAAAATTAGTTAGTATAATCTATAAAATATCTTATATAGGTGTATAACTTTAATCACTAATAAATGTTTAGTTAATATAAGTAAAATAATTTAATCACTTTTTATAATTTCTTCCATCTTCATAGCATCATCAATCATTGCTATACAATAACTCAAATGACTCTTAATTGATTTATCAGAATACCTCTTAACACCTCTTTTTAAATCCTTCTTTAGATCTACAAGAACACCCATTGTAACTGATCTAATGTCAGATACATCTACCTTAACTGCTGTAATATAATCACCCCATCCAGATGGTATTGAGGATTGTTTATTTTTCATAATATACCCTAACCTTGAAATATAGCTTTTTTGCAAATTCCTCCTATAGACATCTATAGATTTATTATTTTTTAACTCTGACCATACCCCATCATTTAAATCACTCATCATTTCAGTTAATGAATAAGAGTTTGAGCCATTTAAAGCTTCATTTTCGATTATTCTTCCCATTCTTCCAAAATCAAGAACCCTATTCAGATAGCTTGACTGCATCGACCTAATTCTATTTGTAGTTCCTGCATATTCAATTTTATCTAAAATATCTTTATCAATCATCCAATAAGGAGTTTTAAATAAATGATGATTTAAAAAAGCTATACAGGCTTTTTGATAATTTTTATCTACATGAGTGTATACTGCACCTTTTTGATCAGATGTTTTATAATATTGATAAACACCTCCAATATTAGTTGCAACATGCCCCATATATCTTCTAAATTGACCTAATACTTGCCCATACATATATTCTAATTCATCATATGTTTCACCATCTTCAGTTGTCCATTCCATAAGCTTTGGAATAATTCTCTTAAGATTTTTTATTCCATATTCGCTAGCTTTAATAGCGTCATCCCCTAAATCTTCAGTTTGAGAACTAGGATCAATGCCGCCGCTTGGTCCAAACCTATACATCATATCATCTTCCTTATCAATAATCCATTTCTTTAATATATCCTTTTCTTCCTCCTCAGAAACATCAAGAATTGGTTTGTAACCCCACATAACAGAAAATTTATCGTATACTCCAACATTAGGACTTTCCCAATGAGATGGTGTTAATGCAACTCCTTCATCTCCAGGTTGAGCTATATAATTAAATCTAGCATAATCCATAATAGATGGTGCAGTTCCATATTTCTGGGTAAAAGTTACTGATCTTAAAGAGTCAACTGGAAATGCACTGCTACTACCCATATTATGAGGTAAACCAAGTGTATGCCCAACCTCATGCGCACTGACAAACCTTATTAATTCACCCATTAATTCATTTTTAAATTCAATTTCTCTAGCCTCGGGATCTACTGCTGAAGTTTGCACAAAATACCAGTTTCTAAGTAATCTCATAATATTATGATACCAATTTATATCTGATTCAATTATCTCACCAGATCTAGGATCACTTACATGAGGACCATTAGCATTAAGACTAGGTGAAGCTAAATATCTAACGACTGAGTGTCTAATATCTTCAGGGCTCCAATCAGGGTCTTCTTCTTTAGTAGGAGGGTCTTTTGCTAGAATAGCATTTTTAAAACCAGCGACCTCAAATGCTGCTTGCCAATCTTCGATTCCTTGTTTAATATATTTTCCCCACTTTTTTGGAGTTGCTCTATCAATATAATATACTATTGGTTTTTTTGGCTCAACCAATTCCCCTTTTTTAAATTTTTCAATATCTTCATCCTTAACTTCTAATCTCCATCTATCTAAATATTTTACAGTTTCTGCTTCTTGATTATCAATTCCATAGTCTGTTTGACTAGTTGTAAACCACCCTACTCTTTGATCATAATACCTTCTTTTCATTGGGACTTTTGACAATAAAACCATTGAATTATTTAAAAGCATGGAAATCTGGCCATTTTTTGCCTCAGAGGACTTATATGTCTTTATATGCTTAACCTCAACATTTATAGGGAAACTTCTAATAGATTCTACAAATGACAGCTTAGTATCTAAACCTGTTATTTTATTTCTCTTTCGTCTTGATTGTGGATAGCCAAATGATTTTATATCCTTTTTGTAGAGGTCTGTAACATCAATGACTACAGAGTTTTTATCTTTATTTTCAACTTCAATTTTAAAACTAGCAACTATAGGTTCAAAATTAGAATTTAAAACTGCCTCCTTTATTGGCAATGAATCAGAAGCGTAATTTGAATATGAAATTTCTTTTAACAAGATGTGATTATCAAACTTTTGCCAACTTAAAACTTGCTCGCTCATTTTGTGTTGGTATAAAGGAATTTCTTTAGACATATTAACTATTCTTGTAACCATTAACATATCCCTACCTAATAGACTGTCGTTTATTTCATAGTAGTATTTATCCTCTAGCTTGTGAACATCAAATAAACCAGCATCAGTTACGGTTTTGTCATTAACAATGTCAGAATAAGTTTTTTCCTTTTTTTTCTTATCAGATTTTTCACCTTTTTCTTCTTTAGCATCTTCAACCTTTTCATCTGTTTCTTGTGAATATGAAGTAAAGCTAAATAAGATTAGAGTAAAAAATATAGTTAAGAATTTTGTGTAGTTGTAAGTTTTCATAATAAAATATGTGTTTTAGTAAATAAAAGTTATTTATCGAACTCCTTAAGAGTAGTTGTAATAATTTTTACACACTCTCTTAATTGCTCATAATTAATAATCAACGGTGGTGCAAATCTAATTATATTTCCATGTGTAGGTTTTGCAAGCAAACCTTTATCTGCCATTGACATGCAAATATTCCAAGCAGTATCACCATCTTCATCATCATTAATTACAATTGCATTCAACAAGCCTTTTCCTCTAACAAGCTTGGCAATTGTAGAGGTTTTAATAAAGTTGTTGATTTCTTCTCTAAAAACCTCCCCCAACCTTTCAGCATTATCAATCATATTTTCGTCTACCATAACTTCTAATGCAGCTATTGCAACCTCACAAGCTAGTGGATTTCCTCCAAAAGTAGAACCATGCTCTCCAGGCTTAATTGTAAGCATTATCTCATTAGATGAAAGTATTGCAGAAACAGGAAAGACTCCCCCAGAGAGTGCCTTGCCAAGAATAAGAATGTCTGGTTTAAAACCATAATGATCACAACATAACATTTTGCCAGTTCTTCCAATACCTGTCTGAACCTCATCAGCAATGAATAAAACATTAGATTTTTTACATGTATTATAAGCTTTAAGTAAATAATCTTCATCTGGCACTATAACACCTGCTTCTCCTTGAATAGGCTCTACCATAAAAGCAGCTACATTTGGGTCTTTTAACGCATCTTCAAGTGCAGGAATATTATTGTATGGAATAATCTCATAACCAGGCATAAATGGCCCAAAACCATTTGTACTAGAAGAATCAGTTGAGGATGAGATAGCTGCCAAGGTTCTACCCCAAAAATTACCTTCAACAAAAATTATTTTAGCCTTGTTTACAGGCACCTTCTTTACATCATATGCCCATTTTCTTGCTAATTTAACCGCTGTCTCCCCGCCTTCAACACCAGTATTCATGGGTAAAACCTTATCATAGCCAAATAAATTGGTGATATATTCTTCATATTTCCACAAGATATTGTTGTGAAAAGCCCTTGAAGTTAATGTCAATTTTTTTGATTGTTCAATTAAAGCATTAATAATCTTAGGATGACAATGCCCTTGATTAACAGCTGAATAAGCAGACAGAAAATCAAAATACTTTTTTCCCTCAACATCCCATACAAATACACCCTCACCTTCTTTTAGAACTACAGGTAATGGATGATAGTTGTGTGCACCAAATTTATATTCTAAATCAATAATGTTTTGGGAGCTTAATTTATTCATTATATAAATTATAGTTTTAAATTAGCGCAAATTAACGAATTTCATTCAATAAATTATTTAACTTTTTTGAAAATCAAGTACAAATGAGAAGTAAAAAACCACCAAAAATATTCTCACAGATTAAAGTAACAGATGCTGGAGCAAAAGGCAAAAGCGTCGCTAAGGCACCCGATGGAAGAATTATCTTTATGAAAGAAGCTGTTCCTGGAGATATAGTAGATGTACAGGTTAAAAAAAGACGTAAATCGTATTATGAAGGGAAAGTTATTTCAATAATTAAAGAATCTGTTTTTAGAGTCGATCCAAAATGCAGTCATTTCCAAATATGTGGTGGATGTAGTTGGCAAAACATGAAATACGACAAACAACTGGATTATAAGCAAAAGGAAGTTCAAAGTAATCTATATAGAATAGGAAACATAAAACCTAATAAAATTCTACCAATTAAGAAATCTAAAAAAGAATTTTTTTATAGAAATAAATTAGAATTTTCCTTTAGTAACTCGAAGTGGTTAACAACTAAAGAGATTCAATCAAAGGATGTCTATACAGACAAAGATGCGCTAGGATTTCATGTACCTGGTATGTGGAATAAAGTAGTGGATATTGATAAGTGTTGGTTACAAAAAAACCCATCTAATAGGATAAGAAATTTTATAAAAGAATCTACAAAAACTCTAGGACTTTCCTTCTTTGACTACAAGACAACTAATGGAGATTTAAGATCAATGATGATAAGAACATCTTCAACTGGCGAGATTATGATTTTAATTCAGTTTTATAATAAACCTAAGTTAATGGAAGAATTCTTAAATAGCATTCTTAATGAATTTCCTAATATTAACTCATTATTATATGTGGTGAATAAAAAAGCTAATGACACATTATATGATCAAAAAGTGGTATGCTATTACGGGAATGATCATATATATGAAAAAATTGGCAATTTAAAGTTTAAGATAAATGCCAAGTCTTTTTATCAAACAAATTCAGATCAAACAAAAGAACTATATAAGATTGTTAAGAAGTTTGCTGACATCAAATCTAACGAGATTATATATGACCTATATTCTGGAATAGGCACAATCTCAATATTCATCTCTGAACATGCAAAAAAAGTTATTGGAATTGAATGTGTTAACGATGCTGTTAAAGCAGCAGAAGAAAATAAAAGACTGAATTCAATAAAAAATGTAGTTTTTTTCTGTGGGGAAATACGGAAAGTTTTAAATAATGATTTTTTAGAAGAGAATGGAGCTCCTGATACGATAATTGTTGATCCTCCAAGATCAGGAATGCACAAGAAGGTAGTTGATAAACTTCTGGCTATTTGCCCTAAAAAAATTGTGTATGTGAGCTGCAATAGTGCAACTCAAGCTAGAGACCTTGAATTGTTAAGCAAATCATATAAAGCAATCTACTCCCAATCTATTGATATGTTCCCTCAAACCTATCATGTTGAAAATGTTGTACTTTTGGAAAAAATAATAAAGAATGTATAGATTAATTTTAATTGTCTCTATAATTTTTCTTACTGGCTGTGAAAAGGATGATATTTGTCCTGAATCAACTCAAACAACCCCCAGACTAGTAATTACTTTCTATGATATTGATAATACTCAGGAAAGAAAAAATGTAGAATCGTTAGCTGTTTATGCTGTAAGAGATAATGAATTAGTATTAATTGAAGATATAAGTGGGATAACTACTGATTCAATTGCAATTCCATTAAGAAACGATATAGGAGTGTCAAATTTTAAATTTATTAAAAACTATTCGGTTGAAAATGATGTAATGTTTGGAGATTCGAATCATATATATATAGATTAT
>MDSX01027183.1_pt1 | contig 20915 bp, 14 predicted proteins | sample 811141 | NCBI WGS metagenome assembly MDSX01 (sample SAMN05326642, study PRJNA326480) | marine metagenome | isolation source: seawater | place: Atlantic Ocean: South East | collected 2010 | reverse complement strand
CTGGTGTTAACGAATTTGTTGGTGGTAGTGGTAATGATAACTTTGACGCATCTACAACAGCAAATAGTTTAAACGACTTTGATAATATTGATGGTGGTGATGGTGTTGATACTGTTACCTCTAAAACTACAACTTCAACTGATGGCGGTGAAAGTCTATCTCCACAAATGGCAAATATTGAAGTATTATCAATAACAAATACTGATAGCGATGATGGTTCTGATACATTTACTGTTAATCTTGCTGAAGCTACAGCTATTAATAAAGTTATGAACGTGACATCAAATGACGACGTTACATTTGACAATCTTTCAAATATGACAGCTCTTGAAGTTAAATCTGCTGCAGGTACAACAACGTTAAATTATGACTATTTAACTTTAGCAGGTGATTCTGATAATCAAGAAATTACAATTAAAGGTACAAATAGTACAACTATTGTTCTTGATGATGACAATCCTCTTAATAGTTCAGTTATTGAAACAGTGACTGTTAATTCACAAGCCGTTGCAAATACTTTAGCTGCTCTTACAACAACTAATGTTAACGCAACAAGTTTAGTTGTTAACGGTGATAAGAAATTAACAATTACAGCTGCTCTAGATGCTGATATTGCTTCAATCGATGCATCTGGTAGTACTGGCGGTATTGTTCTTGAACCAGGAGCTGCAGTTGCAACTGTTACAGGTAGTGGTGGTGCTGATGCAATTACAGCTAATGCTGGTGTGATAAGCTTCTCTGGTGGTGCTGGTAATGATACTTTAACTGCAGGAGCAACATGGGCTGGTACTGATGTATTTGATGGTGGTGCTGGTCATGATACTCTTGTTGTGGGTGCTAATTTCGTTCCTACAAATTCTGGTCCAACAAGTGGATCTACCATTCTTGCTGGTTTAAGTAATGTTGAAGAAATTAAAATGGATCTTGATGGTGGTATAGTAACCCTTGATAAAGCTATCGATGGTCTTACTACAATTGACTTAACTAATACAAACGATCAAGTTCTAAACTTAAATGATGGATTTACTGGTGCTTTAACTGTTCAAATAACAGATACAAATAGTGCATCAGATGATAAAATCGTTAATACAGCTAATGCTGAGCTAACTGTTACTGCTAATACAGGTAATATTGATGGTGATAATGTAACAACAATTACAGGTGGTAGTGGAACGGATACATTAGTATTGAACAACGCAGTTGATGACGCAACAATTACCTTGGCTGACCCTAATGGTGATCAAGACAGAATTACTGGTGTTGACCAAATTAATATTATTGATGTTACTTCAGGTGCTGACGTTACTCTTGTAACTAATGACTATACAAATCTAAGCGCAGGTCTTCCTGCTCCTGTTGGAATTGATGCATCTTCACTTGATTCAGGTGAAGTATTTACTCTTACAGGTACAGCTTCTGCAACTGCTATGAATGTTACTTCAGGTGCAGGTGATGATGGTCTTACTGGTGGTACAAAGTCTGATACAATTGATGGTGGTGCAGGTAATGATACACTTGCTGGTACTAATGGTAATAATGTTTTAATTGGTGGTTCTGGTAATGACTCAATCACAATCGGTGATGGTGCAGATAATGTTTCTGGTGGTGCAGGTAACGATACTATCGTTGCAGGTACAGACCTTAAACTTACTGATACAATCGATGGTGGTGATGGTGTTGACACTTTAACAATCGGTGGTGATATTTCAAGTTATACCCAATTTGGCGGTGTAAGTAATATTGAAGTTATTGCTCCTGCAGGTGCTCATAATATTACAGCCAATGGTGCTTTAGGTGATGCAACTACATTTAGCCTTGCTAATGGTGGACAAAACCTTCTTACATTATCCGCTGGTTGGACTGCTGATACAACAGTATTAATTACAGGTGATAGTGCTAATAATGACTCTATCGTTAATAGCGCTAATGTTAATCTTACTGTAAAAGGTAATGCGGATGATTTTGATACCAATACAACAATTACTGGTGGTACTGGTACTGATGAGCTTTTAGTTACTGCTGATGCAGGTACTGCTACACTTGCAAACGTAACAAATGTTGAGAAAGTTACAATTGTTGATGCTGTGACAGCTGGTACTGGTGTTACTGTTGTTCCAAATTTAACAACAACAAAAGCACAGTCTATTGATGGTTCTGAATTAGATGGATCTACTCAGAATGATGAAGTTCTTACTGTTTCAGGTGATGGAGCTGCAGGTACTTTAGATGTACTTGGTGGCGGCGGTCAAGATGCTCTTACCGGTGGTACTAAAAATGACACAATAGATGGTGCTGGTGGACAAGATGCAATTGACGGTAAAGGTGGTGCAGACCATATTTCTGGTGGTGCTGCTAATGATACCATAACAATAGGTAGTAAAACTGAATTCACAAGTACTGTTGGTACAGATACAATTGATGGTGGCGCTGGTGTTGATACAATCACTTGGACAGGTGCTATGAATATGGAAGCAGCTTCTCTGTCAACAATTTCTAATACAGAAGTTTGGTCAATAGCAGCTGGTAGTGATTTCACTATTAGTGATGCTGTTTTAACAAACAATCCTGGTGTAACCTTTGTATTTGGTGGTGCTGGTACATTAAGTGGTGGTGAAGATACTGCTGGTGCTGCATTAATGACTGAAGCAATTTCATTCACAGCTTCTGGTGGTGATTATGCTATGAAGTTAATTGGTAGTTCAGGTGATGATGTCTATACATTTGATAATACTGGTACATTAACAGCTGCTGATACAATTGACGGTAATGCAGGTACTGATACTATCCAATTAGAAAATAATACAAGTGCTACTGATAATACTGGTAACGCTGTTACCGCTGTAATCGGTGCAAATGCTAAAGGGTTAGAAAAAATTGTTATTCTAGACCAAGCTGATGCCGATTATAATGGTAATGCTACTCTTACAATTGATAGTGGTTATACTGATACTTCTTTAACAATTGATGCATCAGCATTAGACACAGATCCAACTAATGGAGCTGTTGGTGAGGTGTTCACTCTTGATAATAATGATGATGTTAACATTACCATTGTTACTGGTGATGCTAGAGACGTTATCGCTGACGAAGGTGGTGCTGCTAATATTGATACTGGTAACGGTAATGACCAAATTACTTCTGGTGGTGGTAATGATACTATTAAAGCTGGTGCAGGTGTTGATACAATCAACTCTGGTGCTGGTACTGATAATATCGATGCTGGTGCTGGAAATGACGTTATCAATGTTACTACATGGTCAGACTTTAAAACATCTGGTGGTGTTGTAACTATCGAAGGTGGTGCAGGTACTGATACTATTAGGTTTGATGAAAGTGCTAACAATGCATTAGTTCTTACAGCACCGGAAGTTTCTGAAATTTCAGGTGTTGAAGTTATCCTTCTAGATTCTGGTACTGCTACTTCTGCAATTACTCTTGGTAATGCTGCTATGGAAAGTAATGGTGGTGTTTTCAATATCACAACTAATGATGGTGCGGGTGCAACTACTGTTGATGCTTCTGCAGTAAGTAATGGTGTAATTAACGTAACCAGTGATAATAGTAATGCTGCAACTGATGTATTATACGGTGGTTCTGGTGATGATACCTTTACATTTGGCCTAAATGGTCTTGCTGATGGCGATACAATTAATGGTTTTGGTGGTAGTGATACTATTATCCTAAATGCTGCTGATGGTGGTAACGTAACTGCTGTTATTGACTTTGCTGATACAAAAAATATCGAAAAAGTTAGTACAAAAGTTGCGGCAGCTACTGGTTTAGACACGCATACTATTACTCTTAATATTGTTACAGCAACTCCTGCTGCTTTAAATGCTGGTGCTTTAGAAGTTGATTTCTCTGGCTTGACAAATCCAGCAGTTGGCGGTGCTACATTTAATGGTACTACTGTAACAGACTCTAAAGTTGACTTTACAATTACTGGTAGTTCTAAATCAGATACATTAACCGGTTCAGCTGGTCACGATAACATTTCTGCTGGTGGCGTATTAGTTGCTGACAGTATTACTGGTGGTTCTGGTAATGATACACTTTCTGGTGCATCAGGTAATGATACGCTGAAAGGTGGAACTGGTAACGATAATATTACTGGTAATGCTGGTGCTGACTCTGTTGATGGTGGTGCAGGTAATGATGTAATCTCTGGTGGCGACGGTGCTGATACAATTGATGGCGAAGGTGGTGCTGATACAATCACACTTGGAGCTGGTAAGGATATTCTAGAATATGATGCTGCTGCTGATTCAACTGGATCAACAAAAGATAATATTACTGACTTTACACAGTCTACTATCAACGCTGTTACAACTGATACAGTTACATCAGGTGATAGTGTCAATATTAATTTTGGTACTCTTGATAATACAGCTAATACATTTACTCTTGCTGATAAGGGTGATGTTGCTAATGCTGGACTAGCAGGTGCTGCGATTGATGGTGTACAAGGTTCATTTGTATTCGCTGTTGACTCATCAACTGTTTATCTTGATTTTAATGGTGATGGTTTATTAAATGCATCTGACTTACAAATTACATTTGATGGTTTAGAAACTTTCCACAGTAATGACATTAACGCTATAGTTACTGCTGGTACAGGTGGTGATACTCTTACTGGTGGTAATGGTGATGACTCACTTACTGGTGGTGCTGGTGATGATAGTATTACTGGTGGATATGGTGCTGATGTTATTGTATCTGCTGATGGTGCTGATGTTGTAAGTGGCGGCGGCGGTGCCGATACACTTACCGATGCTGCTGGTGCTGCTACTATTACTGGTGGAGCTGGTAATGACACAATCACTGGTGGAACTGGTATTGATAGTATTACAGCTGGTACTGGTGATGACCTTATCGATTTATCTGGTGTTAAAATTGTTGCTAATGGCGATAAAATAACCGATTTTGAAGATGCTGGTGCTGTTGTAGGTGACGTTATTAAGCTTGAAGCTGATGATACGAGTGATGGTACAGCAGCTGGTTCAGCTCCTGTTATTACTACAATATCAACTGCAGCTGTTGCCGATGGAGAAGCTTATGCTCTAGGTGATACCGATACTGCTGATATTTTTGAGTTAACTGTAAATGATGGTTCTGGTGATCTATCAGCGGCAACTACAGGTACAGAGCTTGTTAAAACTCTAGCTGGTACTGGAACTGATGCAGCTGCCATAACTGGTAAAGCAAGTACTAATTTCTATATTCTTGCTTATGATACTGGTGCAGGTGGTGAAAATGAAGCATATCTCTACTATGTAGCGAATGATAACAATACTGCTATTCTTGCTGCTGAGATACTTCTTGTTGCAACTTTTGAAGATGGTGTTGCAGCTGGTGCATTTGTAGCTGAAGACTTTATTCTTGGCTAATAACCAATAAATAATAAATTAAAGGGAAGCCTTAGCTTCCCTTTTTTTTTGTTTAAGTCTATTTTAGATCATGGCTAAAAATTTTTTACATGTTGGGTCTGGTAAACTGACTAAAACCCATACGACACAAGTTTTTAATTCTGATGATTGGCATGAAGTGCGTTTGGATATAGATAAATCTGTTAATCCTGATATTGTTGCTTCTTTAACTGATATGTCGTCTGTTAGCGATAATTCATTTGATGCTGTTTTTTCTCATCATAACATTGAGCATTTGTATGCTTATCAGGTTCCTATTGCTTTTAGAGAAATGTCTCGTGTTTTAAATGATGACGGTTTTCTTGTTATATCATGCCCTGATCTTCAATCAGTTTGTGCAAAAGTTGCTGAGAATAAAAAAGATAGCCTCATTCAGACTTTATATGTTTCTGGTATGGGACCGATAACACCTATAGATATTTTATATGGTTTACGTTCTTCTTTAGAGAAGGGTAATCATTTTATGGCACATAATGTTGGTTTTACAAAAGAAACTTTACAAGCAACATTATTAGATAATGGGTTTGCTTCTTGCCTTATTGCTCAGTGGCCTCCCAGTTATGTTTTGTGGGGAATAGCTTATAAAAATCTCAATATTTCTCAGGACGTACTTAAAGATCATCTGATTGAGCATACTAAACATACTCCTTTACGTTGGTCTTAATGATTGAAAAACCTCTTAATAAAAAATATCCATTATTTTCTATTTATTATGATAATGATGGTTTTAATATTAAAGGTGATAGATTAATGGGTCGACAAGCTGCTGGTTGGTCTTTTTTAAAATCTATTGTTAAATCAAATAACTATAATAGGTTAGGTGTTTATTTAAGGGATGGTAATCAACAAGAACTCTTAAAAAGTGATATTAAATCATTACTAACAAGTGCTGATGAGAAATTAGAACTTGAAAGTATTCCTTATGATAAACCTTTTTTAAGTGAAGCTTATGGCGGTATTCAGTTACCTGGTCCTGATTTATTGCAATATAGTAAACATAGAAGTTTTTTTGGTCATCATAAGTATAGTCTTGTAGGGTTAACACACACAACTGCTTCTCACAGTGTTATGTCTTCATTTTCTTCTTTATCTACAGAGGCTATAATGCCATGGGATGCAATAATTTGTACCTCAGAATCTGTTTTGAATACTTTAAAAAAAATTGTTGATGCTAGGGATGAATTTCTATCTTTTACCTACAATAAGAAGGTTAATCTATCGCCTAAATTCCCTGTAATACCCCTAGGTATTAATTCCGAAGAATTTAATTTTACTGATGATTTTATTAAAAGCTCAAGACTTAAATTAGATATTTCTGAGAATGATATAGTAGTAGTTTTTGTTGGTAGATTAAGCTTTCACGCAAAAGCTCATAATGTTCCTATGTATATGGCTCTAGAAGAATGTGCCAAAAATTTAACTAATAATTCCAAAATACATTTAATACAAACTGGATGGTTTGCAAATGATTTTATTGAGAATACATTTAAGTCCGAGGCAAAAAAAATATGTCCATCAGTTAATTGTATTTTCTTAGATGGCAGGAAGCAGGATAATAAAATGCTTACACTTGCTTCTGCTGATATTTTTATGTCTTTAAGTGATAATATTCAAGAAACATTTGGTTTAACTCCTTTGGAGGGAATGGCAGCAGGATTACCTGTAATTGTCTCTGATTGGGATGGATATAGATCTACTGTTAGAAACAATTTGGATGGATATACTATTAAGACATATTCGTTACCTAGTGGTTATGGTAAAGATCTAGCTTTTGATTATATGATTGGTAACACAACATATGATAGATACATTGGTAATGCCGTTCAAAAAGTTGCGGTTGATGTTAGGGAATGTATAGATAAGTTAGAAATTTTAATCAAAGATCGTTCTAAAAGGGAGGAAATGGGTAAGAATGGAAAAAAGCGAGCAACTAATACTTTTTCCTGGGGTAAAATTTTAAAAGAATATGAGAACCTCTATCAAGAATTGAATAATATAAGACTTACTGAATATAAAAATTATCGTGAATTTTGTATACCTAGGTTACCTAGTGATAAACCAGATCCTTTTCATATTTTTGATGACTATCCAACTGTAATTTTATCAAATGAACTTAATTTTCAATTATCTGATAAAAGCAGAAGTTTAAGTATTGATGATTTATTAATTTTAGATAGCGTAAGTTATTCAAAAGTCTTTATACCTGACATCGATAAATTTAAAATTGTTCTATCATCTATAAAAGATTATAAAATTTATAATATTAATGATCTAGTAACGGTTACTAAATTCAATGAATCTGATATTTATTTAATAGTAATTTTTTTATTAAAGTACGGCTTTATAACAACTGTTGGTTTTGATAATGGCTAAAAAGAAAAAAATTTTATTTATTCATCAAAATTTTCCTGGTCAATACAAACATTTGGCTCCAGCGTTAGCTAAGATGAAAAATATTGAAGCATACTCAATTTCTAAAGAGGATGAGTCATTACCAAATATCAAGCATTATAAATATAAAATAAAAAATACTAATGTTCCTGGTGTTAATAATCTTGCTATTGAGTTTGAGACTAAAATGATTAGGGCAAAAGCTGTTGCAGATCTTTGTTTGGAAATGAAGGGGGATGGCATAAACCCAGATGTAATTTTATCGCACCCAGGATGGGGAGAGTCTTTTCTGTTAAAAGAAGTATGGCCTGATGCTAAATTTCTAAATTATTTTGAATTTTATTATAATACAAAAGACTCAGATATTGATTTTGATCTTAAAGAAAAACAAAGACCTGATTATGATTTCAACTTAAGATCTAAATTAAGAGCAAGAAATGCACCTTTTCTCTCAGCTTTTGAGCAAAGTGATATTATGATTTCACCTACAGAGTTCCAAAAAAGTACTGCTCCAGCAATTTTTCAGGACCTAATATCCGTTGTACATGAAGGAATTGATACAAAATTAATCAAACCCAATGCAAACGCAAACTTAACATTAAAAAATGAAACTAATGGTAAAATAGAAGAAATTACAAAAGATAATAAAGTTATTACTTTTGTTAATAGAAATTTAGAGCCATACAGGGGCTATCACATATTTATGAGATCCTTGCCTGATATAATTAAAAATCATCCTGATGCTTATATTCTTATTGTTGGTGGCGATCAAGTCAGCTATGGAGCAACTCCGAAGGAAGGTTCATATAAGGATATATATTATAATGAAATTAAAAATAAAATTCCAAAAGATAATAGAATAAGGTTTTTAGGTAAAATTCCTTATAATACATTTTTAAATTTAATAGCCTTAAGCTCTGTACATGTTTATCTAACTTATCCTTTTGTTTTATCTTGGTCTATGCTTGAGGCAATGGCAATGGAGGCACTGATAATTGGTTCTAAAACAAAACCAGTTGAAGAGGTTATTAAGGATAATAAGAATGGTTTGTTAGTTGATTTTTTTGATTATAAGAAACTATCCTTAATGGTTACTGATGTCTTAAATAATCCTGAAAAATACTCATCAATAAAAAAAGAAGCAAGGAAAACCATTGTAGATAATTATGATCTTGAGAAAGTATGTTTACCAAAGCAAATTGAAATTTTTGAGAAGTTATTAAAATGATTACTGAAAATTTATTTAGCGATGTTTTATTAATAAAGGGTGATATTTTTGAAGATATACGAGGTTCTTTTTCAGAGATATATAATAGAGAAGCATATAATAACAATGGAATAAAAAACTCTTTTTTGCAGGATAATATCTCTTTTTCGAAAGATCCTGGAACAATTCGTGGCCTTCATTTTCAAAACAGTCCCTTTTCTCAAGGTAAACTTTTAAGAGTAATAAAAGGAAGTATTGAAGATTTTTTTATTGATTTGAGACCATCATCCAGTACTTATGAAAAGTTTTCTTCAATTAAATTAAATTATAAATCTGGTTCAATTTATATTCCCCATGGTTTTGCTCATGGTTTTTGCACCTTGGAGAAAGATACTATTGTCATGTATAAAGTTGATCAGTTCTATTCAAAGAAACATGAAAGCGGAATAAGATGGAATGATAATTTTTTTAGAATAAACTGGCCTTTAAATAATATAGAGCCAATAATTTCTGAAAAGGATGCTAACCTTCCATTTTGGGATGATATAAAAAATAAAACGGATTTATAATGTCAAATGATAGAAAGAAAAAGGTTTTAATAACTGGTGGTTATGGCTTTATTGGTTCTAGCTTTATTAGAAATCTATCTAAAAATGAAAATTACATAATTGGTAATATTGATAAATTAACATATTCTTCAAATTTAAACTCTTTAGAAAAAGTAACTAATAAAAATAATTATACTTTTTTTCAGGAAGATATTTGTAATAAGGAGTCTATAAGGGAGATAATTTTTTCTTTTGAACCTAATTATATCATTCATTTAGCTGCTGAGACTCATGTTGATAGATCAATTGATGGGCCTGAAGTTTTTTTAAAAACAAATATTTTAGGGACATATAATTTATTGAATTCCTCAAAAGAGTATTATGAAAAAATTAATGGTCAAGATAATAAAGATTTTAAATTTTTATTAGTATCAACTGATGAGGTTTATGGTTCATTAGAAACTAATCAGGAAAAATTTACTGAAAACAATCCATACTTACCAAATAGTCCTTATTCTGCCTCAAAAGCCTCTGCTGATCATTTGGCAAGGGCATGGCATAGCACTTATAATTTACCAATTTTAATTACAAATACATCTAATAATTATGGTCCTTGGCAATTCCCAGAAAAATTGATTCCTCTTACAATCTCTAAATGTCTAAAAAATCAAAAAATTCCTATTTTTGGTAATGGGCAACAAATTAGAGACTGGATCTTTGTTGATGATCATGTAAATGGCATTTTATCTGTGCTTGATAAGGGTGTTATTGGAGAAAAATATAATATAGGCAGTAATAATGAAAAAATGAATATTGAAGTTGTAAAAGATATTTGTAATATTTTGGATAAAAAAATGCCTTCAAAAAATAACTACTCAAATTTAATCCAATTCGTTGATGACAGACCTGGTCATGATCATCGTTATGCTTTGAATAACAGTAAAATCAAGAAAATTGGATGGAAACCTAATTATAATTGGTCGGATGGGCTCAATGAAACCATAGACTGGTATTTAAATAATCAAGATTATTTAAATAAAGATAGTTCTATGTTTTATTCGGGAGAGAGACTTGGAACAATTAAGTAAGAATACCAATATTCTTGTTACAGGAGGAAGTGGCCAGATAGGATCAAATTTAAGGAACTCAAAGCATAAAAAGAATTTGAAATTTTATTTTCCTGAATCAAAAGTTTTTAATTTATTAAAAAAAGAGTCTATGGTTTCTTTTCTTGCGAATAATAAAATTGATTTAATTTTAAACTTAGCTGCTTATACTGAAGTTGATAATTCTGAAAAAAATAAATCTCTTTGTAGAGAAATAAATCTAGATGGAGTTATAACTCTATCAAAAATTGCAAAAGAAAGAGATATTGGCTTTATTCAAATATCTACAGATTATGTTTTTGGTAATAATTATAAAGGTATTAGAAATGTAAATGATGAGCATTATCCAGTAAATTTTTATGGTAAAACAAAGTCTGAGGCTGAGAGATTTGTTTTAAATATTAGTGAAAATAATTTTGTTATTAGATTAGCATCAGTATTTGGTTTAAAGGGTAATAACTTTATAAAAACAATAACTAAACTTATTCTTGATAATAAAGATTTAGAGGTTGTTTATGATCAAAAAATATCTCTTACTAGTTCAGAACAGTTTTCAAAGAATTTTTCTTATCTTATTGATTTATATAAAGAAAAAATAAAATCAAATAATAAAATTATTCATTTTACAAATAAAGGATATACTAATTGGTATGATGTTTCTATTGTTGTAAAAGATGAAATTGAAAGTATTATTAATAGAAAACTTAAAACAAATATTAAACCAATTTCCAGTAAGGATTGGGTTTCTTCGGCAAAAAGACCTGATGATTCACGGTTAAATGTAGACTTTAATGAGTTAGAAAATTTTAATATATTTCTTCCAACCTGGGAAATGAGTGTAAGAGATTTAGTAAAAGAATTTTTATCGGAAATAAATGGTGAATATAAATATGAAAAGTAATAAAGTTACCAAAGGAATAATTTTAGCTGGCGGGTCAGGTACAAGGCTTTATCCAGTAACTAGAGTTGTTTCTAAGCAGCTTTTGCCTATCTACAACCAACCCATGATTTACTTTCCTTTATCAACCCTTATTAAATCAGGAATAGAGGATATTCTTATTATTACCACTCCTGAGGATCAAAAACTTTTTAAAAGACTTCTTGATAACAAGAATGAGTGGGGCGTGAAGATAAGTTTTGAGATACAAGAAAAGCCAGAAGGAATTGCCCAAGCTTTTCTTATAGCAGAAAATTGGTTAAACGGCTCGCAATCGATATTAATATTAGGTGATAATTTATTTTTCGGTCCTAATTTAAATAATATTATTCACAAATCTTACATGGAAAATACTGGGGCAACCATTTTTGGTTATAAGGTTAATAATCCAGAGCGCTTTGGGGTAATTGAGTTTGATCAGAACAAAAGGGTTGTATCAATCGAGGAAAAGCCTGAGACACCAAAATCACATTGGGCTGCAACTGGATTATATATTTTTGACTCAGATGTCATAAATAGGACAAAAAAATTAAAAAAATCAAGTAGAGGCGAGCTTGAAATAACAGATATAAATAATACTTATCTGGCTGAAGGAAAGTTAAATGTTGTTACGCTAAATGAGAAATTTTATTGGTTAGATACGGGCACACATGATAGTTTATTAGAAGCATCTAATATTGTTAAAGAAATTGAAAATAAGAATGGGAAAGGGAGTATAGGTTTACTTTAATTATTCCTGCAGGGCTCTCATTGATAATTTTGTGATAGGATTGGCGATATAACTTAAAACAGTTCTTTCTTCTCCTATAATTGACACATCACACATCATTCCCGATTGAATAACTATATCATTATTTTTTTTAATTAATTCAGCATCAACTTCTATTATGATTGGATAGAATGATTGTCCATCCTCATTCTCTGATGTATTTGCAGCAACTTTTTTAACAACTCCATCTACTTGCCCATATATTGCCATATCAAAGGCTGTAAAAGATATCTTAGCCTTTTGCCCTGGTTTAACGTATGCAATATCTTTTGTCATAACTCCAGCTTCTATTTTTAACACATCGTTTTCTGGAACAATTTCAGCTAACAGACTTCCATCTTGAACAATTTGACCAATATTTGTAGCATTTACACTACTGACGGATCCTGAAATTGGGGCTTTGATAAATGAATATTGAAGTCTTGTTTCTGCTGCCTCAAATCTTTTCTGAGCCTCTAAAAGTGCTAATTTTTCATCTAAAAGTCTAAATTCAGAGTCAGAACCTTTACTAACTAGGTTTTCAATTATTTCAACTTTACGTTTTCTTGTTTCAACTTCTGTTTTCGATAATTCATAAAGTTGCATTGACCTTTTGTTGTCAATTACAAATAAAATATCTCCTGCTTTAACCTTATCCCCTAAGCTGGCTTTTATGTCTTCAACAGGACCTGGCATTGCAGTTTGAACTAGATGAACTTTTGAGTCAGGTCTAACACTTCCAGATGCCCTAACAACTTGATTTATTTCAGCAAAATATGCCCAAATTAAAAATAAAATTGTAAAGCTTGCTATAAACCAAAATAGAAGAAACGATTTTTTCATTTCATTTAAATTTTCAGGCAAAATGTAAGATAGTATAAGAGAAAATTTTTCATTAAAGTTATACGCTAACTCTTCATTATTTATTAATTTTTTAAAAGATATTAACTCTTTAATTTTATTAAATATTTTTTTCATATTAATTTCCGCTTTTACTTTCTTTTATGATCTCATTTGTTGGTCCAAAAGCTGCTAATTTTCCATCAACAATGACACAAACTTTATCGGTTTTTAGTAAGTGATTTGTTCTATGTGTAGAGATTAAAATTGTCGGATTATAAGGTAAATTCATAATATTGTTGATTATAATTTGTTCAGTGTTTGCATCCATTGAGCTAGTAGGTTCATCTAAAACAAGTAGCTTTGGTTTTCTGATAAAACTTCTTGCAAGAGCTATTGCTTGTCTCTGTCCACCAGATAAATTTGAACCATTTTCTGTCAATGTATAATTATATCCTCCCGGTAATTTTGCTATGAAATCATGAGCGCAGGACAATGTAGCTGCTTCAATTACATCATCTTCTGAGGCTTTTTCATAACCTGCTGTAATATTTTCATATACTGTACCAGTAAATAATTGGATTTTTTGTGGGCAATAACCTACGTTAGCTCGAAACTCCTCTGCAGGTATATTTTTTATATCATATCCGCTTAAATTAATAATTCCATTGGTTGGAAGATGGTAACCTATAATTGCTCTTATTAAAGTAGTTTTTCCAGAACCAATGTTACCAACTAAACCAACTTTTTCGCCATCATTGATAACCATATTAATATTGTTAAGTATTTGCTTATCTTCAACCTGAAATGAAACATCTTTAATAGTAATTTCACCAGAGTTTATACCTGTAACTTTATAGTTTTCAGTTACTTCGTCTCTGGTTTTTATCTTCATTATTTCATCAAGTTTAGAGTAGGCTGAAAATGCATGATTCATTTTTGTAAGAAGCTGACCAGCTTGAACCAAAGGAGATAATATTCTACCTGATAAAATCACACATGCAATCAGAGCACCTGCTGTAATATCCAAATTCCCAACCAAGACAACACCATAACAAACAATAGCTGCTTGGCTAATTTGAAGACCTGTTTGTGAGAAAGTTACAGCAAAATTACTTACACCTCTTGCAGTGATAGAGTTTTTACTTTGACTTTCAACACTATTATTCCACCGATCATGCAAAAATTTTCCTCCTGCAACAGTTCTAACAGTTTCTACATTACTTAATAATTCTTGTAAGATAGTCATCTTACCTTGTTGTGATGTTAAATTTTGATCACTATATTTCTTTAGAATTGGCTGAGTCAAAGCTGATACACCTAAAACTAGTGGGACAATTAAAATAGGCACAAGGGCAAGTGGGCCAGCAATCATGTAAATAACACCAAGAAATAAAAACATAAATGGTAGATCTATAAATGCAACCATACTAGCTGAAGTAAAGAAGTCCCTTACACCTTCAAATTCCCTTATTATTGCAGAAACACCTCTAGTTTTTCCTAAAAATTCACTGTCATGACTTAGAATTTTTTTAAAAATATTATCATTGATTTTTTGCTCAAGTTTTGACCCTGCTACATCGATAAATCTTGCTCTAAGTATTTTTACTATAAAATCAAATAAGATAACTATAGCCATTCCTATTGTAAGAGCTATTAGTGAGCTATAAGCACTATTAGGCATAACTCTGTCATAAACCGTCATAATATAAAAAGCACTTCCTAGACCGAAGAGATTAATAAATATTGTTGCAAGCGCAATTTGAACATAGGTTGCTTTATTTTTTATAATCGATCCCCAAAACCAATGATCTTTTTTGCTTAACGCTTCTTCTTCACTCATGGGCTTATTCCTATGTTTGCTAATAAAATTTTATTCTGATGAAGATACATAAAATAACCTTGAAGTAATTGTTGTTCAGTATTTAAAATACTTTCTAACATCGAAAGTTCTTCAGTATAACTATTAACCAATGCGTCCGCAGAGAAACTGACTACATCAAGCCTATCAATTATTATCTCCCTTTGATATTTAGTATCGCTAAATGACTTTATTAAGTCTTCTCTAATTGATTGTGAATTTTCAACTATATTGACCAACTCACTCTCTTTTGCTTCATCAGCTTTTTTCTCTATACCTATAGTCATTTTTTTAGCATTAGACATTGCCTTAGCGGATGATATTTTTGATGAGGCTCTACCAAAAGTAAAAATCGGCATTGAGAAAAATACACCGCCCCTTATATCATTATCCTTTTTTTGGCTATCATCTATGTCATAGCTTGTATATCTGGCATTGAATCCAAACTGGGGTCTATATTCACTTTTTGTGAGATTAATATTTGATTTTGAGTTTTCAAAACCAAGCTTTGCAGTCTTTACTTCATATGACTCGTTATTATCAACTTGAATTTCAGGTACAAAAACTTCTGGAAAATAATGTTTATTAAATTTTGTCTTAAAAAAATATTCAAAAATTGCAATATCTCTATTTCTATCTGTTCTTAGTTTTTGAATTCTTGATGATAAACTATTGAATTTTATAGAAAAAATTGCAAGTTCTACTGGATCGGAGATTCCTATATTAACTCGATCCCTTACCTTCTCTAAAAAAGGCTCTAGTTCTCCAAGAATATTAGATCCGTAAGAGTACAAAAAATCTGATTTTACCGCTGATAGATATATATTACTTGCGTCAAGAATCAATTCTGAAAATGCTGAGGACTTACTGTTATTTGACATCATATATTCTATACGAGCCATTTTTATTCTGCTGCTAATTGAACCACCAGTATAAATTGGTTGATTAATTTCTAGAGCAATATCAAAGCTATCGTCTTGTCTTTTTCTTATAGATGAGAAATCATCAACATCCCTACTTAAAACTTTATCATTAATTAATCTTAGCGATAAATCCGGATACCTATGTCTTTGTTGAAATTTTAATAGCATTTTTTTCTCTACAACATCAGATAATGCATAAGAATACTCAGGCTGTTGAATAATGCTTATTCTCAAAAAATCAAAAAATTCGGTTTCACTTACTGTAGCTATTTCTGATCTCAAAGAATAAAAGGTTGGTTTATTCTCTTGATAAACTTCAACCATCTCATCATTTGCATAATTAGCATTAGTTTGTAAAAAACTTAAAATTATTAAAATAACTAAGTGATTAATTATATTTTTTTTATGAAATAACATCTTACAAATTATAATTAAAATATATTAAGTTATTTTTTCTTTTTTGATTTATCTTTCTTGCCATCTTTTGAGTTTTGATTATTAGATGGCACATTTTCAGCAAGTTTATCATTAATTCCATTAGTAGCTGTTACTAAACCATTTATAACATCTCCTACGGAATTACCTGGTACCTCTATTGCACCAGACTCAACTTGCTCACCTGCTGAATTAATGCAGATTGTTTGAACTCTTAAAATACCATTAACAAAAGTTACTTTCCCTATTCCTTCTACTAACATTTTATCCTCCAATTTTTGATTAACATATATATGGGTAAGCATTAAATATTTACAAGTATACATATATCTTGATTCGAGTATCTATTATTGAAATAAAACATTATAATTTCTTTAAACTATTGGAAATCTGCTATTTTAACTAAACTTTATCCAACCAGTAATAATGTATTTTTCTTTTTCTGGTGTTGGAAGACCTCTATGCGCATGTGTCCATTCTGACGGCCAAATTATAGTTCTTCCTATTTTAGGTTTAATTTTAAGATTATAATGAAGAAACTCAGTCTCACCGTTTTTTTCTATATCATTCAAATAAGTCATAAAAGCCAAAACTCTTTCTGAATTTCTTATAGAATCCCGCTCTGTATGCCAAGAATTATAATGCCCATTTATATTATATTTTTGAAGGTGAAATGAGCCTATACCTAAAGATTGTATATGTTTTATAAATGGCCACTCTTCTTGGTATTTGTCGAAGCAATCTTTTAAGTATTTGAAATATGTTTTAAATATTTGATATTTTCTATCCTCAAGTTGATTTGGAGAGATTGTTAATTCGGTACTATCTTTTTTCTTTATATCAGTTTCATAATTTCCAAATTTTCCAATTTTATGAAGGTTTTTATTTTCTTCAAAAAACAGGATCATATCATTACATATTTCTTTTTTTTGGATTTGATAATCACCAATAAAGTTTATGTTATTTTTCATTTTTTTTTCAAATCTACCTAATAATTTATCTATTATAATTATTTTTTATATAAAAAGAATTGGTACATTGAACCAAATATAGTCGGATCATCTTGTTCTAATTTACTCCAATTATCTAAATTAAGCATTTTGGGGTCATCACTAAATCTGCTTTTATATCGGTTTTGGAGTATATGTATATTTTTATTAGTATGAGAAAAACCAAGGAACTCATATTTTTTTTCATAAAGATCTTTTAAGTCTCTTATATTAAAATCTAATTCACGTTCATGCATTAAAAGATCTATAAACTCTGATGTTGTGTAGAAATCTGGAAGAATTTTTACAATTCTATAATTATTATTATTTTTATTTATTATTTCATTTCTTGCGAATCTAATATCCGAAGGTACTCTCTTTGTTTTTAGTTGAGCTAAAAGTTTTTTTGATGGCTTAAGAAGGTTTCTAAAGCTTCTAGAATATAATGCAATCTTCATTAAACCACCTGGTTTCAGCTTTTGATCTAGTATATCAAAACCATCCTTTGGATTTTCCATATGATGTAGGACTCCACAGCATTCAATAGCATCATAGCGGGTTTTGATTTTATTAAGATCAAGAATATCACCATGCAACCAATTAATATTAGTAATTCCAAGTTCTTCTGCCTTTCTGACACCATATGCTAAACTTGAAAGACTTAAATCAATTGCATCAATTTTAATAATTTTGTCACCATATGCGATTTGAATGGGATGTCTACCTGTTCCGCACCCAGCAATTAATAAATTATCAACTTTTTGCTTATTCCTCAAAAAAGCTAAAGGTAATTTATTAGGTAAAATTGAGTTCTCAATATTATTAATATATTTATATTCTTCAGAGTCAAATGAGTGATCCCAACGGGGGTAGGGGAAATCTTGATACTGTTTTGAAACCTTTTTTGATGTATTGTTTTTTATTTTTGAAATCGAGGGTATGTTTTTTAAAATTTCTTTTTCTTGAATTATATTATCCACTTGTTGCTTAATAATTTCTTTCGTATCACTATTGAGTTTATTTTTTTTTATTTCTTTAATATTTAAATCGTATTCATTTAGGTTAGCATAACTACTTAGAATTTGTATTTCATGATCAGAAATATTTATATTTTTCTTAATTTTTTTTATAATTATTTTATTTAAATTCTCTAAATTTTTAGTTTCATTTTTACTTTCAAACCAACAATATTCATTCTTAAAGGATTGATTGCATAGAGCGCTAAGAAATGGGTGCAGTGCAACATTTTTTTCAAAGTCTTCTAAATTATGAATAATTTCTTTTAAATAAAAGCTTCTTATTGAAGTAAAGAATTTCTCAGCGGTCAATTCAGTTACAATTAGAGATTTTAAATATTTTATAGTTACTTCTGATTGAAGAAAACTGATTAATTTTTTGTTCTTATAAAAATTTTTCGTATCAATATCATCAATATTAAAATTATAATTTTTGAAACCATGTTTTTCGATTATAAAATTATTTACTACTCCATTATTAGCTAATTCTGTAATATACCTCAAAATAATAGTATTAAAAATATTTACTATTAGATCCGAGTTAAAATTTCCATGCTTTAAAACAAACTCAAATATTCTTATGTGATTTTTAGAGAGCTCATGGTTATTAAAAACCATATTATTTAAGGATAGCATTATGTATGGTGCTAAAATATTGAAATTTTTATTTTTATTATCTAGCCTATATTCATTATTTTTAAAAAAAGGAAAAATAAAACTCTTAAACGCATCTTGAAATCTAAATTGTTTTTGCATCAATATGCCATTATTTATAGATGCTTTTATATATTCAGGGTCAATAGTCATAGCATTATTAAAAAATATTTCTGCTTTCTTATAATCTTGGTTCTTGAACGAGTTCATATGAATTTTGCCAATTTGATTTAAATAATTTGCGCTTTCATTGATTTTATTAGATTTTTCATAATACTTTAGAGCATTTTCTTCATTTCCTGATTTTTCTTCTATTAATCCTAGTCCAAAAAAACAATCTGAAGTGGAAATATTTTCTTTTATTCCGGATTTAAAAAAATCTTTTGCAATATCCAAATTACCTAGACCAGAGTGAATTGAGCCTAGAATATAAAATCGTTTTTCAAACCTTGGAAACAAGACTAAATAATCATTGAAAATTTTTAATGCCTTTTCAAAATTATTTTTTTTAAAGTAATAATTTAAAACTTTTTCATATAATTCTTTACAATCTTCATTTAATTTTATTTTACATTTGATTAGTAATTCAAGTATTTCAATACTCGTAGACCCAGAGTTTACAACTTTCATGCAAATATCTTTTGCATGATTATACTCACCTTTAGTTAATAACAGTTTTATACTATTGGTTTCTTCAATCATTAACTGAACTCAATCAAGCCCTCGATTTCTTTATCAATTTTAATAGCTAAATGTTTTTTTTGTGGATCCTGATGGTAAATTTTTGATAGGTATTGTTTGGCAGTAACTTCACTGCGGTTTTTAACTTTTAACGACTCATTTAAAATTTTCTCTGCATTTTCTAATTCGCCTTTATCATACAAAACTACTCCCATATCTGTAACTAATTCTGGTGTTTTGGCGATATTTTTATAAATATGGTTAAGAATATTTAAGGCCTGATTAAAATCATTTTTCTTTCTAAAAATAACTGCAGTTCTAACCCATGAGTCATAATGATCTTTGTCAATTTTTAAAACTTTCTTATATCCTTCAATAGCTAAGTCGAGTTTTTCCTCAGATTCATAACAATAGGCTTTAACATATTTTGTAGATACATTTAGAGGTTCAAGTTTATCAGCCTTATCGATAAGTTCATGTGCTTCTTCAAAAGAAGATGTATTTGCAAGGCATAATGATAAATTTGTTAATAAAGGTGTGCTGGAGGGGAATTCTTTTAAAAGTTCTCTCAAAACAATAATTGCATCGGCCCATTTATTATTGTCCATTAAATCATTAGATTGTTTTACTAATTTTTGTATCTTTGGAGAATTCTTCATAACCATCCTTTAATGGTGGGCGCGGCTGGGTTTGAACCAGCGACCCCTACGATGTCACCGTAGTGCTCTACCGCTGAGCTACGCGCCCATATTTTATTACATAATAATTTTATATGATAATTAAAATATGAAAGATAGAAAAATTTAATTAAAAGAATGAAATCATAAACTTAATGATTAATTAACAAATTCATCAAAATTTTTCCAAAAATTTTCACGGGATGGATTTTTTTCCATCAAAATTTCATGTTCACAATTTTCAAAGTTAATTATTTTTGAATTTTTTAACCTTTTTGCCATTTCAATAGTTTTTTTCGAATAAACTACTCTATCTTTTAGACTGTTAATAATTAAAATCTTTACATCTATTTGCTCTGCCCAGTTTTTACTTCTAATAAGCTTAAATCTTTTATTTACAGCCTTTGCGAAGCTATTCGTAACACCCCAAAGTCTAATAGATGGCATCTTTCTAACAAGCATTTGCGTTCTTTTAT
>MDSX01094009.1_pt1 | contig 20918 bp, 19 predicted proteins | sample 811141 | NCBI WGS metagenome assembly MDSX01 (sample SAMN05326642, study PRJNA326480) | marine metagenome | isolation source: seawater | place: Atlantic Ocean: South East | collected 2010 | reverse complement strand
TGCAGATAAAAAAGACTCTCAAGGTTTATGTTTTGTTGGAAAAGTTAAACTACCTGATTTTTTAAAGAAAAAGCTTAAACCTAAGGAAGGTTCAATAATTGAAATAGATCCTTCTAGCAAAATATATAAAAAGAAAGATTTCACATCTCTAAACATTTATAATAAATTACAGAAAAGTGCAAAGCGAATAAAATATAAAATTGGTGATGGAAATAATATAGGGAATCATAACGGTGCATTTTATTTTACAATTGGACAAAGAAAAGGTCTAAGAGTTGGAGGACACGACGAGCCGCTGTTTGTTTTACAAACAGATGTTGTAAATAATATTATATATGTAGGAATGGGAAAAAACCACCCTGGTTTATTAGCTAATACATTATTAATTAAAACTAATGATGAACATTGGATTAGGGATGATTTAAAACTATCAATTAACGATTCAATGAGTGTGATGGCAAGAATTAGATATAGACAGCCATTGCAAAAGGCGACACTACATAAATTTAAAAGTAGTTTATATCTTTCATTTGATAATCCTCAATCTTCTATAACCAAAGGTCAATTTGCTGCATGGTATATAGATGATGAATTAATTGGTTCAGGTGTAATATCATAATTTTATGAGTTTTAGATTTTTAATTATTTTTTTTCTGTTTCAAAAATTTACTTATGCTCAAATTGAAGATGCATGGGTTTATTTTAATGACAAGCCCAATTATGAATATTTTATTGAAAATCCATTACTTATTTTAAGTCAAAAATCTATTGAAAAGAAGGTTTTGAAAAATATTTCAATAGACTATAGAGATGTTCCTATTAATGAATCTTATATCCAGCATATTAATGCTCATGAAGGAATTGAAATTCTATCAAAATCTAAATGGCTTAATTGTGTTCATATCAGAGGAGATTACAATCATATAAATGAATTATTAAATCTTGATTTTATTGATCGAATTGATTATGCAAATAGAAGCATTAACAGAGATAATGATTTTTCAAATAAGGACAAATTTGGTAATATAGAATATCACGAAAGTATTAGATCTCCAATCAACCAAATTCAAATGATAAATTTGGACTTTCTTCATAATAATGGTTTTACAGGTAGTGGAATTACTATAGGTGTTTTTGATGCTGGTTTTAGAAATGTTGATAATATGCAAGGATTTAATAGATTAAGGAATTTAGGAAATATTAAATACACATATGATTTTGTTGATAGGACAGAAGATTTATTTTCATATACTGGCAATTCACATGGAACAAATGTTCTTAGCATTATAGCTGGCTTTATTGAGGGTGAGTATTATGGAACTGCAATTGACGCTGAATTTTATTTGTTTAGGACTGAAGATGTTTCTTCAGAAAATCCAATTGAAGAAAGTTATTGGGTTGAAGCCATGGAAAGAGCAGATAGTTTAGGTATTGATGTAGCAAATACATCGCTAGGATATAGAATATATAATAACTCAAGTTATAGCTATTCTCAAGAAGAAATGGATGGAAATACTGCCTTTATTACTAGAGGCTCTAATATTGCTTATGAAAAAGGTATAATATTAGTCAATTCTGCTGGAAATTCAGCTGCTAATGGTATTATTGCTCCAGCTGATTCAGAAGGCGTTTTATCGATTGGTGCAGTAGATAGTTTTGGAAACTACGTCTCTTTTAGTTCACAAGGGAATAATTTTCAACAGATCATTAAACCTGATATTTCAGCCCGTGGCTCAGGAACTTATTTGATTAATTCTTTAGACCATGTTGTACAAGGCAGTGGTACTTCATACAGCTCTCCAATTATTGCTGGGTCTATTGCTTGCCTTTTACAATCAACCCCATCTCTAACAAATAATCAAATAATGGATATTCTTAGATACACTGCATCTCAATATGAATCTCCTGATTACTATATAGGTCATGGAATACCAAACTTTGAGTTAGCATATAGACTTGGTATAAATGTTCATGAAAACATTTTTTTTATTTTTCCAAACCCAGTTGATAATGAATTAAATATTATTTCAACTTTTGATAAAGAATTTGAAATAAAATTATTTGATATTTCAGGAAAGCTATTGTTATTAAAAAAAATAAATGGTCTTAAAAATATTTTAAATATGTATAATTACCATAAGGGAATATATATTCTTGAAATAAAATATAATAATGGTAATTCAAAAATATTTAAAATAGTTAAAAATTAATTATTTGATTTATCGTATTTACTAAGGATAATAACAAAGATTATTCCAATTAATATAAATAATATCCCTATAAATGTTTCTTGATTTAATTCAGGGATATATCTTTCTATTTTATCACTTTCAACTATATTATTTTTCCATGGCCATATAACTCCAAGAGAGCCAAGTATAAATCCAATAATTATCGAGTAACATAATTGATCATATTTTCTTAAAAAGAAACTTAGAATATTTGATAGTAAAATTAATCCCGCCATAGATCCTGCTGCAAACACTGATATTATCTTTAGTTTATTTATTCTATCAATATTATCAACAAAAGAATAGTCACCATTTATCATTTCAAAAATAGAATCATATAATGCATTCACGGAATCTACCAGTAAAAGAACATAATTCCCCATTAGTATAAGAATAAATGAGCCAGAGAGACCAGGTAAAATCATTCCGGATACGCTAATTATTCCACATACAAAAACAAAAATTAAATTATCATTTTCACTAGCTGGATTCATTATACTTATTCCTATTCCTATTATTATGCCTAAAAGGAGAATAATTATGCTTTCTCTAGTCCAACTATATATCTTCTTTTTTAGGTGATAAACAGTACCAATAACAAGTCCAAAAAATAAGCTCCATACATATATCTCGTATCTTTCTAATAAGAAGTCAAGTAATTTTGACGTAGAAAAATAACTAATTATTATACCCAAAAGTATTAGAACTAAGAATTGCCCATTAATGTGACTGTAAAACTTTGCTAATTTTCCAGAAAACAAAAACTGTAATGCTTTCCTATCTATCTTTTTTAGAGAAAAAACAAGTTCTTCATAAAATCCAATAGCAATTGCTACAAGACCACCAGATACTCCAGGTACTTTATTTGCTGTACCCATTAAAATTCCATTAAATAGTGTTAATAATGAAGAATATAAATTTCTAGGTTTTTTCAATTATTTATTTTTTTGGTTTTCTTGAATAGAATAAATAAAGTAGAAGCCAAAGAATATTATAATTATAGAATAAAGTAGATAATTTTCACTAATACTAAATGATGGCAATATGTTTTCTCCTAATTGTGACTTCCATGGCCATACTTTAGGAATTGAACCAATAACAAAACCTAATAGAATTGAATAGGTGAGGGATAAATTTTTATTAAACATCCATTTTAAAATTTTACTAAAACTTAATAGTCCTATTATTGCTCCTAAACTAAATATTACAATTTTATCAATTTCTAGATTATTAATCGCATTAATCATTGTAGAATATAGTCCAAGTATTACTAGTATTAATGCCCCTGATATCCCTGGAATAATCATTGCAGATGCTGCAATAATTCCAGATATAAGAATATACATAAGATTTATATTAATACTATCCATTACATTCATTTCACCTAGATAAAATGAAATGAATATTGCGATTAGAATAAATAATATATTAACGTAATTCCAGGATTTAATAAGCTTAAAAATTACATAAATAGTTGCCAATATTAATCCTAAAAAGAATGACCATATTAGAATCGGATATTTATCAAATAAATATGCAGTTAGTTTAATAAATGTTACTAAACTAATTCCAATTCCAATAATTAATGATAATAAGAAATTTCCATTAAGTTTTTCCCAAAAAGAATAGAATCCATTTTTTTTAAGTTCTTTGAATAATGATAGATTTATATTGCCTATTGTAGTAACTAATTCCTCATATATTCCTAAGAGTAATGCTATTGTACCGCCTGAAACACCAGGCACTGCATCAGCAGCCCCCATTGCCATTCCTTTTAGAAAGACGGTTAAATAATATTTGAGGTACTTTTTCAAAATTAAAATTTGCTATAAAATTAGTGTTAAGCTACTAATTTTTTGTTGAAATTAAGGAAGCACATTTTAAATATAATTTCCAGTATTTAGATTTTTCTTGATTTATTCGTATAGCTTTCTCTATATAATCATTAGCTTTTTTAAATTTTTTATTTTTAAAAAAATATTTAGCTAACCTATACCATGCTTTATCAAAGGAAGGCTCTGTATGTACAGCTTTATAATAAAATGCTAATGCATTACTATTTTCTTTAATTTTTTCATAGCAATATCCAATTTTCATCATTGCATAATAAGAATTTTCTTTGATTGCTAATAAATCCTTATAGTTAGTTATTGCTTCTTGGTATTTTTTTAATTTTTGTAGAACTTTTGCTTTTTCAATATATGGACTAGTAAAATTACTATCTGATATAATTGAATAATCAAAAGATTTAATTGCTTGTTCATAATCTTTTAACGAATAATATAATTTACCTATAGTATACCATGATATTTCACAGTATGGATTTTTATTAAGATATTTTTTTAAGAAGTTCATTGAGCTATATTTATCATTAAGCATTTCAAAACAGTAAATTATATTATATAATGTGCTATGGTCTAATGAATTATAGTTTAGACTTTTGATAAAATTTGATTTTGAATCAATAAAATTTTCAAGAAATAGGTATTCTAAGCCTATTAAATAATGAATTTCATTTTTATTTTCAGTTGTATATAAAATTTTATTTAAATATTTAATTGCCTTACTGTGTAATTTTTTCTTAGATAAAATATTAGCTTTTAAAATATAGACTTCTTCATTTATATTCTCATCAATTAGGATTGAGGTTAATAATTTGTCAGCTTCATTGATTTTATTTTCATTAATGTATAATTCAATTTTTAGTAAAATAAGATTAGAAGATGTTGGATGTTGACTTAATGACAACTCAATAGCTTTCCTGGCATATTCAGTTTTGCCATTTTCTAAGTAATAATTGATAATGTTTTCAAATTCAAATGAGTCAAAAAAAAGCAATGAATTTTCATTGATCATTTTTTCAAATCTATTGACCGAGAATTTTACATCATTTATATCCATATAGAAAATTTCTCTATATAAAAATAATGCAGAATGGATTACTTATGTTTTCATAATTGTTTATTTCTTAACAAACTAATTAACATACTTATATTTTATTATTTAGAATATCTAAAATAATGTTACATCCTTTTATAATTTCTTTATTTGTAATTGTTAGTGGAGGCGTAATTCTTATAGCATTTTTATTTATTAATAGCCAGAAGAGTAATAACCCGCTCTCTTTTGCTTTTAGAATTACCTTATTTACCTTTTTTGGTGTGGATAAAATTATACATAACATTAATCCTTTACCTCGAATTTCTTTTATTTCAGGATGTATTAATAATGACCTTATTAATTTCTCTTTTTTAATACAATTTTGCATTATTCTAGATGAAGAAATCTTTTTTAATGTTGCATAAGCACATGCAGAAATTACTGGGTTTCCTCCAAATGTTGTTATATGACCCATAATTGGATTTTTCTGTAAAGAGTCCATTACTCTTTTATTTGCAGTAAATGCTCCAATAGGTAACCCACCTCCTAATCCTTTTCCATAAACTATTATATCAGGAATACAATTATAATTTTCAAACCCGAATATTTTCCCAGTTCTACCTATTCCTGTTTGAATTTCATCTAATATTAATAATGCTCCAACTTTTTTACATCTTTCTTTTATTTTTTTTAGATAGTTATTTGTTGGAGTAATAAATCCTGCCCCACCTTGTATTGTTTCAATAATTACTGCTGCTGTTTTTGATGTTATATTATTTATATCTTTTTCATAATTGTATTTAATGAATTTAACCTTTGGAATTAGTGGTTCAAAGGGCTTACGTCTATCTTTGATACCCATAAATGATAATGCTCCCATTGTACTGCCGTGGTATGCATTTTCACATCCAATTATTTCTTTCCTATTTGTATATTTTCTAGCAAGCTTTATAGCACCTTCAACTGCTTCTGTTCCAGAATTTGTTAAATATGTAGAATTTAGACTTCTTGGTAATAGAGTGCTTATAAGTTTACATAATTTTATTGATGGATTCAGTATGAATTCGCCATATACCATCACATGCATATACTTTTTAATTTGTTTATTAATTGAATTTATAACATACGGATTGCTATGTCCTAGACTACATGCAGAAACACCTGCAATGAAATCTAAATAAGCTTTATTTTTATTATCATAGATATATGACCCTTTGGCATGAGAAACTTCAATTGCCATTGGATTAGGTGTGGTTTGTGCTTGATATTTTAAAAAATCTTCTTTAATTTTTTGTTAATTAAGTTCTAAGCTTTTTATTTTTTTTAGAATCAATTTAGGATCATCTATAAATAAATCCTTAATACTTTTTGGTTTTTCATCTTCTCTAAAATAAAAACCTTTTAAAAACTTTAATTCTTCTAAAAAGTCTTCTTCTGGGTATGTGTTTCCGTCAATTTGATTTATTTTTTTGAATTTTTCAATTGAGTTATTGTCTAACAAAATTTTAATTTTTCCAGATTTAGACCTATCTATCCCTACCAATTCATTTTCAGAATTTCTAAGGTAATATATTGATTCGGCATTTTTTACTATGTCAATTTTTCTTAATTTATTAGCAATAAAATTTCCATATAATTTTTGACCTGATATCTGATTGAATCCTTCCCCAAGGCTATCTTTATTAATTATAAGTGCATTATTGAACACTAATAATGAATCTAACTTATCATTATTAATGTTAAAAAGTAGATGTATTGAGTCTCCAGTTATTTGATTTGCTTGACTCCAAAGGATAGGTTTCTTTGTTTTTACGAATGGGTTAGTTAATTGATCATTTATGTTTATTAATTTTGCTAACCCATTTTTTTTATTAAAATGAATTGAATCTGCCTTTCCACTTAAATCTGATTTATAGATCTTGGCGTTTTTAAATGCTCTTATAATTCTATTTTCTTCATTTCCAGTCATTAGAATTGTATCACTATGAATATAAATTGAATCATTCTCTTGATATGATACCACTAGTGCTCTTTTTGTTATATACATAGAATCAATCTCCTTAAAAATTTCAGCATAATGACCTGTAGAAGTTGTTTTATTTATAGTATCAATTATTTTAATATTATTTGTGGCTGCAGCATAATTTATTTTATTATCAAAGTAAATGCTGTCTGCTTTTATATTTGAATCATTAAAATCAATTTCTGCATTTTTAATAAAATATCCATTGTCATTATTGGTGTCAAAAAAACCTATTTCACAATATATATTAGTGTCTTCACTAATAATGTCAGTTGGTCCATAAAAATATGCTAGTCCACTTTCTGTGTAGTAGTCTAATTTTTTAGAATATATATCTTGTTTTGGTGTTTTTAGATTTATGTTTTCTTTAAATCTGTATTTTTTCAGGTCTATATAGAATCTTCCAATATCACTTATTATTGTGTCAGATGGGGTTTTTATTAATTTCCCATGATTATTGTAATATGCCTCTTGAATTTTTCTGTCAAAAAATAATGATTCAGTATATAATGTTGATGTAGGTTCATTTAGAATAACATTTCCTTTTGCATATGCTAGTTTGCTATCTCCATTGTATTCTAAATAATTGCTCTTTAGATCAATTGTATCCCCTTGAATTAAAATAACATTTCCATAAGCTTCAATAAAATTTTTATCTTCATAAAAAAAGGCTTGGTTACACCACATTTTAACGCCCTCATGTGTTATTATTACTTGACCTGAATTATCTCTAGTTAAAACAGTTGCATTTGGAAACTTTTCATTGTCTTTATCAAAAAACCCAGCAGTTTCTATTTTGATTTTGGTATTTTCTTGAGACATAAGTCCATTATTAAACTTTAGACTCAGAAGAATAATACTAAGTATGTATAGTTTGTTATTCAAAATTAAATTTAAACTATGATTGTTTCTGTACGATCAGGTCCAACTGAAACAATGGTAATAGGAATTTCTAATTCTTTTTCAAGATATGATATATATTTTTTTAGGTTTATTGGAAGGTCCTTAAATTCCCTAATTTTAGTTATATCCTCACCCCACCCGTTAAATTCCTCATATATCGGTTTCAATGAACTATCACTAATATCATATGGTAAATAATTAATATTACTCCCTCTATATTCATATGAGGTACAAACTTTGATTGAGTTAAACCCAGATAAAACATCTGACTTCATCATCATTAGTTTTGTAACACCATTTATTTTACATGAATATTTTAGAGCTACTAAATCAAGCCATCCACACCTTCTAGGCCTTCCTGTTGTGGCTCCAAATTCATTACCTATTTTGCTCATTCTTTCACCATCACTATCAAATAGTTCAGTAGGGAAGGGGCCAGACCCAACTCTCGTTGTATATGCTTTAAAAATTCCAAAAACCTCTTTTATCGAATTTGGAGAAACACCTAAACCTGTGCATGCTCCTGCTGCAGTTGTATTTGATGATGTGACATAAGGATACGTTCCAAAATCTATATCCAATAAAGAGCCTTGTGCACCTTCTGCTAGAATAGAACTCCCTTTATCTTGTTCTTGATGAATAAATTCTTCTGAGTCAATAAATTTTAGACCTTTCAATATTTCTAATGACTCATAAAATTCTTTTTCTAACTCATCAAAATTATAGTATAGATCAACATTATAGAAATCAATTAATTTTTGATGTTTTGATTTTAATTCAGAGTACTTTTCATTCCAGTTCACATTCTCAAGATCACCAACCCGAAATCCATTTCTTCCAGTTTTATCCATATACGTTGGTCCAATTCCTTTTAGAGTTGATCCAATTTTATTTTTTCCTTTGGACTTTTCACTTGCAGCATCAATCAATCTATGTGTAGGAAGAATTAAATGAGCTTTTCTAGAAATTAATAATGATTTATTATAGTTAACGCCCTCTAATTCTAAATTTTTTAATTCATTTTTTAAAATTACAGGATCAATAACTACCCCATTTCCAATAATATTAATTTTATTTTCATGAAAAATACCTGATGGAATTGTATGTAGAACATGTTTTTTATTATTAAAAACTAGAGTATGACCAGCATTTGGTCCACCTTGAAATCTAGCAATTATTTTATATTTTGATGTTAATACATCAACTATTTTTCCTTTACCTTCATCTCCCCATTGAAGACCTAACAATAAATCTATTGACATTCTATCCTATTTGTTATTTTTTTTTCCGTAAAAGTATAATGCATGCTTATTTATGTTTACGTTAAAAACTTCCTCAATAGTTTTTTTAATTGTATCAATTCTAGGGTCACAAAACTCTATAATTTCTCCAGTATCAGTCAATATAAGATGGTCATGTTGTTTATTAAAATAACATTTTTCATATGAGGCTTGATGATCTTTAGTGAATTGATGTTTTCTTACAAGGGAGCACTCTAATAAAAGTTCGATTGTGTTATAAAGTGTTGCTCTAGAAACTCTATATTTTTTATTTTTCATTTTAATATAGAGTGATTCTATATCGAAATGCAATTTAGAATTATATACTTCATTTAATATAGCATATCTTTCAGGAGTTTTTCTGTACCCATTTTTATCTAAAAAATTTGTAAATACTTTTTTTACAATTTCAGAATTTTTAGCTTTAGTTTCTGTGCTCATATAACAAATTTAATTAAAATTTAAAGTCTTTTAACCTTTTCGATTCCATTTAATTTCTTAAGCTTATCAATTAACTTAGTTACCAAATTATTAGTTTTTACAGAAATTACAATATTACCCTTAAAAATCCCACTATCAGTTTCAAGATTAAGTTTTCTCATATTAATATTCATATTTTCTGAAATAATATTAGTTATATTGTTTAGTAATCCTATCTTATCTATTCCAGTTAGATCAATTGATACAGTGAATTCTTCTTGCGATGAATCAATCCATTTTGCTTTAATTATCCTATAATCATAATTGGATTGCATACTTAATGCATTCGGGCAGTTTTTTTTATGAATCTTAATCCCATCATTTATTGTAATAAAACCAAATACATTATCTCCTGGTATGGGATTGCAACATATAGAAATTGTATAATCCAATTTTTCCTCATCATTACCAAATACAAGAGAATCGTATTTTTTTGTTATTTCTTCTTTTTCAGTATCTAATTTAGGTTTACGCCTAATCTTGCTCTTTATATAACTAATGAACACATTGCTCCTAGATGATGCAAATTTTTTAATCATTGCATTATCTATTGTGTTAATTCCTACCCTATAAAAAAGATCTAAACTTGTACTTAACTTAAAGTATTTTTGAAGTTCAGCAATTATTTTATCGTTAAGAGTCAATCTCAATTGCTTCAATTTTCTTCTTAATTTTTCTTTTCCTTCTTTAGCTAAATTCTTTTTTTCAGCATTTAATGTAGATTTAATTTTACTCCTAGCTCTAGCAGTTGTCGCATAATCCATCCAATTAGCACTTGGTCTAATTTTTTCAGAAGTTAGTATTTCAACTCTATCACCACTTTTAAGTTTTTTACTTAATGGGACAAGCTTGCCGTTAACTTTTGCTCCTCTAGTTTTAAGGCCAACTTCTGTATGGATAGCAAAGGCAAAATCTAGAGGCGTGGCATCAACTGGCAAAGATTTTAATTCACCTTGAGGAGTAAAAACAAAAATTTCTTTTGCATATAGGTTTAATTTAAATTGTTCAACAAAATCAACAGCATTGGCATCAGGATTTTCTAATGTTTCCTGTAATTTATTTATCCATTCATCCAGAGTATCATCAGATTTCTTACTTTTTTGCTTATACTTATAGTGGGCAGCATAACCTTTTTCTGCAATTTCATCCATTCTTTCACTCCTGATCTGTACTTCAATCCATCTGCTTTTTGGACCAACGACAGTTATGTGTAATGCCTCATATCCAGTTGATTTTGGTGCTGAAATCCAATCCCTAAGTCTAATCGGATTAGGTGTAAAATGGTCAGTTACTATTGAGTATATTTTCCATGCTAAAAATTTCTCATCCTTATTGTTGGCATTATAAATAATTCTAACAGCAAATTTATCATATACTTCATCGAATGAAATTCCCTGTTTGATCATTTTATTTCTAATTGAGTATATAGATTTAGACCTTCCTTTAATCTCGCATTTAAGTTTCTCTTTTAATAAGGATTTACTAATACTTTTATTAAATTTCTCAATGTAATCGTCTTGATCTTTTTTATTTTCAATTAGTCTTTTTGATATGTCATTATATGTCTCTGGCTCAGTGTATTTTAAGCCTAGGTCTTCTAATTCAGTTTTTATATTATATAATCCTATTCTATGTGCTAAAGGCGCATAAATATATAATGTTTCTGAGGCTTTTTTTATTTGCTTTTCAATAGGCATGGATGATAGAGTTTGCATATTGTGCAATCTGTCAGCTATTTTGATTATTATAACTCTAATATCATCGTTAAGAGTTAATAGCATTTTTCTGTAATTTTCAGCTTGATTAGATGTATCAGTCTCTTTGTTAAGATTAGAAATTTTAGTTAATCCATCTACAATTCTGGCAATATCTTTACCAAAAATTTTGTTAATATTCTGAATGCTGTAATTGCTATTGTCTTCTACGACATCATGAATTAGAGCAGCAGCTATTGATATTGCATCTAATCCAATTTCATGTGCAACTATTTTTGCTACAGCAATGGGATGAAAAATATATGCCTCACCAGATATTCTTCTTTGATGTTCATGTGCATCAACTGCAAAATTAAAAGCTTTCCTAATTAATTTTTTATCATCACCGCTAAGTGTTTGATAGCTAATCTTAAGTAATTCTTTATATTCTTTTGCTAATGCTTTTTTTTCAACTTCTATATCTTTGACAGCCATAATCTAAAATTACCATAAACTAATTAATAGACAAAGGCTTTAATAAAAATTTAGGATTTCAAATTATCTAAAATTTCTCTGCCTTTTAGCCTCATATATAATTATAGCTCCTGAATTAGAGACATTTAATGAGTCAATATGACCTTGCATTGGGATATAGATTAACTCATCGGATTCATCTAACCACTTTTTACTTACTCCTTTATCTTCAGATCCTAGAACTATTGCGCAACCTTCATTATAATTAATTTCTTGATATTCCGTACTAGCTCTTAAAAAACTAGAAAATATTTTGATATTATTTTCTTTAAGATATTCAATAGTTTTTTCTGTAGTTGTTAAAACAATATTATTGCTGAATAGACATCCTATACTTGACCTAATAATATTAGCATTATAAAGATCTGTTTTTTGATTGATAATAAAAACTACATCTATCTTAGCTGCATCAGATGTTCTTAATAGAGCCCCTATGTTACCTGGTTTTTCTATACCATCTAAAATTAAAATAAGTGGAGACCTATTTTTAATTTTTAATGTATCTATATTGTGGGTTTTTTTCTCAACTAAAGCTATTAGCCCCTCTGTACTGCTTCTATAAGAAATTTTTTTATAAACACTGTCTGTTGTTTCAATACACTTAGTTTTTCCTTTAACATATTTTTTAACCTTATCAAAATTTATAAGAGTTGGATTATAAATGATTTTTTTGATAAAATAATTATTTCTAATAGCAATATCAATTTCTCTTACTCCTTCAACCAGAAAATCTCCTGATTGCTTTCTGGCATTAGATTTTCTTAAAATCTTAATATATTCTTTTATCTCAGGATTAGCAGTGCTTGATATTTTTTTAATCATTATATGGTTTATTGTATTTTAAAATTAATGAAAGGCTTTGATTATAGCTTTTAATTCCGCTCTTTACTTTATTTGCCTTTAAGAATTTGTCATAAATATTTTTAATAATAGGTTCAAATGGATTATTATAATTATTCCAAAACTCAAATATTTCTTTATAATTTTCCAATATTCCTTTGTTAATCTTTGAGAGATGTAAATTATAGTTTTCTTTATTGAGCTTTCTTAATTCACTTAAACATTGTCTTAAAGCAAAACTATGTCCAAAATATTGGTAATAAATATTTTCACTATTAATTAATGAAATATAACTAATAAAGTTTGCCTCCATTTCAGATGAAAATCCTATTTCATGTGCTATTTCGTGACTAATAACCATTGGTTTGCTATTATTAGGAATTAAATTATTAATGTTGTATTCGTGAGTAAAAGGATTTAAATATCCGCTAAATCCCATATAAGTTAGAGGGTAGCTTAGTATTGATTCTTTAATATTATTTTTATTTTCTTTTTTATTAAAATCAGACACGCTTTTTATTGATCTATCAATAAATTTATATCCATAATATTGTGAATTATATTTCTTCTCTAAATTATGATAGTTAGAAATAGAAATTCTCGCATTTTCTTTAAAATTATAAGGAAGAATAACTTTTATACTGTCATTAGATGTAAGTTGAAAATGTAATTGATTTATTTTTTTAATTAGTTTTAAAGAAAATTTGTTTAAATCTTCATAAGAATATTTAGTATTTTCAATTTGATTATTTATTGGAATTCTATAATAATTTAATCCCCAACTTAGATTAAAAAAGAAGTATGCTATAGATATGCAAGCAAATAATTCAATAAGTAGCCTTTTAGGTTTTTTTATATTTATAACCAGCCAGTAAACAGAAAAGACACCTACTATAATATAAAGAACATCTCCGATAGCATACGGTATATTACTAGAGATACTTCTGAAAAAACTTGAAATGTATATATATATATGATTTGAATATACAGACTCTATAAAACTAGGATAAAACGAAATAAAATGAATTAATAAGTATTGTGGTATTAAGCTTAAGGCTAATATTTTTTTTAATTTGAGCATAAATAAAGTTAATAAATAGATATTAATTAAATTTGCACCACAAAACACATTATATGAATAATGAAATTAGATTAATTCAGCCAAAGATTTTATGGAATAATTTTACAGACCTCAATTCTGTACCTAGACCTTCAAAAGAAGAGGAGAAGGTAATTGATTTTTTGATTCAGTTTGCAAAAAAATTAAATTTAAATTATTTCCAAGATAACATAGGAAATTTAATAATTGTAAAGCCTTCAACTGAAGATATGAGAGATTGTAAGACTATTGTATTACAATCTCATGTAGATATGGTTCATGAAAAGAATAATGATGTTGATTTTGACTTCAAAAATTCAGGTATAAAAATGCACATTGAAGGAGATTGGGTAAAAGCTAGAGGTACTACGCTAGGTGCTGATAATGGATTGGGTGTTGCTTCAATTATGGCCATTTTACAGAGTGATGACATATCTCATCCTAGAATAGAAGCTTTATTTACAATAGATGAAGAGACTGGAATGACTGGTGCATTGAACCTTGATGGAGATGTATTAAAAGGAGAGATTCTTTTAAATTTAGACACAGAAGAAGATGATGAGATTTGTATTGGCTGTGCTGGAGGAATAGATATAAATATTAGTAAAACATATATAGCTGATGATATTGATCCAGAAAGCACTTTTGTAAAGGTTTTGGTTAATGGTCTGACTGGTGGACATTCTGGTGCAGAAATTCACAAGGGGCTTGGAAATTCTAATAAAATTTTAAACTCACTGCTAAAAGATCTTGATTCTAAATTTGAAGTTAGAATAAGTGAGATTAAAGGAGGAAATCTTAGGAATGCAATTCCTAGAGAAAGTTATGCTATAGTTCAAATTAAAACAGATGATTATTCTAAAATAAATCAAGAAATAAATAATTTTTATAATTCAAACAAAACAAAGTATTATGATTTAGATCCAAATTTTAGTATTAATACATCTAAAGTTAAGGGAGAATTTAAACCACTTGCAATTAATGATCATAAACAATTAATAGAATGTATAGAAGAATGTCCTAATGGTGTTTTTTTAATGAGTAAAACAATAGATAATTTAGTAGAGACTTCAAATAATCTAGCAAGTATTATTGTAAGTGACGGATCAATTATAATCAAATGTCTTACTAGATCATCTGTAGAGAATTCAAAAAATGAATTATCTAATTTGATTAGTAATATTTTTAAAAATAATGATTTTCAAGTAGAATTATCTGGAGGATACCCTGGTTGGGAACCTAATATGAATTCAGATATATTATCAGTTGCAGTTAATTGTTATAAAAAATTAAATAATCAACAACCAAAGGTAAATGTTATTCATGCAGGTTTAGAATGCGGAATTATAGGTTCTCATTATCCTAAAATGGAGATGATTAGTTTTGGGCCTACAATTCTTGGAGCTCACTCTCCTGATGAAAAGGCATGTATTTCTTCTACTAATAAATTTTGGGATTTTTTAATTGAGATTTTAAAAAATATTCCTAAGAAAAATTAGTTTTCAGCAGTAACCATATGAATTATAAAGCAAAGGTCTGAATTGGCAGGAATTGGACCATTAGGACTACTTCCATAGCCTAAATCATATGGAATGAAGCAATAAATTATATCTCCTACATTCATTGTATACACAGCTTCTTTAAAACCTGCAATTAATTGCATATTTGGGCTCAATTCCATTTCCATAGGATTATATAAGCCTTTAGCTTCCTTGTCTTCATCATAGCTCCCATGTCTTTTATTTACATCTATATTATTTGACCAAAATAATACTCCGTTTCTTAAATAACCATCAGCATACAATTTTACCACATTACCATCTTTTGGTTTTATTCCCTTTCCTTGTTTTATGACATGAATCTTAACTCCAGATTTACGTTTAATAGATTTCTTGTCGTATTCATCTAATTTAATAAGATTTATTTTTGCCAGGGAATCCATCTTCTTGGTTTCCTCTTTCATTTTTAATTCCTCTTGTATTTTTGATTGCTTCTCAATTTCATCTTTATTTTTCCAAGTTATTGGAGCATTAAATGCTAATGCTCTATCACCTTTTCTTATAATATTTAATTCTTTTATAATTACATCACTAATGGGTCTGTTTCCAATACCAGTTTTTACATTTGAAATAGAATCTTGTATATCTATTCCTTTTACTAGCTGGCCAAAAACTGTATGTTTCCCATCAAGCCATGGAGTTGGTACTTCTGTAATAAAAAATTGACTTCCATTTGTTGCAGGACCACTGTTTGCCATAGAAAGTATTCCAGGCTTATTATGTTTTATATCTGTTATCTCATCCATAAACATATATCCAGGACCACCCATTCCATTTTTCAGTGGATCTCCACCCTGAATCATAAATTTATCCATAACTCTATGGAAGATCATCTCATTATAATATGGCTTACCCTTAAATACTTCCTGAACATCTGGATGGTTTCCTTCAGCTAATGCTACAAAATTAGCAACAGTAATAGGTGTTTTATCATAGAATAATTCTGCAACCATTGTTCCATTTGATGTCCTAAATTCCGCATATAGTCCATCTTCAAGATCAGAATGTTTGTCCTGACATGATACCATAAGAATATTTAACAGTGTCAAAATCAATATTGATAGTATGTTTTTCATTTTAATTAGTTTAGTTGAGTTTTGTAATTTTTTAACGCGTTTTTAAAATTAATAATGGTGGATGACATAGAAACTTTGCTAACTGCCCCTGATGCATTTTTATGTCCACCACCATTAAAATTATCTCTAGAGAATACATTGACATCAAAGTTTCCTTTAGATCTAAAAGAAATCTTAATTATATCCTCTTTCTTATTTTCAATAAATATTGCAGCAAATTTTATATTCTCTATTGATAAGCCATAATTTACAATTCCTTCTGTGTCACCTTTTTTAAAATTAAATTTATTTAAATCATTTTGCGATAAGCTGATTATTGCGGTGCTATATTCTGATATAACTTCAATTTTACCTAGAGCAAAGCTTAGAAGCTTGATTTTTTCAATTCTATTATTGTCATATATTTCATTATGAATTTTAGTCTTATTAGCTCCTTTGTCTAACAGGTCTGAAATTACTTTATGAGTAGTGCTTGATGTTGATGAAAATTTAAATGATCCCGTATCAGTCATTATCCCTGTATAAATTGCCTCAGCAATTGATGTATTTATTTTATTATTATCACCCATTTTTTCAATAAAGTGATATATCATTTCACAAGTAGAACTAATCTTTGTATCCGAATACATATAGTCAGCATATTTTACCGGATTTTCGTGATGATCAATTAGAATTTTTTTAGCTTTTGAATTGCTAACTAGATCCTTCATATCTCCACATCTCTCTAAATTATTAAAATCTAGAGTAAAAATGAGATCAGCATTATTTATAAGATTTGTTTCATTTGTTGAATTCTTGAATATTATAATCTCATTTTTAGTATCAAGCCATTTTAAGAAATCAGGAAATTTATTTGGACTAATAACCACAGATTTATGTCCACAAAGATTTAAATAAGTATTAAGAGCCATTGATGATCCAATGGCATCACCATCTGCATTTTTATGATGAGTAATAACTATATTTTTTGACTCTGACAAGAGTTCTTTAATTTCTGTAATGTCTTTTTGCGTCATAATTTGCAAATATACGATATAAAAGAATAAAGGTATTTTTTTATTTTATTTAATATTTAGTAAAAAGTGTTACTTTTGCACTCAAAAAAATATGGTAACCAATAGAACTTTTACAATGCTAAAACCTGATTCTGTAGAAAAAGGTAATACAGGTGCAATACTAGAGAAAATAAATTCAGCTGGTTTTAGAATTATAGCAATGAAACTAACTCAAATGAGTATTGATGAGGCAAGAAATTTTTATTCTATTCACAAGGAACGTCCATTTTTTAATGATCTAGTCTCTTATATGACTAGAGGGCCAATAGTTGCAGCAGTATTAGAGAAAGAAGATGCTGTTAATGAGTTTAGAACACTTATTGGGTCTACTGATCCTACAGCTGCTGCTGAGGGAACAATTAGGAACTTATTTGCTTCATCAATTAGTGAAAATGCTATACATGGTAGTGATAGCGATGAAAATGCATTAATTGAATCTAGATTTCATTTTTCTGAAGAAGAAATGTTTTAAAAATTTATCTTAAAACAATTTTTTTTATAAGATTTTTTTTCAATCTTTCATTTAACAGTTTAATAATCTTTTCTTTTCCATAACTTAATTCTTCTCTAAGAACTGAAGATTTTAACTTTATGTAGAGTGTTCCTTTATTTAAAATTATATCAGTTGTATAATTAGCTACTCCATTTTTCATTACTTCATTCCATAAATCTTTTATCTCTAGATTATCTAATCCATCCTCAAGATTATTTTCTTTAATAAATATTTTAATTAAACTATCAATTTTTAAATTATTCTCCATCTATGTTTATCTCTAATGGTGTGTATCGATTGTATTTATAAATATAACCCTCTTTATCTAAAATAATTAGCTGTTGGGAATCAATCTTTACTATCTTCTCAAAGTACGATTTACTTTTATTTAAATATTTTAAAATAAACTCTCCTTTTTCCTTTGATATACTAAGATTAGCCTGATGTAGGGTAACCATAAACCTTCCATTAGATTTAGGAGTAACTTTTTTTCTATACCCTTTTAAACCTTCTATGTGAAAAAAATCGATTGTATTGCTAAAAGGGTATTTTTTTATTAGTTGGCCTTCCTTTTTTACAGATTCTATTTCCCAATACCCATTTAAGGTTTCAATATTATTCTCAACAGAGCAGGAATAAATAATATTAATTATAAATATAAATGAAACTATCCTGTTCAAAGTTCAAATATTTTATAGGATTTATTTACGCTTTTAATTGTATTTTCTGTTCTTTTCTTATTAGTATCAGAAATAAATATTTGTTTAAACTTATCTTCATTTACAAGATTTACAATTTGTTTTACTCTGTTATCATCTAATTTGTCGAATATATCATCCAATAATAAAATAGGGCTATTATTTTGTTTTTCTAGAAAATCAAATTGAGCTAATTTTAAAGAAATAAGAAATGATTTTTGTTGTCCTTGACTTCCAAATTTCTTTATTGAAAATTCGTTTTTTAAAAAAATCAAATCATCTTTATGTACTCCTTTAGAAGTATATTGCAGAATAAGGTCTTTTTGAATAGAATTTTTTAATAGCTCAAGTAGATCTCCATCGTTAAGATCGCTTTTGTATACAATGTCAACTTCTTCATTATTTTCTGAGATAGATTTGTAACGATTTTTGAATATTGGTATAAATTCATCCATAAATTTTTTTCTGATTTTATAGATCTTTTTAGATAAATCACTTAATTGGCTATCATATACATCAATTGTATTTGATTCAAATGTGTTATTCTTTGCAAAGTACTTTAAAAGTGAATTCCTTTGTGCTAGGATTTTCGCATATGCTATAATATCTTTTAAGTAATTTTTATTCACTTGAGATATTATACTATCAATAAATTTTCTTCTAGTATCGCTGCCTTCAATAATTAGATTTCTGTCAGAAGGAGAAATAATCACTAATGGAATTAGTCCAATATGGTCACTAAATTTTTTGTATAGTTTATTATTTCTTTTAAGTATTTTTTTTACTCCTTTTTTCAATGAAATTATGATATTCTCTTCCTTGTCATTAATTGAATAAACACCATTAATCATAAAATATTCTTCTCCGTGTCTTATATTTTGTGATGGAATTGGATTAAAATAACTCTTCCCATATGATAAATGATAAATAGAATCTAAAATATTTGATTTCCCAACACCATTTAATCCAACAAAGCAATTTACTTTTGAGTCAAAATCAAATGATTTATTTTCGAAATTTTTATAATTAACTAATGTCAATGTTTTTAGTAACATAATGGGATATTAATAACAATAAATTTTTTTGGTAGTTATGTTTGACCTATTCATTCAAAAATAACAAATAATTTATCCTTTTTACGAATAAAAATTTTATTTTTACCGCTTGAATATTTAAAATTTATGGCAACTTATAAAAAAAGAGGATCTAAGAGAACTGGTTTTTCTAATAAGAATGATAACTCAGCACATAAATCAACTACAGCAAATGTATTTGACTCATTAGATGAGGGCGCTTCTAAATCAGAAAAATGGGTTGCTAATAATCAAAAGTATATTTTTGGCTCTATAGCAATTGTAACTATAATAGTTCTAGGATACTTTGGATATTTTAAATACATAAAGGAACCTAAAGATATCATGTCAATGGATAAGATGTTTACAGCGCAAAGACTATATGAGCAGGCTCTTAGTCAAAGTAATGACTCTTTATTTATGCTTTCAATAAATGGTTCAGATGAAAAAATGGGATTTTTACAAATAATAGATGAATATTCAGGAACCAATGCCTCAAACTTGGCAAATTATTATGTTGGAATGTCCTATTTAAAATTAAAGGATTACAAGAATTCTATAAAATATCTTTCTCAATTTGATTCAGATGATAAAATTTTATCTTCTCTTGCAAAGGGTTCTATAGGTGATTGTTTTGCTCAATTGGAACAATTAGACGATGCTCTTGATTATTATGAAGATGCAATCAGTGCAAATACAAATGATTATACTACCTCAATGTATCTATTGAAGGCGGGTCATGTCTCAATGGAATTAAATAAACATAAAAAATCCTATAATTATTTTTTTAGAATTAAGTCAGATTTTCCCAACACTATCGCTGCAGAAAATATTGATGTATTTATAGCAAAGGCGAAGGCTTTATCAAATTAAAAATAGTGACCACAAATATTAATAATAATTTTGATCTCGACTCAAATAACTTGTCAAATATTGACAAAATTAAATTTGGCATAGTTGTTTCAAATTGGAATAAGAATATTACAGACAATCTTTATGA
>MDSX01014491.1_pt1 | contig 20940 bp, 24 predicted proteins | sample 811141 | NCBI WGS metagenome assembly MDSX01 (sample SAMN05326642, study PRJNA326480) | marine metagenome | isolation source: seawater | place: Atlantic Ocean: South East | collected 2010 | reverse complement strand
TGAACATCCGCAGTCTTCTGCTTTTACATCTGCTCCACAACATTTGGCTGAGCAATGTGTATCTCTTTTTCCCTCTTCTAATTCACCAGGCTTAGATCCAAAGTATGAATCCATTTCTTTGTCGATAGTTGGTTCTTTGTTGTCAGAGATATTTTCTTGGAGGCGGAGAATACCGTTAACTATTTGTTGATGTCTAATCATTGTTTCGACATCTTCATCTGATATTTCGCCTTCTGCCGGATAGGTCCAATCATCATTGACATACACGCCGGAATCTTCAACTGACGTGCCGAAATCCTCCATTGCTACACCGGCATCAGTTTGTGGCTCGTCTCCCATACCTATATGATATAGAGTATTAAATATGCTTGACATTTCACTTCTGATTTCTTCTTTACTCATAGAAGCAAGTGGTAATTTAACAAATTCCATAGCCAAATCTTTTTCGTACTTTTGCCGTTTATAGCCCAGCCGGTATCCATAGTCTTCATTTTCGTCTATTGGTACCATTTCAGTAATAGACTTTGCCCATTGATCTAACTCATTGACTTCTTCAATCTCGTTGATGATGCCACTGTTTAATCTGTTGAGAATAGGTAGAACACTTTCGATTCTTGGATCAATTGCACCTTGAGTAAACATCTCTGCAATGCTTGATGAATCACCATCATCTTCCATTAAAGGTGGTGTCCAAGATTCAAAGTAAGCATTGTAGCCTCTATGACTTTGCATCTTTTGTAGTGATTCTTTTAATTTTTTATGATGATTAACACCTTCTGCAATAAGAAGTGCAACTGATTCGTTAAACTGACCTTTGCGAGTGGCACGAACAAAGCCTGCCATTTGAGTGTATTCTTCTACTAATGAAGTAATATGTTTACCACGATCATCGTAAGGAGTGCCGCCTTCTGCTACGTGTCTACCATAAACTCGTGCGATGCCTGGCATTCTTGTAGGAACAGCAAATCTTTCGCCTTCTGTGTTCTCTACAAAGATTTTGTGTACATTTCTCCAACGTTGCTCACCCTCTTGTACTGCTCTATCATGCTGTATAACAACTTTTACGTTAGGTATATTGTCATTGTATGATGTCTTTTGATTAACTGCGTGATAGCCTTCAGACATCTTTTCCTTCTTTTTATTGGTTTCACGTTGTCTCATGTCATCTCCTGGTCTATCGCCGTCTTGTAGTTCAAACGATAATTGTTTAGATTGAGCCCATTGTTTCAAATGCCTTAAGAGGCCAGACCATGAATCATCGAATGATGCTCCTTTTGTCTTGCCTTTTGGACTATTTGATTGCTCATCGTTGTAGTATACTTTTAAATTGCTGGCCTGATCGATAGTTACCCATGCTAATCCGTATGTATCATCGCCTTTTTTAAAGGTGAATTCAAATACTTCTGCGTCTTGTGGAGTAGTACGTTCGTTGTTTACATTTCTAGGTACGGGCTTATAGCCTCGTGTTTTTAAAAGCGAATAAAGTCGTGTATTAAATGTTTCCTGATCGATTGCCATAGTATTATTTATCTCTTTTAGTTAATCACTGCAAAGAAGGGTAGCGGTGGCACCTTCTCATCATGGTCTCTCATTTGCTCTGTTAAATCGCTGTGAAAGTCTTTTATATCTTGTAAGATTCTAACTACAAGTAGTGATGCCATGATTAAATCATCATTATCTCCTACTTTAGCGGCATAACTGCCACCAGATGCTACAAATGTTTTTAGTTCACTGATAAGTGCTGAACTATGAACACTCATCTTTTTACTTTCTAACAAAGTTTTAAACTTAGCACAAGCCGCAAGTTTGCCTTTTTGTGTGGTTGTATATCCTCTACGTTTTTTGCCTTTCTCACTTAAGAAAATACCTTGAATGTTTGACTCACCAAACTCATTTAGTGATATCAGTGCCGCCTCGCCAATCGAATTATTTTCAACTGAATAGTATATATTGTTTGGTTGATCAGTTATATCTACTATATAGTTTATGATTTGTGACAGCGTTTTAATTTGCTTGGGAATGTCAGTCTTATTATCTTTCCACTCGCCTATCTGTGTTGTTGTGTTTGCTTCATAGATTTGTACTGCACACGGGTCGCCGCCAGTTCCTAACGATGGATCTAACCCTAGTACATATACCATATCTTTCTTGGGCCTCTGAAACCAACGTACTTGTCCCATGCGGTCAATAGGCTCAACACCTTCCATCATAATTAGAGTGTTTGGATTGATAAGTGTTTCATCAGCGATTAAGAATTCACAACCAATCTCACGTGCGAATCTGTCATCACCTAACTGGGCTTTAATCTCTTCTGCCCACTGTTCATCACGTCCCGGTTGTTCGTTCCAATATGATCTAAACGGTTTAAATCCGTTGATGCCCAATTCTGTTTCTTCTCCTTGTGCATTGAGATTCTTGTTTGCTTGTTTCCAAATCAATGCGAACTGATCTTCATCAGAGTTAGGAGTAGATGTGATGATTGCTTTACCACCTGTTGCTAGTGTTGGTGTGATCGAAGTCCAAAACTGCTCTGCAATTGTGTTTCTAACGAATGCAAACTCATCTAGGTATAGAAGTGTAATAGACATACCACGACCCGTATTCTCTGTAGTCGTTGCAGAGACGATACGAGAGCCGTTCTCAAAGTCTAGTGAGCCTTTGTTGTATGTAGTCACACCTGCTTTAATATGCATAGGACATGCTTCATAGGCATATCTGATACGTTGCATAATTTCTTGTGAACCTGTATACTTGTGAGCCGCAATTAGAATTGTAGCATCTGCTACAAACATAGCATACCAAAGTAAATATCCTGCGGCTGATGTAGACTTACCTGATTGTCTAGGCATCAATGCGATTGAATAACGATAGTTATGATATGTGTCGATTAATCGTTCTTGGTATTCATAAGGATGATATTGAATTGATCCTTGCGTTGGATGTTGAATGTAAAAGAAGTTATCCATAAAGTATAGATAACCAGTCTTAGGGTCAGCACACTTTACAAATTCATCAATTTGTGTCTGATCTTTGAAAACTGTTTTAGTATAAGGTGTTTTTACTAACTGATCGGCAGTGTTGTTAGGATTACTCATACTACTATTTAGTAGAGTTTAATGTGCTTTTTTATAATCTTGGTAATCTAAGAAGAATCCTATAGCAACTAACACATTCATGCCTACTGAGGCTATGATCATATGGATATCTTGGTAGATATCCATTTTAAGACTTAAGTGTAGATGTCCTACTGCCCAAAACGGAATAGCCAGTTGCTGACTGATCCAAGATAGTGTATATTTTACGAATGTAATCGTGTTAGTGAACCCACACAAATTATTTAATATCCAATGGTCTTGCTTTATTAACAACGATGCAATAGTAGTGTTCAGTGCATGGAACAGTTGTTCCGTCTTTCTGTGGAATCTGTAAATCGAATTCTAAATTATCAAACGATTCAATCTCAAATCCAGTTCTTTGTAACAATGCTTGTAACTGATCATGTCCTAAAATACTGTAATGATTTAAATTGTGTTCATGTTTTCTATCACACCCTGGAGCAGGTACTTCGATATACATCTTTGAACCCTGCTTAAGAACACGATTATATTCCATTAAACTAAAGATAGGATAAGGTGAATGTTCTAATGCATGTCGTAAGAAAATGAAGTCTACACTTTCATCATAGTAACCTTCTTTCTGAGGCAAGAATGATAAATCATATCCTTTAATAGTATGTCCTTTGTCTTCACATGTTTTGACATCACCAGGACTGAGAGTTACGCCAGTTACATTAGTAAACTCACGTTTTTTCATTTCGTCTAAGAAGTATCCTGGTCCACATCCTAAGTCAAGTATGTGAGCATCTTTGTCTAAGCCTATAGGGTCAATATATTGTGATGTTACTTGTCCAGTAAGATTTTGATGAAACGGACTTTCCCCTTCATCATAGATGTGTGCTGTATATAACCATTCGTTATAAAATTTTAATTTAAGTAAATCAAGCGTGTTGTTTATGTCGAACGGAATATCCATGTATATTGCTCCTGAGCATCGTTTTAGATACTAATATTTATGAGCAGATCAATGGCTTATAATTTTTCTGTTTATCCAATTATCTATCTGTTTGGCAAGTTTAGAAAGTGAGTGTCTATTGAAATGGGTGTGATCTTGTTGACCAGGAACCATAGGAATATCTATCTGATCTACGTCTACGTTTCTCCAAAAATCATATATTTCTGGTTCTATATCATTAGCAAATGGACTCAATCGTTCTGGGAAAACAAGCAGTACAGACTTATTCAGTTGATTTGCTTTTATAATAAATTGCTCAACTTCAGATTTGTATTTTGTCATTGAATCTATTTCAACTGTTAATTCATTCATTATACTTACAATGATTAAATCAGGAACTTTTTCTATATCATCATATTGTGCCCTTGGAGCAAAACCTGCAGGATCTATCATATCTTTAGTTGTACAGTTTACCCATACTGGTAAAGACAAACAGCCTCCATACAATATGACTTTTGGATCCTTACTACTAAATGTGAGTTCTTGTTTTGTAGATATAAGTTCACGTGCTGTATCGAAATCAACATGTTCTATGTAAGAAGTATCTATTGTAGGGAGTGCAATAGATAGTTTATGTACTAGGTGTTGTTGAATCCAGTCAGAGCAATAGTTTTCTATGCCCATATCTAATACACGACAAGAAAATACAAAGTGTTCTATGTCGTTATGACGTTCATCTGTTGAGAAGTATCCTATTAGTCCATAATAACCATACTTGTCCCATGCAAATACTACATAATTGTGTCTGTTCTGAATATGCTCATAGGGCATTAACTCGCCGGATGCTGAAGGACTAAATTTAGTGTTCGTAAAGTTCAGTCTGTTTGATCTATTAACAAGTTCAATTATTCGGTCATAAAACACAAAGCAATTGTTATCATCTGTGATGCTAATTTTTATATCACTGTCTTCTAAATATGTAATGTTGTCTCTGTCCACAGCCTTTATTTCTAGTATCTTGTATTGATCTGTACGTGACTTGCCAATTGGCATGTTAAACGATTTGATAAAGTCTACATTGTTTTCAGTATTGATATCAGGCGAAAAGTATTTTACTTCATTGATGTTTATGTCATTGTCATCTACGAATAACACATTGAATTGTGATAATTGACAACTTTCGATTATCTTGTTGACAGTAGGACCCTTGGGTGTATAGTCAATGGCAGGAAATACAAACAAGTCCCATATACTTAATTCTTCTAAAATAGTTTTGACTTTTACTAAATCATTTTTACTGCATACAGAATGTATGATACCAGATTGTTCTGAGTGTTTGATGAAGTCTATGACTTGATGATTAACTTGTCCTGTAGAACCTGTTTCGCCTACACTAGACTCCCACAGTACTCCATCTAAGTCCCAGACTATTAATTTTATGTCCAAGGACGACTAGTTGCGAGTGGTACTGTTGAAGTAGGTGTTGCTGTATTGCCAACATACTTAGCGGGTAGCAAGTCTAAGTCAGCAGTGTTTAATGCATTGTATGCAGGTAGACTGACATTGCCAGTTGCTCCGCCTTTTCTATTAAGTTCTGCTACTTCAGATACCCTTAACTCTTGTCTAAACTGTAACGTACCCTGTACAGGATTTGATACAGACGATGCAGGTGCAGAAATAAAAATATCTGTTGCTGGGATAGTTGTTTGAGTTGCATTATCAAATGTTTCACTAACGATAGCGCCTGCGGCAAAAGGATCTGTGCCAGTTGCGCCAATAAAGTTCATAGAAGCAAGTGTTGGATCACCTGCCGCCTGAAAATCGATACTTGTATCTCTAGCCAATGCTAAGTTATAATATTGTCCTATTGCAATACCATCAGAGGCAACAATTGAATTAAGTACATCTGATAGTGTAGTTGTCGCATCATCAGCATATGCAAAGATTGTAATTAATCCTGTTAAGCCTTTAACTGGTACATTGATGGCTGCCATTATCTCATACTCACTAGTGGTTTGTAAACAAAATAAGTTGCAAGTAATCCTGATGCGACAGCAGTTAAAGCCGCTTCACCAAATGCACCTGCAAAGTGTGATGGATGTACTATTAAATCAGCAAAGAAAACAGCAGATGCAATAGTTACACCATGAAACCATTTTCTATCTTTGTAATTTTTTAAGAAAGTATATCCTAATAAGACTGCTCCAGTCCCTGCTATAATTCCTGTTTGGTTTGCTTTGATCCAATGAGAAAATGTAAGAGCAAATAAATCACCTTGTACCATCATAGGGAAACATACATAACATGCTTGTTGCCATTTAATGAAAAAGTCTTTTGCCATTTCTTTTAGCATTATCTTGGATATCCTTTGAACCCTTCAACTGGACTTTCTTTATTGATTGAAGGCAACTCACTAGATTCCATATCACCTGCGTTTAAATCTTCCCATTCACTGCCTACTGCTTTGTATGCTGACTTTAACATGTTAGCCTCTACTTCAGTATATGGTACAGCCATATTACTTGTGCCAATCCAACTTTCTGAATCTAAATCGATACCATCGTCTGCGCCAACGTTACCGTTTGCTTGTGCTAATGCCATCATTACACGATTCAATTCATAGACTCTATCTCTACCGTCTACATCTTGGAACTTATGCAGTCCTCTTGAACCGAAACGTTGGCGTTTGCTGAGTTTACCAGGCGCATTGTCTTCAGTTATAAATTCTTTTGCTCTCATTATGGAGTTTCTTCAGTTGTGATTTCTACGTTTTCTTCTGTTGACATGATAGAGTTTGCAACATAACCATCTAATTCGATTGAAATGCCATCTACGCCGGCGCCAGCAAATGAAACTTGTGATGTTATAAAATGTGATATAGATTGACTTGTTACATTTGATGCGTCTGGTGAGAATAAGATTCTTACGTTACCACTGTCAATATCCATGTCATACTGACCAAGAACGGATCCAAATAAGGTGCCGCCTGAGCCTGTCCACTTGATATCTGCTAAGTTTGAACTAATCTGTGAAAAGATATCGACATTTTGTTGATCGACTGTTCCAGGGTCTGCACTTTTGATTTGAAAATTGCCCATAGTAAATGTATTAGCAGTTGTTTCAAAGATAACTTGATTTGCTACATTACCTACAGTATATACAGTTTCTGTTGATATTGATGTTGAGAATAAATTGGCAAAGTTGTTGTTGATTTTGCCAAAGGCAACTCTTAACGGATCACCTTGTCCGTCATTAGGTAATGCACCAATAATTACTATTTCTTGTTCAGCCATATGTTTATCCCAGTCTTATATTGTATTTATGCGATTGGGTAAGTAAGTAATGTTATTGTTTTGGTGGAGTGGCTTTCATATTCTCTCTTGCCAATCCATTCATTTTTTCAAAACTTCTCATACCACCTAGACCTAACATAGACAATGTAAGTGTCATCAAACCTTCTGTTTGTATGACGGGTAGTGTAACGTCTGCTCCACTTACTACCACTACCCAATTGGCTACAGGTGCTAGTACATAAGACCATGCTAAACCAAATGCACATATCCACATGATAGAGGGTCTTGCCCCTGCTACAAAAATGCTTGGGTGCTTTGCTTGTTCTAAGTTGATTTGATTTTGTTGTAAGTTTGCGTTGTGCAAGACCATTTTGAGTTCATGCTCAAACTCAGCCTTCTTATCCTTATCTACAACAAACTTGTCGAGTAAAGGCTGGGCTAATCCAATTACTGAATCGATAATTGCTAATGCCATTCTTCTATCTCCTATAATATACTAGTATTTAGTGTTTAAGGTTCGTAAAAAATACAAACTGCATCTGCCACTAGTTCAACCTCTGCATCAGTCAGTTCAGGATACATGGGTAAACTGAGTAATGATCGTGTAAGCATCGTGCTAGTAGACATCATATCAGGCTTTGTTAAGTTATCTGCAACTGGATGTTCAGACAATGGCAGATTATAATGTACTTTGACTTCTATGTTCTTTTGTCCCATCCATTTTTGTAAATCATCACGTTCTGCACCTGCATAAACTACAAACTTTGAATCAGCATGTTTCTCAAAACCTTCACTTAAACATCTTAGTGGCTTTATATGATTGAATCGATCTAAGTAATATTTTCTAATTTGTTTTCTGCGTTCTTGCCATTCATCTATATAGTTTGCTCTAACTAATAAATGAGAACAATCAATCTCACTCATCTTAGAGTTAGTACCAGAATAGAAATGATGAGGCTTACCGTTGTCTCTCCATTGACTAGCAAATTCATATAAGGCTTCATTGTTTGTAACGATGGCTCCACCATTGCCTGAGGCATTTAGATTTTTAGTAGGATCGAAACTAATTGCCATTGCTGTGCCTATGTTGCCGTCTGCTATCAACCAATGTTGTGCTCCGTCTATGATTGCAACATTATTGTTTAAGACTGCTATACCATTATCACTTTCTACCTGTGTAGTGGGTGCTCCAAAGAGTCCTACATGACATTCAATCTTTTGTAATTCGTCTTCTGGCTGTGGTAAAAGGATGCCGTTTCTATCTGTGTCTGCTAGTTCAACATTAAGTCCAGCACTTAAGAATGCATTCATTGTTGCAGGGTATGTTAGATTTGGAACTCTGATTGTTCTATATGTTTCTTTATCGTATTCCCATGTAGCATAAGGGTCTTGGTCTGGAGATGTATCTCTTTCATAACGAGCAATGATCTCTAATGCTTGTGTTCCACTATGACACAGTATGACATAATGGGCCTTGGTTTTGACTGACAACCAGTCTTTTAACTTCTGTGCATAGATGCCATCCGTCATACTCCCACTGGATAATACTGAATCAGTTGCATCAAGCAACTCATCTTTCAGTTTTATATATTGTCTATCTAATCCAAAATACTTAATCATATTCGTTTAATAGTGTATGCAAATTGTAGTTACAATCTGCTAGTCTCTGTCCTCTGTGTTCATCTAATAAATCGTTAAACTTTATGTACTCTTTCAACATGTTTATATCTTTCGTTTCTTGTTGACATCTTTTCCGTAAAGCATTTATCGTATCTTTAAATATCTGCGATTGAAATTTACATCCTAGCATCCACATATGTATTTTTGCATATGCTTTTAATTTAAAATCTTTTGGCAAATAATCAATATTTAAATGCTGTGGATCTTGTAATATGATAGGTCTAATATCTATTAATGCTTTGTTTGCTTTCGTGTTAATGTCTTCAAAGTATTTAAACAAATCAACTATCTTGTTTAAATTTCCTATTTGAATAACAGGAGTCGCCCATAGTTTAACGTTCTCCATTTCGATTAGTTTGTGTATACTTTCATCAATCTGACTAAATCTACTAGGGTACCTCAGATACTCCTGTACGCCCTCATATCCATCGATACTAAGTTGAAGTATGACTGACTTAAAGTTAGGCAGATACTGATAGAATCTATTATTTGTGTTTGTAAGATTTGTATTGATAATCAATGTAATGTCTTTGCTTTTGTCTAACTCTATTAGTTCGCCCATGATATCAAAGTTCTTTTCGATAACAGTAGGTTCGCCACCAGTCATGTAAATCGTATCTATATTGTCTACTTGACTTTTTATGTTTTCATCAAACGTATCTGTCTCCCACCATTCTTCTGAGTCTAAGTCAAACAAAGGATAGAATTTAGAATACTCTTCATTGTTTATTTCAGTGATTTCTTTTGCAATTTGATTGCTATTTGCGGGATTACACATTCTACATTTAAGATTACATAGATTACCAAAACGTAAATCAAAGAATTTAATTTTGAGATTACTTTCAGTTGTAGTAGGAACAACATCTTTGTATTGTTCGTTGTTGATTAGTCTGCGACTTTGACGACCTGTTTCTTCATTCTTATAACAAACATCACAACCAGAAATGTATTCATTATCCAACATCTTTTGTCGTAGGTTGATATAATCTTTGCTATTATAAATGTCTTTGATAGAATCATGGCCTAAGTTAAACTTAGTGCCATCTTCTTTTTTGATGTAATCATGTGAAATGCAACAAGGCTTGATTGCCCCATCTGGATCAACTGTGATGTTTACCCAAGGCAAGACACAGTAACTATCGGTCATTTTGCCTTAGGCTTTGCTTTTGCTTTTGTTTTTGCTGGTGCTTTCTTTTTGACTGGTGTCTTAGTTTTAGTAGTCTTAACAGGCGCCTTTGCTTTTGCTGGTGCTTTCTTTTTGACTGGTGTTTTTGCTTTTGCTTTAACTGGTGCTTTCTTTTTGACTGGAGGCTTTGCCTTAATAATATTACCTGCAGTTACTTTTGAAGTTGTGACTGGCTTCTTTGCTGGAATTTTCTTAACTCTTTTTTCTTCAGTTACATTCTTTAAATTTAAGACTGGAGTAACTTTGATTTCATCTTTCTTAGGATTTAATTTGTTCTGCCAGTATTCATTATTTTCGAACCAATGATTATACATCATCAAGCCTTCATTTAAATCTACTGCTGGGTCAAAACGAAAATGATCATATGCTTTTGCTATACTGAGTTTTCCTCTAATAGGATAATTAGCGTCTCTGTTTTTAACATCAATATTACCTTTACCAACAATTTGCGATACCATTCTTGCGGCATCATAAAGAGTAACGCCTTGCGATCTTGTCAAGTTATAAGTTTCATTAACTGCTCTAGGACTTAATGTAGCATCTACGATACCAGTAGCAACATCACTGACAAATGTGAAATCTAGTTTCTCCATTTTGCCGAAAACTCTTATTGGTTTATTTTGCCTTGCATGTAACATAAACTTAGAGATTACTCTATCATCAACATCGACTGGACCATAGACAGCACTAGGACGAAGGATAGTATGATCTAAGTTGTATTGTCTTGTATAGTCTTTAACAAGTAACTCACCTGCATACTTCATAATAGCATACTGACCTTGTGGCTTACATACAGCCTCTTCAGTAACGCCATCGATAAAGTCACCATATACCATTGATGAACTAATGTATGTAAAACGACCAACATTATGTTTGCGACTAAGTTCTAATAGATTTAACAATCCTTCACTCATTGCTTTAGACCCTTGCATTGGATCATTATTAACAACTTTCTGTCTAGGGAAACTTGCTAAATGAATTACAGCATCAAATTGTTCTGCTTGAAATAGTTGATCTAACTCTGGATTATTAATATCGATTGTGTAGATGTTTAAATGATTTGAGTCTGTTACTCTACTAGCAATACTAAAGAATCTTTCTTTATGTAAGGCATCTAGTTCTTCTTTATCAATCAGTCCTCCATATGTTGTTTTAGTATCAACAATAGAAATGATGTGACCAAGATTCATTAATCGTAGTACAACATTGTAGCCAATAAATCCTAGGCCGCCAGTTACAAGTATTTTTTTCTTTTCGTTTTTCATTCGTATTTTAGTTTCCAGTAAGTTAGTTCTTGTTCTGTTAGATATGCTAGTATATTATATGTGTGTCCAAAGTCATAAGTTTCATTTGGTGAATTACCTCGTATCCACTTAGCAGTAGGATTACTATGTTCCATTATATACTTGCCCGATTCTGTTTGTTGCCATTCATATATAGGGGCGGCGACCATTACATCAGGGTCATCTACATCGCCCATTTTGATCTGATGCACAAGGACTTCACATGCTTCAGATTCTAATTTTTCTATTGTCGCTTCCATATTAAATCTCTAATGGGAATATCTCAGCAATGACTTCCGCAACTGCATGTGCAATGTCCATATGTTCTTGCTGAGTTCCGTTTGCACCACGAAGTTCGATATAGTGAACCCAACTGCGTAAGGTACCATTTACATACATACGAGACTTAGTGTTACCTTCTGGCAATACTGCTCTTGCTTGTTCTTTAGCAATGCCATTATCGATAGCCCAATTGTATGCTTTTAGTGAAGCATCTATAACTTGTTGTTGCTGGTTTTTCCATGTGCCTTGAAGTACTGCATGTCCATCCATTTCAGGATCGAGTTCAATACTGTTCTGTCTATTCTTAGGGTCTTGCAATCTAGCATCACGTATTTCAAACTCTAAGTCTTTAGTTGGATCTGCATATCGTTGACTGAACTCTTGGAAAGAGAATGACCTATGACGGAGAATTTGTCTTGCGATGTCTCTCGTTGTTTCAATCTCAATACATGCAGATACCATTTCAAGTGGTGACCAATGTTTGTGTTTCATCAAATACTTCACAAGTTTTTCATTTGTTTCTGTGTTGTTTTGATTACTTGGGTTACTTACTCTTGCACAATATGCAATCAAGTCTAATGTACTCTGTGGTACTTCTACCTTAGGTGTTTGGCTATGACTGATTAACTTTGCTTTCATTACTTTCCTTAAAGTTTTTTTAACAAATTGTCTGTTTCTGGTTGTACAGCATCAGCAATAGTTGCGATGTTTAATATAAAATCAATGTTAACAATTTCATCTTGTACTGCTGAAAGTCTGTTTCCAATAGCATCTTCTACTGATGAAATATTCAAGCCTTCCATAAACAATTTTTCTATATTGATTGTTTGTTGACGTTTTTTACCATCTTCCGAGACAAGTTTAATAATTAGTTTCTTAATAAACTGAACGGGGACACGGTGCTTATCAACATCCTCAATAAGACTCTCCCATTTCGATATGAAATCAGGCGACATGTAAGACTCCTTAAGATTTCTTAGATCGTGTGGTCTTTGCTTTTGCTTTCGCAGGTGCTTTAGCCTTCGGTTTAGGTCCTCTTTTTGCTTTAGGTTTTGCTGGAGTCAATTCAGCGGCTTGTTCCATTAAACTTCTTGCTTCTGCCATCATGCCTTCTGCTTGAGCCTTAAAGGCGTCTGCTTGTTGCATAAATCCCTGTGCTAGTGCTTCATCAGTTAATGCACCACCAGTTTGATTCATTGTTGAGGCTTCATTAGAGTTAACTCCCATTGTAGGCATTGGTCTTTTTCCTTCGCCTATTAGTTGTTGCTCTTGGTTACGTTGTGCTTTACCAGTGTAGCCCATTTCAGCATCTTGTTGTGCCATTTTTTGAGTTGCTTCTGCACCCAATGCCATTTCATTTAGCATTTTGTTTAACTCAGATAAACGAATAGTTGTATTAGACTGTGGAGTCATTTGTACATCTTCACATCTGATTTTCTTCAGCATGCCTTCGTTATGTAAGATTTGCAAGATTGGATCACCACTCTTAGAGTGAGTCCTGTTTAGTGCATCCGCTAGTTGTTCACTGTTCTGACCGATGTCACTTTCAATAGTAGCCATCATTGGGTCATGGATGTTTTGATTTAGAAGTTCCGTATATGCAACTAAACACATATGTTCTTCATTTGGTACTTCACGGAAAATAACAGCAACCTTACGATCACCATGTTTTCCTACGTGTCTTAAAAAACTCATTATATTCTCCTATAGGTTTTTAGTGTTAACACTATTATTTAATGTGTATTTCAGGCCTGAAAATTTTTATACAGGATTAATTTACCCTTTTTAGTGCCTTGAGTGTTTTCTTCTTAAATTTCTTTTTCATCTTTTTAGACATAGGACACTCTAAGCATTTACCACACTTAGTTCCTATTAGGTGATATCGATCAACATCGCCGTCTCTGACGTTATGGCAAATACACTTAAACATTATGACCAGGTTAATTCAAAAAGGACTGCCTCTTGGCTATCTTCAAATGCTACTACGTCTCTTATTTCCATATACATGTTCTCGCCAGACAACTTTTCATTTTTAAGAATTGTATATCTACCATGTGTTTTTTCATTGATCCAATCTAAGTTATCTGGAGTCAATAAAGTATTAGTCTTGGTAAAATGCGGAGGACAATGATGATGAACATGTCGTGTGCTAAACCATGTATCTAAATTAATGTCTTCAAGTTTCATTTACTAATCCTGTATAACAGTTCTACTTGTTCTAATAACTTTGCTATAACTTCATTGTCTTCAGATACCTCTAGTATATCTCTATACATATGCCAACGTTCATGGAATGCTTTTTCTTTAAGCATTTCAGGATTCTGAAATACCATTTTCCTTTCTGAAAGGTCGGTTCCTAATTTCCTAGCATAGACGGTGTTGCCACCGTCTGGTGTTTCATAGATGAATTTATCGTCTGGCTTTGCATCTGCAGGCCTACGTGGTTCCAAATGATCTTTGCTCAAGCGGCACGTGCCTTGTTCTTATGATCTTCATAAAGAGCAAACGTACCAAAAGGGGGATTAGGCTCAGGGTCACCATGAATAATCCAAGTTGTGTCACAGTAGTCTTCGTCTCCCCAAGAGCCGAAAGGATAACCATCTGTGAATACTATGAGAAGTTTTGGCACACGACCTTCTTCTTTGAGATACTTGAATATGCAATCAAAGTCAGTACCACCACCACCATACATTTCGTATTCTTCGATGTCGTCCATGTTTTCACTAGTGAACTCTTGGCTATTGTAAACTGCTGTATCGAAACAATGTACACGTAACTTATACCCATCGAATTGAGACATCATGCCTCCTACTTCTGATAAGAACGTAGAACCCTGATCGTAACCAATAGAGCCAGATAGATCGATAAAGACATCTGCTTCAATTTCTTCACCAGGAGTCATGCCAGGTAAGATTGCATCCATATGCCAGCCTCTACGATTAGGCTTCATAAACGAGTAGTCATTGCTGAATGCAGATGTAACGTTTGATTGAATCAACTCATGCCAGTCCATAACAGGAGCAGTCATGTCTTTGATCATTCGCTCAACACCTTTAGGCAAGTTGCCTGGTTCAGTGCCTTGTGCGGCTGATATGATTGCTTCTTTGATTTCTTGTTTGAGTTGATCTTTTTCTTCTTGTGTCATTTTAGCAGGACCTTTTCCTTCTTGGTCACTGTCTTCGCCATCTTCACTACCAACTCCGCCATCACCATCAATGTGATCGTCTAGCAATTGTTCTAGCAATTGGTCAACATCAATGATCTCTGCATTCTCATATAGAATGTCATAGACTTGTTCTGCTGACATATCAGCATACTTGTAGTCAAACAAACAAGGGACAGTTGTGATGAACTCACCAACGCCATGTTTCTTTAAGTCAGCATTGACACAATAATCATCAGCAATATTCCAGAGTTGAGGATCTCTGTCGCCTCTACGATCCATATGATCATATACTACATGCAACACTTCATGTCCAACAAGAAATTCTACTTCTTTCTTCTTAAGCATCATAATAAAACGTGCATTGTAGTAGAAATTCTTACCATCAGTTGCGGCTGTAGGACACCATTCATCAGCATTGATGAGTGTCAAACGAGTAGCAAGATTGCCAAAGAATGGATGACGTAAAAGCAGACCAATTCTAGCAGTCTTTAATCTCTCACGTGCATCAAAGTCTATCTGAGGATCAGTAGGACCTACTAGATGAGCCAGTTTGCTCTCTTTGTCGTTGTTAGTTGTTGATTTATTTTGTGCCATGTGTCAGTTCTCTCAATGTTATTTAATAATTATACTACCATTTGGGAGACAAGTCAAGTAAAAAGTTCGGAAAAGTGCAAGGAATGTCTCGTAACTTGCACTCTTCCAGGCCAGCAATCTAGTTGCCTGCCTCAACAATGTACTTACCATACTTCTTATGGAAATCATCAAAGTTCTTCAACTGAGAAGGTTCGATAGGAAGTTTGTAAGTCTTAAGAGCAGTCTTCGCACCCATTACTACCAACTCAGTTTCAAAGTTAGCCATCATGTAAGCAAAGAAGTTGTCACATCGTTTGTGAAATTCTGCTGTGTCGATCTTATCTGTATCAACAGCATCCTTGAGTTCATAACACATTGAGATAGTCAAAGAGTACATTGCTGAAATCTCTTTTACTTTCAATTCAGTTACTTTACCTGACAAGATGTCAGAAGGGTTAGGCATCTTACTAGCAATCTTACGATGTGCCATAAACTTAGTTGCAAGGCCTTCACCAACTGTACCTGCTACAAGATTATAGAGGGTATCAGCATCACAATCATCTTCTTCTAGTAACTCACTAACGAAAGTCCATGTTCTAGGAGTAGCAAATGCTCTGCTAGAGGACTTAGCATCAAAGTCATACAAGTCTTGTTTTGCGAATGACAAGTAACCAATTACATCTTCATGTATGTGATTGATGATTGCCCATTCTTGCCAAGAACCAAAGTCAGAACGCATTTCTAAGTGAAGAAAACGATTAGCAAGTGGCATTGGCATACGATATGTAACGCCTTTGTCTGAATCTCTGTTACCTGCGGCAACAATTACTACATTGCCAGGAAGAACATACTTACCAACACGACCATTTAGTATCAATTGATACCCTGCGGCCTGTACGGCTGGCATTGCTGAGTTCATTTCATCTAAGAATAAGATAACATGATCATATTGAGCGGCAAGTTCTTCAGAAGGAAGTTCAATTGGTGGAGCCCAATCCATAACACCTAAGTCTTTGTTGAAGAAAGGGATACCACGAATATCAGTAGGTTCCATTTGAGCCATACGCAGATCGATAACTAGAGTATTACCCCACTCATTAGCGATCTCTGATACGATTTCAGACTTACCGATTCCGGGAGGTCCCCATAAGAATGCAGGACGCTTCTTAGTGAATGCTTTCTGCAAGAATTTTTTTGCTTGGACTGATGTTACAGTCAGATTATCAGTTAATTGAGACATTTTTAACTCCGTTGTTTTGATTTAATATAGTAATTATACGACCTTTGACGACCAATGTCAAGCATTTTTGCAAATTAATTTCATTTATTTTGCCTAGTAGAATCAATGACTTACGACTCTGTTGAAGACATTAGGGTCAACATGATGATTAATTTCTCTATGTAATCGCATGATTCATGCATTTTTGCTCTGTAATCGTTTGCGGCAGTCCAGTTATTTCGTTGTCTGCATCTTACTTCAATACTAGACAATTCATCAACCATTTTGTCACAATTTTTCCACAGAACTCTGATATCAACACTGTAGTCACAGTTTTTGATTTGCTTTAGTAGACCATCCATATATGATCTGGCTTCGATTGCATTTGTGAATTTCTCAGTCATACCCATAATTATACGACCTTAGGGTAACAATGTCAAGCCCTAATATACACCTTTGCCAAAGTCTTTGTTGGGATTAGACTTTTTAGATTTAGAGGATTTCTTGCCAGGACGCAAGAGGGGAGGGATACCAGCACGTGATATGTTACCAAGACCCATTGCTTTTGCACCTTTCTTCATTGTGTCTGGATGTACATCAACAGATAACGCCCTAGAAAATCTTGGATCGTTTCTTTCTGCTTCACTTGGAATATATCCAGATGCTTCAGTTATAGGTTTAAATTCGTTAAATCTCATTACTATATTTATACCCAATTTGATCTAATGCTAATTCTATGTCTTTGAGTATATCATGTTGAGTTTGTACACTAGTATGATAACTACCTTGAAAATAAGGTGCAGTATATTCCTTTGGACCATATCCTTTAGTAATACAGGGAAACCATGGCGTGTCGTAATACAACAAATCAATTACTTTTATTGCAGGGATTTTACTTTCATATAATTTATGTTGTACAGCATAAAGCAACCACATGTCGGTTTGTTTTTTCATTTTTAGATTATGCATATACATAAAATAACTTTTTACTGCATCCAAGATGTTATCAACTTCTTCTTCAGTTACTTTTATTTTGTATTTCCGGACTATGTGGTCATGCATCATGTGCTTTGGATTGTGGTTCCAATTTGGATCCTTTGAACCTGCATTTGGTAGTAGAGAGTGAAGATTATCACTCAGAATATGCATGTTGCCACCATGTTTGCCCACGAGTTCATTTAAACGAACCTCATCATCGTCATCGTCAAGGTTAAATGAAGCATCTTGGTAATTATAATCATTAGGAATATTAAGTTCTATTCTGTCTGCTACTGTTTGACCAAAAAAGATTAAGTCTGGCTTTACTCTGATTGCTTCTTCAATCTGCACACCGATGCCACCATTAGACCAACCACATTCTGCAAACGTTATAAGTTCATAATTATATTTTTTTGCGAATAGTTCGGAATGATGATTATCTCTGTATTCGGGCGTGCCAAGATTATCCGGTGTCATCCAACTGCATCCACAGACAACTAATTTTTTCTTCATAGATTACTCTGAAGTAAAGTTATTTGTTGAACTGCTTTTATTTTTTGTGTAGTTTACCATAATCCATCTGCTTAAAAGGTCTTCTGCATCTCTTTTATCGATTTCAGAAAATTGCTTGAGAAGTCGATTTTTTATTTCTGATTTGCTTTTTGTCATTTTAACAAAGTTAGATATTGCGTTTAGATATTTGGTATAGTCTGGCATGCCATATTCATCATAGGCTTGATCTAACGAATATCGTAAAGATTCTTCCACAGTATCATACATGCCCATTGCAGAATCTAATTCATCAGTGCTAATAACTCCAGTTAGGATTGCTTTGTTAAGCATGTCTGTAAACATTTGTTTTTTACCAGCCTGTGCTTGTTGTAAAACATTAGATACTTCATTCTCGCCATACTTATCAGTAAGTTTGTTTACTAGATATGCATCAGCAGTTAAACCTGCGGCACCACCTGCAATTTTTCCACCTGCAACTCCGACATTTTTAACTGTGTTTGCACCAACTTTTCCTGCAACACGTTGACCTGTTTTAGTTGCAGTAAATTTTGCGGCGCCTTTGGCTCCTGCCTTTGCTCCATGCTTCCAACCTTGAGATGCTAAACCTCTGAGAACATGTCCTGCCGCAACAAGTAATGGATTTTCAACTAGTTCTTCTGATTCATTCATATGCTTGTCATAATGTTGATAGTAGTCTAACCTTTTTGCAATATTGTTTCTTGCTATTTCAGAGGCTTGTTCTCTACGGAGTTCTGGAGTAATTGCTGAGACTTTAGAATTGTGTCTCATTTCAAGTCGAACACCTAAATCTATTTGTTTTGCTATTTCTTTTCTATCTACTTTGTAGCGCCTTGCTAACATTCCTGTACCATATTCGCCTAGTTCTTCTGAAACACCTTCTTCAGAAAGTTCAAGTTCTTGTTCGTAAATACCAATAGACTCTTCAAATGTTCTGCGTAACATTTCTTCTTCGAGGGATAACTGCTCTGCTCTTAACTTATTTCTACGATCAAACAATGCTTGAAAGTATCCTTTCGATCTAACTGCTTTGAATGCTAAGTTCTCTGGACCAAACTCACCTTTGTTATCAAGTCCTGATTGACGATATCGTTTGATAATCGACAAGACACCATTAACCTTTTCGATATCATCAGATTTTAATCCTTCAAGTGCGAGTTGTTCTAATCTTTCGAATTTAGATGCGGCTGATATCTCGTCTAAGTTGGCTCGTTTCTTTGTAGGTACACGAGTGAACATGTCTTTATATAAACTATACTCACCTAAACTTGTATGTGATTGTGCTGTGTCTTGTACATACACTTCAACAGGAATATCTCTAATAGTAATTTCATATGTATCATTGTAGAGAGATTTCTTTGCGTTGAATAATTCTTTGTATACGTCTGACTCTGGAAGTTTTGCAAAATCTACAAGTAAATGTAAGTCTATGTCTGAATGTGATGTGTATGTATATGCGACATTAGATCCTGTGATAATGATGTCTTCGATAGCGAGTTCAGGTATACCCATAAACTCAATAAAATCATCTGCTATAGTTTCTAATTGTTTTTTAATGACTGGCTTTAGATGATCGCCATCAAATAACCATGGATTGTATTCATCATGGAAGTTGATCGCATCTTCGATCTTAAATTTTTCTAATTCAAGTATGTTCATATAAGTATTTATCGCTGACTTACTATAGGCAAAAATAGGCGAAGGGGAAACGAATTTCCCCTTCTGTCGTTGGGTGACGAGGTGACTAACCTCGGGGGACTAGGCCGCTAGGGCGTAATCTTCCATTTCATAATTGTTGTCAATTATAGTGTTTGCTTGATTTAAGGTCATCGCCTACCTCGTTGTCTGCTCTGCTAATTATCACTCTGTCGAAACCTTGACACCCCCTCTGCTGTTTATTGGTGGAGGTGGCGGGAATCGAACCCGCGTCCAAAATGCCTTTCACATCACTTCATACAACGATAAACTACCTACAGACTTTAGTACGGCGTACTTCTTTCAAGTAACCATATCTATCGTATATCTTAGTATTCAGAGTTGTCCATCTGCATGAACTTTCTCTACGTCTACGTGCATCAGATATACTTCTTCCGTGTCTATAGTTTTGATACCCTCTTCCGTTATATCCATAACGATTGTAACCATTATGAATTCCAACTGATAGATTGATATCAGAGTCTTTAGTAGCATTATATATTAAGGCTGAGCCAGCAATTATTTTCAATGCGTCTTTTTCATTATCCCCTAAAGCATTAGCAGGTAATGCAAATAGCATTGCAAACATAACAATCGCTGTTGCTATTAATGGGCTCATATTCCTTAAAAAGTTTTTATCAAAATCGCTCATAAGTTCTCCCGTGTATAATATTATTTATACTCAAGCATTGATTGTACACAAAATCCATGTTTAGCACAATCTTTTTGGGTAACCAGTTTTGTATAAATACTAGATGCGTTACTATGAATTCATTATGGAGTACAAAACCCAGATTACTAAAGGTAATTACGGGCAAAAGATACTAGACAAGATAGGCTTGCCTACTATAGTACAGCGAAAAGCATTTCCGCTAAACATGTATGAAAATGATTATACTATGGGTGCGTTAGACCTAATGGACACACCGAGAATCAATCCAGTTAACAATTCTCATAATATTGACAACATTACCCTAGAAGACTATAACGAACATAAAGATGAGATAGTTGATTGGCTACTTCAGCAATTTGAATCATTTGAC
>MDSX01033673.1_pt1 | contig 21008 bp, 34 predicted proteins | sample 811141 | NCBI WGS metagenome assembly MDSX01 (sample SAMN05326642, study PRJNA326480) | marine metagenome | isolation source: seawater | place: Atlantic Ocean: South East | collected 2010 | reverse complement strand
ATCACTGGAGAAATTGTACCTAAATCTTCTATAGCCCAAAGACCATCTCTATTAAATTCATTTACAATATTACCAAATACGTTAGTTCTAAAATCTAAATCTGTATCTGAAACTCTTTCACCATCTGCATTATTCCAATAGAAATCAAAGTTATCTAATTCTCCATCGTTATCATAGTCAATGCCATAGTAATTATCGCTATATCCATTATCATATGCTAATTGCCACCATGGGTTATCTTCTAAATAGTCTGCAATTGGTAAGTAACCATATGGTCTGTGTGTTCTAAATGCTGCACCGATTGAAAGGTTTAATTTCTTTCCGATTGGTTTTCTCCATCTAAGATCTACCGCTCTATAGTCTAGATCTGCTAAACCGTCTTGTAGTTGTTCTACTTTAAAGATATAGTTTTTACCTAAATATCTAAGGAATATATCTTCTTTAGTATACTCATTACCAAATTGTCTTGCCCATTCCCATTGGAATTTATATTCCCAACCTTGAACTGCACCAACATTAGAACTTAATCCAGTTTGAATCTCTGTTCCATCGTAAAATGCATTGGGCTTATTCTCATAATCAAATCTTGCCACCTTTCTAATACCAAATCCGTACGAATAGTTAGGCTCAGCATCTGGTGTAATATCAAATAATTCACCACCTTGATCTACGAAATAAGATCTCGCTGGATCTGTTTGTGGTTGTGATTGTCCTGCTACTCCATAAATAGTAGAGTATTTAAAGAATTTCTTAACTTTCTTTGTAATTTGTGCGTCCGCAGTACTAAATGATACCAACGCGATAATAAGTAATATTAGTTTTCTCATGAATTTTATCTACCTCGAAGATGTTTTTCAATTGTTTTTAAATCCTCTTTCATTTCTTCTACATCTTCTTGTGTATTTAAAATTGTAGAACGTACTAACTCATCTTTGAGTTCATATTCAGTTCTAGAAATGTTAGGAGCTGGTAGTGTTTTAGCTGCTTCGATCTCATCTCTCATATCATCGAGTTGAGCTTGGAATGCAAACCAAAAACTTACTACTGTTGTAATTGCCACAGCAATACCGATTAGAGTTTTTACACTAACCTTTATTCCACTGTCTTCTGTTAATTCTTTTGCCATAGTGACACTTAAATCTATTTTTAAAAGATTAAATCAAATGTCTGCCTAAGGTCTTTTCCTTTGTTACTATCAGGAATTACATCAAATTCCGTATACAGGAGTTGATAAATGGTTTCCCATTGATCTTCGTCGGCTAGACTATTTAACTCTTTACTATTTTTCTTTATATATTTCTTAATATCTGAATGAATTCCTTCATTGATATTACAGTACTCCTCGAAGAGAAGTATCTTATTTCTCCTGCCCATTTACTTCTAAGATATTTTTAATGTCTATCTCTAAGTATGCAAGTTTTTCAGCTTCTTCTAGTGCTAATTGTACGTTTCTGTCTTTTCCCGCGACAGCATCATCCAATTCTTTTTCTAGTTCTGCTTTTTGTGCATTTAATGCTCTTAGTTTTTCTAAAAGCTCAGCCTTTCTATCTCCTTCAGCCTCTTTCCATTCTTTTACAGTATTGGACATTTCAACAACTGTTGCTGCATGTTCTTTACTAATCTTATTAATAGAACGACCTTCATTAAGACCTAATGATTCTTTTAGAGAATCCCAAGTTAATTCTTTTTTCTCAACAGCTGCATATTCATAGTCATTATATAAAGCCTCTAGCCATTCTAAAAACTCTGGAGTTCTTTTCATCACTTTTTTGTGGCCATACTCCTTAAAGAATTCTTTTTCAAAAGAGTCAAAAGATTTATGATTACCTATCATCTGGTTAATATCAGACATTACGCCCTCATGAGTTGGTTGAATATTTTCATACCAACCTTGTTCGTAATCATCATCGTAATCATCATCACTCTCTTCCTCTTGATACCATGATTGGTTTGGATCTGATTCAGCTTCCTGTGTAAAGTCGTGTCTTTTCCAATTAAATTTTGGATCTTCAACTAAAGCTGGGAAGAGGACTTTCCTCCCTTTATCTTTAGTCTTTAACTTTTTGAAAGCTAGGTCAATACCTAAGTCTCTCATTTCCTGACCTTTTTTCAGGTCTTCTGCTGTATACCCATTCATTTTGGCTAATAATTCATAATAATCCATGCCGCCGAATTCGCCGTAACCTTCGTACTTCTTTTCATACCATTGATTGCCTTCATTGTCGTACATATATACGTCAATAGTATTTTCTCTTTCTGAACCGATTTGTATATCAGTATCATAAGTTATCCATGAGAATTGACCCTCATTAAGAACTTTAGGGTTATATGGATTAAAAATTGCTTTTGTAAAGTTTAAATAGTTAGCCATAATTGTAGTTTTTACTTTTTAGTTTTTCTTGGTGCTCTTTTCTTTCCAGCTCCTTTTCCAGAACCTTTTCCAGAACCTTTTCCAGAACCTTTAGATGCAGGCTTCTTTGCAGCCGGCTTTCTACCTTTTCTAGTTTTTCCAGCTGCAGCTTCTACTACATCTTCAGCTTGGTCTACTAATTCCTTAGCAGCTTTCTTAACGTCAGCTAATTCAGCTTTTACGTTCTTAGCTCTTCTCTTTACTTCTTTTGCTAAGTCTTCAACGTCATCGGCGATTAAATCACCATCTGCGTCATCAATTTTGCCAGTCTTAATGGCATAGAAATATACACCTGCGCCCAGTGCTAATACTCCTAGAATAATTAAAAATGTTGTCATAATGTTTAAATTTAAGTTATGTTATACAGTTATATTTATCTTCCTAATTTTGTTTAAAAGAAAAGAGCACTAAATATTGCTATTAAGTGCTCTTTTACATGCGTTTAAGCTGGACCTCCGACTCCGAAATAAACCCAATTTGCGTGTTCGTCTGCTGCGTCTCCTAAGCGATCTAGATGTAATCCATCATTGAAGTACTCATTTAGAGTATTTGCGGTCGCTTCTTTTGTTTCTTTTAAGTGAACTCCATTAATGAATTCACTAGGTGCATTCGCTTTCGCTCCTGACTCAATCTCGGCCGGTGTGTCTGCCTTTCGATTGAGTTTTTCAGCCATGATCTTAAAGATATGTTTTGGTTACAGTAATATTGTTTAATACCACTATATTATATATCAGCTTTTCTAGAAAAGTTTTCTAGTTTTTCCATTTTTTTAAAAATTTAATTTTCTGATAATGTTGGCTCACAAAAAAAGCTGCTCGAAGGCAGCTTTTAATTTGTTGTAGTTAGTTTATTTTGCTGTAGGTTTACAGTATGGCTTAATAGTACCATTTGTTACTTTATGAATACCTACCATTTTTTTAGTTACTGTTACTATATCGTATACTCTACCTTTATCTGCTCTACTTGCTGATTTAGAACCCATGAATATAATAGGGTGGTTTTTAAAGTAGCCATCATAAGCGATCGTCTGAAATTCATCATTAAGTTCTGAGAATGTCTCTAGATTATTATCTTTACAGTGCTTTAAAAATTGTCTAGATTCAAAGCCTTTCATGTGATCGTTATTGATTCCAGTCTTTTCACCTTCTTTAATTTTAGTATCAAATTTTAAAAGTTCTGCTTTAAGTTTTAATATCTTAGATTGTACATTAGATATATTAACTGTCCCTCCTAATTTAAAGTTAACTAATTTACCATCGCTGGTTTTATTAACAGCCTTTACTTCATAAGGAGTTCCGTTATCAATTATATCTACACCTGCACTACTTCCTCCACCTACAGAAGCTTTATCTAATAAAAAGTATAAGATTACCTCTCCAGGTCCTAATCCTGAAATCTCTCTTTCTAAAAGATCTGTATAACCTTTAGGATTAAGATTGTATAATGTGTTTAATGCTTTATTCATAGCAGCCGCAGATGTTACGCTATCCATAGTAATTCCTGAAATATCTAAACCTGGAAAATACCTTCTAGCAATAAGAAATCTTATTTCGTTTTTATATGCCGTAGTTTCAAGATCTTTTGCTCTTAATGTAAAAGCATTACTTACAGACTTTTGATTAATAAATTCAAGGTCTAGTCCATCCATGGATGCTGTATATTCTGCTTCATTAACTACTTTGTCAAATGCAGCTGCAAATCTTGCTTTAAAATCTCCGTGTGTTGCCATGTTTAATATTTTGGTTTTTTTGCCTTCTTGGTATATATCTGTATATGTAAGTGTTCTTTCTCTAGTGATTTAACCAACTTTAGGTTAGCTGCATCATCATCGTAGAACTTAAAGTTGTTATAGCCCATTTGGATATATGTTTCAAAAGCCTGTTTCTTTCTATCTGCAATTGAACCTTTAAATTTATGAACTGGATCTGAAATAGCAAAGATTAGATCTTTGTCAATTCTAAACCCTACATGCTCTCTCAGCCATGTGTAGATCATCTCTCTATCATCCCTAGCAGTTACAATACCTACAGCAATGCCTCGCTTATAGTTTGACTTAAAGATCTTAAAGTAGTGTTCGATTAGCTTTCCTGCCTTCATGATTTCTAATGATTTAAAATCATCAAAATCTATATCATGGTTTGGATTAGATTCATATTCATTAAATTCTTCTGGAGTTAGGCTAAAGCATTCACCACTAGTATTGTCACATACTTTAATTTTAGCATCTGTAATAACTAGCGTATCATCTAGGTCAAATACTACGATCTCATCCTTAGAATAGGGCTTAGCCTCATTAATGAATTTTTCAAATGTTTTGAAGTGTCTCATAATTAGTTCTTCCTAACGCCACTACCACCTCTAGAATTTGTACTTCTATTAACATTGGTTGATGTCGACCTTGTATTGTTATTGTTGTTTATACGTGGTCTAACATTGTTGCTAGGTCGTGTATTGTTATATGAGGGCCTTGTATTATTGTTTCTAATAACTGGCACTCTAGGTTTCTCTCTAATAACTCTAGGTTTAGTATTATTAATAGGTTTGTTTTGATTCAGATACACTCTAGGTTTTGTATTAGTTCTTGTATTAGTATTAGTATTGGTTCTAACTCTAGTATTGGTTCTAACTCTTCTATTACTAACTACTTCATCACTAATTGAACCCCTTCGACCATTAACACGTACTGTATTTGATCTATTTCTATTTTGCCATGCATAGTCATTCATGCGCTGTCTCCAACCCCAGTCATTGTAATATCCATTCCAGCCGTAATAGTTATTCCAACCCCAGTGAGCATTGCCCATCCAGTTGTTATATCCCCAACCGTGATTATTCCAGCCATAGTGGATTCCATAACCCCATCTATCATATCCAAATGGTGACCATCTATGAGGTGAACCCCAAGAATTCCAGCCAGTATAACCCCAAGCCCAATCATTCCACATTTGATCTCTATTCCAATAATAAGAATTCCATCTAGAATCATATTGTCTTCCTAAGAGTCTGTTGTTCCAATCAAATGATCTAGGTTGACTTAGTGCATATCGCGCAAAATCTAATCTAAAACCGATGTCTGTTCTTAGTTTATTTCTAAATTGAAATTCACTCAGCGTATCGATCTTAACGTCATCTGAAACCAATATATAATTTTCATCTTCATATATTGGATCGTGGTTAAGTGTAGATACGTGCCACGATGTACCGCATGATGTTAATAATACTAGTAATACTGGAATTAATAATTTCTTTATCATATATTATTTGTTTTGCTCTTGTTTAAGTTTAACTGCAGTGATCTTTACGTCTATTTTTGCAATTTGTTTTTGCATTTCTAATTTCTGTGCAGTTAGTGTTAAAATCTCAGCTTTTAAAGGATCATCTTCGTCTCTTATTTTTGCTGCAGTTTCATTTTTCTTAACAGTTAATTGATCTGCTTTTTTAGCAGTTTCTCGCATCTTCTGTCCTAACTCAACTCTTTTTTGTGAATCTTCAAACAATTCACCATATTTTTTACATAATTTGTCCATGGCGTATATATCTTATTTTTCTTTATATTCTTTAAAAGCTTCCATGTTAGGTAAATCTTTTTCTATTTGCAAAGACCATAATGAACTATTGGGTACTACAAACTTTCTTCCGTGGCCATATACATAAAATGTTGTTCTCCAAATAGATTGTCTAACAATTCTTGCTCTTTTAGTGCCTTTAATATAAACTATATCATCTATATTAAAATCATCTCCCATTAAAAATTGTATTCCTTTAAAGAAATTAGTTATGGCATCCTTGAACGCAAATGTTACAATAGCAACGATAGTTAACCAGCCCCATTCTCCAATATATCGAGATATTATTTCTTCCATGTCTTGGCTAGGTTATTATACAACCACATTCCTATCTTTTCACCAAATTCAATATCTGATTTAAAGTGATGACCTCCTACTATTCTTGATTTAGAAACATCATCTGCTATTTTCATAGCATCTTCTTTTAATTGAGGATATACATCACCTATTATTTTTGCCACTAATATGCTTTGGGCAGTGTGGCCTGATGGAAATGATGGAGTTTTTGCTGTATTAGAACCGAATACCTTTACATCTACATCATGATGTGGTGCTAATTGGTATGGTCTTGGTCTATTGTATTTATATTTTAATCTAATTATTCTATCTCCGGCCGCTTTGATCAAATTTTTAAAATATTTATTTGACCATTGTAAATCATTAGATTTAACTAATTCTTTAAATGCCCACATAAAATCATCGTCATACTTGTGTTCTAATTTTGCTGGCTTTTTTGTACTGGCATGTTCTATTGCCATATCTAATAATTCTAGTTTTACTAATTCAGATGAATTTGAAGGGGGTAATTCTATGGGTGCATCTTCTGAATATGATTTAAACCATTCTTTATCTTGTGCTACACTTAATCTTATTACATGTTTATCTTTTGGTTCTTTTCTAAAAACCAATCTATCTATAATAAATGTATTAAGTGATTCTAATCTCATTTTATTCTTCTAAATCGCCTCTTTCTAATTTAGAAATTTCATCGTTTATTTCAAACAATCTCCATTCAAAATCAAAAAGTTCTTGTCGCGATATTTTATTATGCTTAAATGCTTTTTGGGCTCTTTTATATTCCTGTGTTAATCTTTTAAGCGCTTTCTTTAAATCTGCAATGCCTGTTTTGACAGCCATTTGAGGAACAACGTCTTTTCGTCTAGGTGGATTTTCTCTTTTTGGTTCAACTATCATGTCAAACTGTGAAAAAAGCGTTAAGAATTTATCTATATTGCTCATGTCTTAAAATGTATTTTTATGTTACACTCCCTTAGTCTATATATCATGCTTAGTATTTAGATTTGGCCCTGTCTGATATAGGTATCGCTTCTCCTTGTTCATCTATTCTAACAAATTTAATAGTAGTATCTAAAATAATATTCTGTTTACCGCTGTATACATTATGGGATCTAGCTTCAATTTTAAGAGTAACTGAAGTGTTTCCAAACATTTCAACGTTCCCGTATATTTTTAACAAATGACCTTCTTTAGCTGGTTTTTGAAACACACATTTGTCTATTAGAATAGTAACCATTCTTGGTGTATCGCACACTTGAGATGCATATGCTGCACCTGCTGCATCTACCCAAGCTAATAGTTTTCCTCCAAAAAGATTACCATGAAATCCTAAATCTGATTTTTTTACTGGGTGTGTACTAATTAATTCCATGTCTATTTGTGTTTAGAAACTAATAATAGTTTATCAGCTCTTTTTAATTTTTTTATTTGATATTCTCGTTTGGACGCAATAGATCTATTTTCGCAACATTCTTTATACACAAGAAACACTGGCCTTTTTGATCTAGTGTATTTTGCACCTTTAGTAGATGTATTATGTTCGGTTATTCTCCTATCTATGTCAGTTGTAATACCAGTATATAAAGATTTATCTGAACATTCTACTATATAAACACACCACATTTATGCTGGTTTTATTTGATGCTTTTTAAGATCTCTCTTAATATCTTTTTCAACTCTATCTAAATATTTCTTTCTTTTTGTGTCACTTACGAATGGAACTGCCCAAAATTGTTTTGTTTTCAACCATCTTGAAATGTTCCATCCAAATACAAATGTAAATACTCCCATCACTAAACGCAGTTTGACTGAGTTTAAATAAAGAGTTTTTACTGGCAAAGATGGTGCACCATGTGTAATATATGTTCTTACTTTCTTATCACTTAAGAATGGTTTTGGATATGCATAGTTTCCAAACAATGGCATAAATTTATATGCAAAACCAGGTGTAAATACTTCATCAAAAAATATTTCTGTTCTTGGTGTTAATCTAAACCACCAAACAGGAGACACAAAATAAATTCTATCTGCCCATGTTACAGCGTCTTGATATTCTTTAATAAGATCTTTTCTTGGCTGAGAAAAATCATCTCTATATAAATCTATCACCTGTATTTCATTTAGGTAATCACTATCTAATAGAGTTTTTTGAATCGTCTTAAAAATACCGTTGTAACAAAATGATTTTTTATCTGGATGGCCAATTACAATCAGATTCTGCATTCTTTCTAATTTTTTCATATTCTTTTGCTTAGTTGTTTGTTTATTTTTGCCATTTTTGTTACTGTGTTTACCATAGAGGTATCTTCTTTAAACAATAAAATTAAATCTTGATATTTTATTTCATTTAAAATTAAATCTACAATTTCTGGTCTTTTTTCTCCATGAAATATTTTAATATCTTTTAAGTGTGACGGTGCTTTTACCCAAGGTTGTTGTATGATATTGACTTGTTTATTATGATCAAATTCAAAATTGTATACCTTTCTAATTATTTCTACTGTATTACAGTTTATATAAACCAAAGGCATACTGGCATTCCATTTCTTTTTCCATAGAAGAACATTAACTACAGTTTCTTCATGAAATGGTGCATATTTATTATGTTCATTAACCACTTCTTTCATTTCACAAATAGAAATCCATTCTTTAATAAATTCTATGTTTTTTCGAGTAGCAGAAAAATATCCTGTTTGTACATATCCGTGATACTTTTTTCTTCTAAAACTTTCATCTACATCTAATAGTTTACATAAATGTCTTTCTAAAGATCTATTACTAAAGTAAAGTGTTTTGTTCATTTCAGGAAAATCTTCAAATGGATTTCCAGCATATGGATGGTGCTTGGTGTATTCTGGTCCTCTTAGCATCATATATTCTTGAATTCCTTGTGTAAACATAGGGTGATTATCATTTACATAATCAAAAAGATCATCAATTCTAGAAGTTGCTATAGAGTCTCCATCTAAATAAACAACATGTTCCGCATATTTTTCTAAACAATCTAATGTAATATTTGGTTTTTTTGTAATAATATCAAACACTTTAGAAGATGCTCTAACAATATATGGATTTTCTTTATCTTCTGCATGTATTTGTTTACCATCTCTTATTTGACAATCATACCTAACTGTTAATGTTGCATTTTTTATTTTAATGTCTGAATTTAAAACATAAACAATAGTTGGAATACTAGAAAAAACATTAACTGTTTCTAACATTTTTTCAACTATAGGTGCATACGTAGCATCACAGTGTGTTATATATGCTTTTTTATATTTTAATGCCATTACTTGTTTTTATTTTTAATATTGCCATGTTCATCTAATTCTGGGGCATTTATTAAATCATAAATTAAAAAAGCCCATATTATACCATATGCTATTAGTATTAATTTCCACATATTATTCTATTTTAAATTCCCAAAATGTTTTCCCAGTTGTATCTTTATTTGGGAAATCAAAAGATATCGTTCTTTCTTTATCGTTCTCTGTCCATGTAATTGATTTTACAAAACTAGATGGAATTCTAGCAGGATCAGAATTATTTGTCCATCTATTAGAAAAAAAGATTGTAATATCTACATGAACTTCATCATATAAACCTGCTAAATTTCTTTCAAATCTTTCTAATGTAGCCCAAGCACCTCTATTTAAACCCTGGTGTTGTAACGCACAATTTGCATAACTAAACGTTTCATTTAACCATTCTTCGGTGCATGCAAATGTATTTGCCGGAGCCATGTGGCCCTTATCCCATACATTATCGCTATAATCTGAAGAAGAAGATGTTTTTAAACCTTCTACTGATTTAAATGTAATTCCACGCCTATCATATATTGGTGATTCTGGTTTACAAAAAATAGTATATTTAACATGAATGGGTTGTTGATATTCTTGATTGTAAATAGAAGTATAAATGTCTGTTTTAACTTCTTTAATTTGACTATATGTTTGACTACTTACTAATGATGCTAGTAGTACAACTAACATGTATTGTTTTTTAAATATCATTTTGTATAAATTATTTTACTATCTACCATAATACTAAGTATATCATCAGTATATTTACTCATAATGCGATTTACCTCGGCATCTGGATTATTAGTTTTGATTGTTTCGATACTTGCTCGATACCTTACTATGACGATTGACATTACTTCACCTGCTTAATCCAAGCTAGAACATTTACTTCTGGTTTCCATTCTAATTTGGCCGTTATTCTGGTTATATCGCTAACTGAACGTTTTGGTTCATTTCTAGCTGCAATATGTTTTATTTCACCACTAAACGCTTCTGCTAAATCAAGAACAGATGTTTCTTGACCCGAACCTGCATTAAATACTTCCATTTCTTCTGTTTCTAAATGCATGGCTAAAAAACAAGCTTGACATATATCACCAACATATACAAAGTCTCTAGTTTGCAGACCATCACCAGTAACTGTTATGGGTTGAAAAGATTCATATTGTTTTAAGAATATTGGCACTGCACTTACATAACCTCCACTGTCTCTTTGACCTTCACCAAAAACATTAAAAAATCTGATTGCAGTACAATTAGTTTCTTTATCGTCAAACCATGATAAAACATGTTCCATTTCTAATTTAGATTCAGCATATGGACTCATTGGCATTGGTATCTGTTCTTCTAAAAATGGAAATACTTCTGAATCTCCATAAATAGCCGCAGTTGAGGCTGCAACTATAGATTTAACTTTATTAGATTTGGCCCATTGAAACACTAATTTACTTCCAGTGACAATACCTTGCCAATATTTTTCAGGATGGTTCAAACTTTCTTCAACCGACACTGGTGCCGCTAAGTGTATTAAATGATCAAATTCAATAATAGGAAAATGACCAGAAGTTATATCACATTCATATATGGTTAAACCTTTAGGAACTTCTAAATCCCCTGTGGTTTTTTTGTGCATTAAATTTAATTGATCTCCAGTACTAAAGTTATCTAGAACAGCCACTTCGTATCCTGCTTTCAATAACATCTTTACCATATGTGATCCTATAAAACCTGCACCTCCTGTAACTACTACTTTAGTTTTCATTATAGATATTTTTTAAATTTACTTTTTTGTACCGATGCATATTTGACCAATTGTTTTTCGTGATACTCTTTGGCAAACTGATCCATTAATTCTGATAAGTATGTGTAGTGTGCAAAGGCATCACTATTAACTGGTAAATCTGGCCATTCATTCTCAGCTAGCCATTTTTTAGATTCAGATTGCTTACCATCCATGTTCCTCTATTTTAGATATTACCATATCAGCGGTTATTTTTTTAGTACATTCAAAATGCCTAGGTGTGTCTTTCCATGCGGGACACCAGTTCCAATCACCTTTATCAAATACACTCCATCCCCAACAACCATGACATGTTTGTGGGTTATTAATTCTAATACACTTATCTTCAAACTCTACATATGCATCTGTAAATCCACTGATCATAACAACTGGCACATCTAGCGCCCATGCTAACCAGCTTAATCCACTTGATATACCGATAAAATACTTAGATCTTAACATGGCTTCAGCTACTCCTTCTAGAGATTCTGGTAATTGTTCAAATGTATCTGCATCTATTCCAACTACTTCTTCATTAGAAGATCTAAGAGGACGTATTCCATTTTGATTCCACCATGTAATCATATCTTGCCATCCAGTTGGGTTGTTCCAATATTTTGCACGTGCTGTTGAGTCATTAGCGAAAACCACTTGATCTAGTTTAGGTTTCTCTTTACCAACTAGAAATTCGCGCGCTAAGATGGGTCTGGTCTCAGTGTACTCTAAACCTAAACGATCAGAGGCGATTTTACCCAGCGGTATTTGACGCCAATCGTATTTATGTTCTTGTCTTTTCCAAGGTTCTTCCATAGTGTAAAAGACTCCGATTTCAAATTTGGCTCCGTGTGTTTCTTCACTCCATGGTACAATGTGGATGTTCATGTCAGCATATGCAGCTCTGTCAAACAGCCAAGATTTATGAGTCTTCACATATAATTTTGATAGCTTATGTGTGTCAATCATATTGTGTAACTGTCCCATAAAGCTCAATGTGTCTCCGAGTGATGAGCTACCGAATTCTACCGTGGCCTCTTGGCCTTCTAGTGTCCAGTCGACGGTTTCCTGTAATACTTCGTCGGCATACAGTTTTATTGTCCAGTTGGTCCACCATTTTCTGTGAGGTTTTGTCCACCAGCCGGATTTGAGTTGTTCAGAGGCAAATTCTAACATGTCCTCCTCCCAGTACTCTACTCGCCAGACACGGTCGTCGCACTCGATCATTCTAAATATGGGACCATCAGAGTACTCTATGTTCCAGACAGCGTCCTTAAGAATTCTTTTTGGCGCGGATCGCGTGGTATCGATAAGTTTGTTGTAGAAATCGGCGTTTTGATGTGCGAATTTGGAAAAATCGTCCTTTGGAATTTGGAAATCTCCTTTATACTCTGAGTCTATTAGTGTTGAGATTAATATCGACGCATTCTTCTTGGTTTCGTTAGAGAAAGGTAAGACGTATTTAGTAAACATGTCTTTGTAAACATCGAGATCTCTGGCAAATGTAATTAGACCGTGTGAAATTGCCTCTCTTAATGCAAGAGGACTACATTCCCAAGTTGAATTAAACATGAATGCATCAGCGGCGATCATGTAATCTGATATGTTTGCTTGTTCTCCGTGTATTATTACATTTGACGGTAAATCTTCCATTACGGGTTTCCAATAACCTTCAAAGTTTGGGGCTTGATTTCCTACGAAATGAAATTGAAATTTACCAGGATGTAAGAACTCGGCGATGCGCGCTATTTCTACACCTTCTTTTTGGTTTTTACCTTGTGTCCATAAACCTACATTTAATACATGAATTTTATTCATGGCAAAATTTAACATAGCTCTTTTTCTACTTTTATCAAAGGTAGTAGGTATGTTATATTCTATAGGATATTCTATTACTTCTTTAAGTGATTGTCTATCTTTAAATGTATCTACATGATACGGTGTACAAAAGGCATATCCATCCGGTTCTATTAGTTTATTATCAGGATTAAACGTAACATTATGACACGTTTCTACTACTTTCCATTTTTGAGCATACATCCATTTTTGGAAATCGGGCAACATTTTATTAAAACTGTCAAAAGATTCAGGACATTCATCAATATGAACTATATCTGGATTAATATCTAGTAAAATGGATTTTGCTTTTTCATGTCTATCGTGTGGTGATAATGCACCTAAGTGACCTATTTCTTTAAAATTATCATCTAATAATTGTATAATTTGATTTCTTTGAACAACGTACTCTGAACTGAATTTATTAAATTCTACAACATATACTTCAAATTCATCTATAGATAACATTGCCTCTACTCGTTTTAAAACAAATTGAGGCATTCCACCTGTAGAAAGGTGTGGTGCGAAATATACTATTTTCTTTTTAGCCATTTTCTAAATATAATTTCATTATAGCTTGAAACACCTGATTAACACTAGGATGACATTCAAACGTTGGTTTATTTTCTAAACAATTTACTTGTGGTGGAACGCCATTAATAGATCCATGAATTCCTATGTTATATTTCATATTACTAGAACAAAAAAGACCACATGCGCCTCTAACAAATCTGTATTTATATTCTTGCGTACCTTGTCTATATGGAGCTCTTAACTTATTATCAATAGAAGATCCTAATTGGATAATATTAACATCTGTTGTACCAGCGACATGTAATATACCTGAATCCATTGTAACTACAACTTTGGCTTGATTATTCATCATCCATCTTAATTCATGTATATCGTTATTATTATCGTTTAAAATATTTGCTCCATATTTTATATCAATATCCATGACTGGTTTATCTGTATTAAAATGCCCAACCTCTTGAGAATCTCTTCCTACAGCAACGACTGGAATTCCTTTATCATTTAACATGTTTGTTAATTCCTGCCACTTCTCTCTATCCCATGTTCTTGTTGCCCACGTTTGAGTAGGGTGTATTATTACATAATTGTCAAACTTAAATTTTCTAGGCCTTTCTATATACAAGTCCATTTCCATCTCAGATTCTTTAAGAGTAAATCCTAAAGATACTGCATGAAATTGTCTAAAATCCATATTTGAATACCTAAATTCTATAGGCTGCTCGTCTATGTTGTGTTGTTTTCCCATTAAGGGCATAAACGTACGATAAATTTTATAGCGAGAATTAGACAATTCTTTTTCGTCCGAAGCAGGGTGTGCCACTTCTACTAAAGGATGATTTTCAAAAAGAAAGGGCTTAGTAGTAAATACCACTATTTTACCTTCATATGCTTGTGCAAGTTTTCTAAGTGTTGGAATCGCGGCAATAGTGTCACCAAGTGCAGGCGTATCTATGTGTAGAGCAATTATTTTACCATCGTGCTCTGCTACTTTCATATATTATTTATATTCTTGGTAAGACTTTTCTTCTACAAGTACTGAACCCGTTAATTGATTGATTTGTTTTTTAACTTCTGCTCTCTCATCGTTAGTATAATATACAGATCTAGCTAATTCAATAAAGTCAGAATCAAATCGTTCTTCGCGCTCATGATCTCTGATTATATCTTCAATATTCCAAAGAGTCTTATTGATGTTTAATAAATCTAGTTTTAATTCCGCTAATGTTTCTTGTGCATGTGTTTCATTGTAAATCTGGTCTACAACTGGCGTTAAGGAATCATATTCTGCTTGTACATTAACTAGTTTATCAGAGTCTTTGATCTCTACTAATTTTATTTCTAGAATCGTGTACTTGTCGATTATTTCTCCGTTTGATACTTCTATTTTCATTTAATTACTTTTTGTCAGCGTATGGCTGTGTTAAATATTCTGCAGCTGCTGCTAAAAGAACTGAATCTCTAACGCTAAGTGCACCTGCACTTTGTGCTGCATTTGATGCTTGGATTAAAATATTAATAGCCTTAACATCATTCATGTCTTTTATTTCTTCGAATGGTGATGTTATAGGTTGATTGTTTTTTACCGGATCTGGTCCTGTAGTGTCTTCTATGTGCATGTTTAAATTATTTACTAGTTATACCGTTATTTATATATTAGTTTCACTCAAGTGACCTCAGCATTTGTATTAATTCTATTTGAGGAAACACATCAGATTTATCTTTTCTAACTTGGCCATGTGTCAATAATCCTTTTGTTTTACCATAAGATAAACTATCTGAATATTCAAATGATTGAACAGATTCTATATTATTTTTCCAAGTGACATTTGTATTCATACTACCGTAATTTCTAGATTTCTTTTGTTTTAAAGAAGATACTATTCCGCTTGAAAGAGAAATACCATGTCTATCTGACAATAGCAACAATAATGCTTTGGTTGCTTCTATTTGTTTAGGTGTATACTTGTGATAGTATTTTTTACCTTTATATGATGTTTCTAATCTTGCTACTTGCGATTCGTGTATTTCTGTACCAAACCATGAGTAATATTTACCATTTCTTTCTTCTAATGCACCGGCAGAACATATTTCTATACTAATACTTCCTCTGTGCATGTTTCTGGATTTTACAGGACCCAAGTGATATCCCCAGTATTTGTCTGGAATTGCTTGTAAAATTACTCCATCTTGTTTACCTCCATTTTCAGAAATACATAATAAATCTTCATTATGTGGAACACCACCAATAACGTAGTGTGTTCCTACTCTTCCTCTTTGATCTCTTGCCCAGTGATCTATACATTTATATGGATTATATCTTCCAGCAGTGTGATGTAAAAATATCCATTCTTTATGTGTTTCTTGTTTTACATATTCACCATCTGGTAATGGATATTGTTTAATCCAAGATGCGCTAGTTGCAATGTCAGTGTCTGCGAATAATTCTTCAGGATTAAAATTTAATTTTCTCCATGACATAGGACCAACTATACCATCTGCAACTAATTTATGTTTTTGTTGAAACGCAATAACGGCCTTTTTAGTTTGTGGACCAAAAACACCGTCTTGTTTTAAATTTAATAATTCTTGTAAAACTTCTACTAGTTCTCCTGAATTACCTTGTTTTATTATGTATTTATTTTGCATAATTGGCTTGTTTTATTTTCTAACTGATCTATTATCTTATATATTTGATGTTTGTCAGTAGTAATATGATTAAAATTAAAGATAGTTTTATCTCCTATTTTTCTATAAAATCTATATTTTATTTCAAACTTGGGTCTTTTATTAACATGATCCTTCATAAAACTAATAGTTTCGGCTTGTCTTTTTGCATCTCCACAATATGCATATTGCATTTTGATATATGAAGATATTGCAAATTTAGGATGATCCAATTCTAAACAATATTGTAAACTTTTAAAATCATTTATCATCATATACAACTGGTGTGTTGTACTTGGCTGTTGAGTAGCTAATACTTTTCCAATAGTTTCATGATCTATTGGTTTTGTAATATAACAATGCTCGATGTTTATTTTAAGCCTTTGAATTTCCATCTTTTTTTGATAAGAATTCTTGCTTACTTTTCTCTGCACGTTCTCTCATAGCCTTGTCAAATAATTCATCTTCACTCAGTGGTTCCACACCTTTGGCCTCATCTGGTAAATGCGGTGTTGGCATTTTTTGAACTATAGCACCAACTGATGTTGGATTAGGTTCTTTAAATTCTGTGGAACTTTCTTCAGAAGGTATAGTATCGAATCCTGTTACATCTTCTTCTTCTTTATCATAAACATTTACATTACCATAAGTATCTTCAACTTCGAATTTAGCATTAGCGATTTCAGCGAGTTCTTTTTCTGTCATATCCTCGACCATGTTATTAAGTACCATATCTAGCGCATGCTCCTCATCAAACTCTTCTTGTTCTTCAGTATTTTCTGGTGTATTCTTTAACCAGCTTCCAGGTTCTTGTCGATCGACATATGCATCATATTCATCATCACTATATCGTTCAGTTAATTCATTTGAAATGTCTCTCCATGCGTCAAGCTCTTCGTCTTCGTCTACGTGTGAATGTGTGTTATCAAAAGGTTTGTCTAATGTATCTTCATAAAATTCATCAGATACTGATTCGTCTTTAGAATATGTATTATTCATTTCATTATTCCCTAAAATACCTTCTGATATGATCTCGTCCTCATCTTCTGGTTTTATATAGTCTACTAAAGATTTAATAAATCCTAAAGCAATAAGTGGTAAAATAGCACCTGATACAAATGCTAAAATTCTTTTTTGGTCAATAAGATCCTCTTCTATTAAATCAAATAATTCTGACCATCCTGTAAAATTTTCTAAATTAATAAATGCATAATACATGTTACCTTGCATTTGCATCAAAGTAATTGCTATGAATAAGGACCATACAATAGTTTTATTCATTTTCTTTAAAATAACTAAAGATGCTAAAGATGCTGCTGCACCTATTTCAAAGCCAATTGCTAAGGTTACTGCTAACCAATATGGATTTGATAATTCAAAGAAATCTATTACGTGTATTGTTGATATAATAGAAACCAAGGCGTATAAAGATACGAAAGTTCCTATTACAAACCGTTTTACTAATTTATCATTCATAATTCTAATTATTTTTATTTACCATTTACCTGCTGGGCAATGAGAAGATGGTGATAATGTTTTTGCTGAAATATTGCATCCACATCCGTTTACTAAATTACCAGTTACATGGTGTTTAATTTGTAAACTAGGCGCGCATTTATTACCTCTTCTAATAGGACATACATCACATAACTTTAATCTAGCTTCACTTAAAACCTTAACCCTAGGTTCTACCATATTAAAAGTATCTTTAACTCTATTGCCCCATCCTGTTAAGATTTGTGACAATTGAGATGTAGGAATGTCTTCTACGGGTGGTTTAAATTTAAGATCTGGATTAGCAACTCCCATTTTTTTAGCTAATTCTTCTAAATTCTTTCCGTAATTCTGTGTCTTCTTTTCAGATGCCATGTTTATTAGTCTTCTTTTTCTTCTAATGCGTTGATAGAGATTCTTTCTTTATCAGAAATTTCTTCGATTCTTAAAGTTTTCCATGCTGGAACTTCTTTAATAAGTTTAATCATTTTATCTTCAGTAATGATGTTTTGTTCTAATTGTGCTTGTAAAGAATCTACTTCAGCAACTAATGCTCTTTGATCCTTTTTGATTCTAGTAAGTTCTGAATCAACTCCACAAGATTTAAAGTAAGTTAATACTAACATAGCAACAACGATCTTTGTACCGTGTTTTGTTAAAAAAGTGTCTAATTTGTTCATAATTTATGTTTATTTTATATATTATATATCGAATTTTTCTTTAAATAGCTTTCTGCGTCTAATAAACTCATTTGAATAGAATTCCAAATCTCTTTGTGATAAGCTAAATGTTTGTGGTAAATTGTCTAATTCGTTCGCTATCCAAATCTCTGCACCGTCTGCTTTTATCCCAGTTCTATCCCAATATGCTATGAAATATGCTGATGTTTGAATGAAATAATCTTGGATCCAATGTTCTTGTTTTGGTTTTCTAGAATTTTTGTAATCTATAATAACTATTTTGTTATCTACTAATTTAGAAATATTATCTACTGTTCCTGCCCATCCACCTGCTTTTGTAGTCCAAAGAAATGTTTCGGCTTCTAAAACTTCTTGTACTCTATCAAAATAATCTGCGCTATTGTAGTAAAACTTGTAAAAGAATTTCCAAGCTTCTGCTAAAAACAATTGTCCTAATTCTTCATCTTTGAATTGGTTTGTTTCTTCGTCGTCTTTTGCAACTCTCTTTAATTCTACTAATCTATCAGAAGCTTCACCTTTAGTTTCTTTATACAGTTCTATTAATCTATGCATAATAGTTCCTCTATTCATAGACAGCGTAACAATACGATCAGCTTCTGCTTCACCTACCTTTTTACGCCATTTATCTAGACCTGACATGTCTTTTGTATTACCTAAAACTGTCGTAACGGATGGTAATTTAGCTATTACTTTCTCGTCTTGTGTTACTTGATAAAATCGTAATCCATTTTCATGAACTCTTTCTATTTGATAATCTTCCAAACTTTATGATATTACAAATGATGAAAACTTCTCCCACATTCCTACAAACGTATCAACGTTAGTGTAAAAGAATTTAAATATAACAAACCCTATAAATCCTATAATGCTTGTTTTAATAATTCCACCAATAATAGGTAGAAATGAAAGTTCGTCAAATACTGGCCATAAAATAACTAAATATCCAGCTGACTTTGGTATTCTCTGAATCTGTGGATATACTATATCTGCTAATCCTATTTTTGTCATAAATTGACCGTATGTCGCAATTTGTTGAGTAACATATGCTTGTTGTATTTCTCCTGATGCTCCTTGAACTTCTTGCGGTAAATTAATTACACCATATATTCTGCCTAGCCAATCTACTCTTAACTTAAAATCTTTATTTAGATTTTCTTTATATTCGTTAGCAGTTTTTCTAAAAACTCTCCAAACTTTAAAATCTCTATATACTTCTATCCAGAATGTAAATGTTTTTTTTATATAATTTATCATTTTATGTATGTTTAGTCAATGTTTTAAGATCGTTTAATGTCATGTTGCCTGTTTTTCTATCGATGATTTCACCATGTTCCATGTATATTAACGTTGGTATAGATCTGATGCCATATTCTTCAGCCAAGTCTGAATCTTTATCGATGTTAATTTTAACAACTCTTACGTCGTTAATTTCTTCTTCATACTTTTCTAGTTGCTTTGCAACCATTTTACACGGTCCACACCATGTTGCAAAAAAGTCTACTAATACTTTTCCTGTTTGTAAATCTGCGTTTGTCATATTATCCCATGTTTGGTTCCCAGAGTAAAAGTAATCCTTTATCTGTTAATTCAATATATTTATCACTATCAATATGTACGCATATTTGCCCTTCCATAATCATCATCGGTGTAAATTCAACTAACTCGTCAAATACATCTTCTGTAAATATGTTTTCTGTTGTGATTTTCTTTAATTGTGCAAGTTGTTCTTCAACTATCCAAATCTGTACGTTCATAATTATATGCTATTTACTACCTTATATGTGATTTGTTTAATTTGTTTCATAAAAAAAGCCTCTCGTTATGAGAAGCTTTTTATTAATATAAAAGGGAAGGATCGTGTACTAAGGTATACTAGCCTTAGAAGATCGTCTTATTGTATTGATTACTGCATACCAATCAACTTTACTATTATTTCAAGTTCTACTCAAGATGGTTAATCTCGTTGTAGTGCCACAACGGCTTTGATTGTACTTTATCCCCTAATAAGACAGGATTTTCAGTCACTTGGGCAAGATTTCCTCTCGGGTACTTGCAATGCTCTTAGAAAGATTAGTTTAGTTATCTTTCCCGATCTACCATCATCTACTCTGTCGAGTCTTAGTTACTCACTTCTGCAACTAAGCCGAAACTTGTTCGGTGTCTGATGTGCCTTAATCCCTCTTTCCGTGAGGATTTTTTCGGCAATACACTCACACTCATGATGATCAATCAAGTAGTGTGCCTTCCCAATATGTCAAAGAACCTTGTTCTAGTGGAGAATATCAGAGTCGAACTGATGACCTCCTGCGTGCAAGGCAGGCGCTCTAGCCAGCTGAGCTAATCCCCCAAAAATTCTAAAATAGATTAGAACTCCTATTTTGGGAATCCCAACTTTTAGAATTATCCTATTACTAAAGCCTGAAAATTGGT
>MDSX01102832.1_pt1 | contig 21023 bp, 19 predicted proteins | sample 811141 | NCBI WGS metagenome assembly MDSX01 (sample SAMN05326642, study PRJNA326480) | marine metagenome | isolation source: seawater | place: Atlantic Ocean: South East | collected 2010 | reverse complement strand
CGGTGAACTCGGCATGGACAAAGACTTGATGCGTAAGATTTACGCCATCAATGGCTCCAATGTTTTGGTGAATGACACCAAAGGTATTCAAGGTCTCCACGAAACCCGAGAATTGATTATTGAAGCTTTCAATGGAGTATGCGCAAAGGGTCCAATCGCAGATGAACCGGTTCAAGGTATGTTTGTCCGTTTGGTTGATGCAAAGCTTCACGAAGACGCAATCCACCGTGGACCTGCCCAAACAATTCCCGCAGTTCGTAATGGAATCAAGGGTGCGATGATGCGAGCACGAACGGTTCTTCTCGAACCAATGCAGAAGGCTTTCGTTTCGGTCCCGAACGACTGGCTCGGCCAAGTTACGCGTGAAGTTACCAACCGACGCGGAATCATCGAAGATATGCCGTCCGAAGGCGAAGTAACAACGGTTGTTGGTGTTCTGCCAATTGCTGAAACATTTGGTTTCTCAAACGATATACGTGCAGCATCTCAGGGACGAGCTGTTTGGAATACTGAGAACCTCGGATTTGAAATGCTCCCGCCTCAATTGTTTGACAAGGTCGTCGGTCAGATCCGCACTCGAAAGGGTCTCAAGCCAGAACCATACCCTGAATCTTACTACGCTGAGTGAGATGCATGGGCGGCTCGGTAGTGGGCCTTTTTGCCTCCCCAAAAGGTGGAGTCCCAAAGTATGAGGTCTCGAAATTGATCGTACAGGATACGGGGTGTGTCGGCGATAAACAGAATGATTTGAAACATCACGGAGGTCCAAATCGTGCAGTCTGTTTGTTCAGTTCAGAAGTTCTCTCTGAACTTACACATGAGGGGCACCCAATTTTCCCAGGTTCAGTAGGAGAAAATGTACTGCTTGAAGGCATTGATTGGAGTTCCGTTCTGATTGGTAGTCAATTTCATTTTCAAAATGTAATTTTGCAAGTGACTGCCGATGCAGTTCCCTGTCGCACCATCAAAGCATCTTTTGTAAATGAAGATTTTATGCGTATCTCTGTTAAAAAATATCCTGCATCGACACGATGGTATGCAAAAGTAGTCAAAAGCGGAGAAATTTTGACGGGTGAAAAAGTAGCCCTTAACTGATTCTTTTCAGTTGGAAATCCGTGAGTTCACGCAAGGCACGCATCGCTGGACTGTGGGGGATCCTGTCAAGGCAGGCGTGTGCTTTTGCATGGTATTCAACTGCCCTTTTCCTTGCATAATCGATTGAACCTAAATTATCGAGGGCAACAAGCGCTTTTTGAATCGATTCAGGGTCAGCATCCTCGCCTTTACCGAGAGCTGCTAAGAGCGTCTTCTTATCTTCGGATTCGGGTTGTGAGAGTGCGTGGATGACCATCAGCGTCCTCTTCCCTTGGGCTACATCAGAACCTGCTGGTTTGCCGAGCACCTCAGAATCTGAAAGCACGTCGATTAAATCATCCATTAACTGGAAGCAAAGCCCTACTGCAAGTCCCCAATCAGCCATACAATCAATGGTTTCTTGGTCTGCACCGGCCATTCGAGCACCAATTTCTGCACATGTCAGGAACATAACTGCAGTTTTTCCTTCAATCATTTCGATATAATCTTCTTCGGAAACGGCCAATTCATCTTCAAACTCAATGTCCATTTGTTGTCCTTCACTGACTCGTCGAACCATCCATGCGATTCTGTTTACCAACGGTGCCACATCTTTGTCATCCAGCCCTTCTGCCTGCACGAGACTCTCGAAAGCGATGGCAAGCATAGCATCACCAGCATTGATTGCAGTAGGAAGATCAAACTCAATATGTACAGCATTTCTTCCCCTCCGCACATCGTCATCATCCATGATGTCATCATGCACCAGCGTGAAATTATGCACGGTCTCTATTGCGGCACCAACATCGAGCATACCAGAATGCGAATCCCCTACCGCTTTGCCAACCAACCACGGTAATGTCGCTCGAAGGCGCTTACCGCCTCCGTGAATAAGGTGAGTCATAGCAGCCGCTAATCGTTCGTGACGTGACGCCATCAGGCTATCCATAATACGCTTTTCAACCAGTGGCTTTACTTCCTGAACGGATACATTGAGTCCAGCACCTTCTGCGTCGGGGAGCATATGAGTAACATCACCCATATCGTGAATTTTTCCATCAACAAGTTCTGCTAACGCCGAACTGTTGCCAGCTGCATCCCACCACTCTTTCGTCATAACCAGTGCTGCGATGCATCGGAACCAAGGCGCAATTGAACCATTTTTTGGCTCTTCTTCAATCAGCATTTCTTCCAACTCATCAAAGGTAACCCAAGCTACTTCAGACACCTCATTGGGATTTGGTTTGAGCTCAACATCAACTTTTGCCACCAATATATGATCCACTTCCCTTTCAATCCACGTCTCATTCATACGTGCTGAATAGCGCATTTTGGTTATGAAATGGAAATCATCTGTCGAAAGAGATTCGGGGGAGATTCCAAGTTCTTGTTCCATTTTTCGGATGGCTGCATTCTTAACACCAAGGGCATCTTCTTCAATCATTTCTGATTCAGAGTGCAGTGGATGAGAGCAACAGGAGTTTGCCCAAACACCAGGGAATGTGACTTTGTCATCCGCTCGTCGCTGAAGAAGCAATCGATTCTTCGAATCAAATAGTAGAACACTGAATGCCCTGTGCAAGGCACCTGCATCCCTGTGGGCTGAAATCTTTGAGATTGGCCCAATAATTTCGTCCTTTTCACTTACCTGAATGATCGCTTCTGCCATGAGTCGAGATTGGATAGAATCCGCACCGAGTCCTTCGAGTAATTGTTGTTCTGAATCAGACAGTTCTACAGATGGAACATCGGAAATATCGTAGCCAGTCATGTGAACCCCCGCTACAATGTGTTCGCGCTCGCTAAATGAAGAGTTCTCTATCATCTGTTGCTTGAATAGTTGATATTATTCGAAGGAAAACCAGCGCAGTTCACTGTTTATTCCTCACTCTTGTCCCACGAACTGGATTTCCGAGCATCGCGCTTAGAACTCGCTCGGTTTTTTCACCGTTCACCATGATGACATCGATGTCATGTGAGGCTACCAGTGAGCCACGAGCAGCTTTGAGGCCAATTCCTCCAGTCACATCAACATTGGAGTAGTGGACACCTTCAAACTTGATTTCTGGTGACCAGATTTCAATCAAATCTTCTTCTTTGGCCTGTTCAGGGGGTACTCGTAACAGACCATCAACACCTTTGATTGCGAAGATTAATCGTTTAACATTCGCTAATTCGATTGATAATCGAACAACCAAATCATCTCCAGAGAGGATACCGAATTGTTGTTCACCATCGACATCAACAACATCACCAAACGTCACATGAACATGTCCTTGTTTTTGTTCGTGGAAGTCGTGGAGTTCTCCCGAAAAATGTGGACCGGTATTGCGTACCCATAGGTGGGGTGGGTGAACGATTGGCGTGATGTTTCTTTTTTCAAGCGCATTGCATACGTGCGCATTGAGTTCAAGCATTTCTTGTCGAACTGCATGTACTGCTTGTAATTGAGATTCACACTTCTCGTCATCCTCAAATTGTGCGTTAGGGAGCAGGCCTTCATTGAGCCGCCAATGTTTTGCTCGTAAATGCCCATAAGAACCGGCACCATGTACAAGAATAACGTCAATGCCATTCTTGTGGCAATCTGCTACGGTATCAGCGAGTTGTTCTAAAATTTCGAGATCTGGAGTGCAAAGGGATGATTTTTCGGTGATGAGCCCGCCACCCCATTTGATGACTACACGATCACGCATGAATCGACCAAGGGTGAATGGCTCATGAGTATGACCCTTGATTTTCATCCAAATCACCGTTTTTTCACCAAGCATTGATGACCCACCGAGTCAACCAAGGAATATGTCCGACGGTCCATCGCTGAGTGACTTTATGCGCCATCTCCAAGCGGTTCTTGAGCAATCAGAAGAAATTGCTGATAGAACGGAACGAGAATCTCGGCAACTTCAAATTGAATCTGCGATTCAAGAAGCAATTATTTTTGGAAACCGTTTCCGTGAACTTCTTGAGCAGGGTATTGACCCTCTCCATATCGTTCATCCAGCATCACGAGATGATGCTCCACAACATGTATCGAAACTCGACACTCTGAGTTTAAGTGGTTCCCATTGCCAAGATTGTGGGGCACGACTTGAGAATGATCTTGATTTCTGTCCTTCATGTGGAGCTAAGCGATAATCACTCTTCTTCTTGCTCTTCAAGTTCCCATTGGGCAATTATTTCCAAAATCATTGGGTCATCTGCCTCTATTCGGTAGAGATATTCACCTGGCATTTCGTCAACGAGGAAGACTGTCTTGCCAGCACGGTAGATGATGTGTCCGTCGGCAATTGCCCGAACGGTGTCAATCTCAAGAATGGCAGGACGGTTAATTTGAGACGAACCTTTGTATCCAGCTTCCATTGCGTTTGAGATGCTGCGTGAAAGGTGGATGTGCTTTCGATCTCCTGTTGTGATTCCAAGTTCTGTAATCGTCTCGACTTGTTCTTCTTCGCAAGGCCAATACAGTGCTTCTGGGATTTGGTCTGTGGGCAGGTCGAGTTCAAGTTCAATCGAATGTCCATATGTTGCACGAATCATGTCACCCTCAACTTGGTATCTGCCTTTGTCATCTGAATTTGCGATGGCAGAAAAGTGCCATCCTCTTAACCAGTGGTAATGACGGCGTTGTTTTGAAATTGCTTCAGACAATTCACGACTGTTGACCCATCCGTTGATGTCCATTTCTACATTGAATTTTTCTGGGGCGTGTCGCAAAACAAGTGCAAGCATACGTCCAAGAGAATTTGCTTCCCGGTCGCTCATGATGAATTTACCTTCTTCGTTGCACTCATGGCAATTAGGACCGGTGAAGAATCCGTTGTTTATTTTACATGACCGTTCTCGACATTGTCGTAGCATATTTTGGGGGGAGTGTAGCGCGTTCTTAGACTCTACGGGTAGTTCCAACGGTTTTCGCACTTGATTTTGACCGACTTACTCAAGTGCCGAGTCCTCTTGGGAGTGTCATGGTTGATGTAGCCGTCATTGGTGCTGGCCAAACAAAGTATGGTAATCATCATCTTGGTTTGAAGGGAATGTGGGCTGAGGCTGCTGAAAATGCTTTTTCCAGTGTCGACAAAGATTTTGATCCACGGCAGGTCGATGAAGCATTCATAGGCAGCGTTGCATTTGGAGGAGCACAGCTTGGAAATACCGCTGCATTGCTGACCGAACACTCTGGTTTGGATGGCATTCCAGTTCGTCGTGTTGAGAATGCATGTGCTTCTTCTGGTTTTGCTTTGAGAGATGCTTGGATGGCCATCAAGAGTGGCCAGGCAGACATTGTTGTCGCAGGTGGTATTGAAAAAATGAATGACCTTTCTGCCGAAAGGAAGCGATTTTGGCTTGGAGTCTCTGGAGATACCGAATGGGAACGTCTTGCCGGTCTTACTTTCCCGGGAACATATGCCTTGATGGCGAGGCGTCATTTTCACGAGCATCAATCCTCACACGACGATTTAGTCCACATTAGTGTGAAAAACCATATGCACGGATTCGAAAATCAGCATGCTCACATACGTAAGCAGGTATCTTTCGAAAAAGCCGCAAGCGGATTTATGGTTGCAGACCCCTTGACGCTGTATGATTGCTGTCCCACTTCTGATGGGGCCTCATGTGTGATTTTGGCTGCAGATCATGTCGTTCAACGGTATACTGATGACCCCGTATGGATTCGCGCATCCGGTGCTGCATCTGACAGACTTGCTTTACATGACCGACCTTCAATCACTCAACTTGTTGCCACCCAAAAGGCATCACAGATTGCTTATTCTGCTGCTGGAATCACTTCGGACGATGTCGATTTAGCCGAGGTTCATGACTGCTTCACTGTTGCAGAACTGATGGCGACTGAGGATCTTGGCTTTGCTCAACAAGGAAAAGGAGGAATTTTTTCAAGAGAAGGCCGTGGTATTCTCAATCAGGGTTCGGTCTGCATTAATCCAAGTGGTGGACTCAAGTCGAAAGGGCATCCATTAGGAGCTACGGGTACTGGACAGGCCGTTGAAGTTTTCAAGCAACTGCGTGGGACAGTTGAGCAATCACGCCAGGTACGTGATGCGGAGATTGGTCTTACACACAATGTTGGTGGCTCTGGTGCAACATGTGCCGTTCACATCTTTGGGAGGGATAAAAATGAGTGAGACTCTCCTTTGGAAAGGATATCTGATTGCCGATAACGGTGAATCACTTTTCATTCAATCACCCTATATGTTGAATGAAAAAATAGTCTATGGCTCGGACAGTGATGAGACCACAATGGCGATTGCTGCAATTCAATTTTGGAAACAGACTGGACGAACTCTTGATTCGGTCCACCTTCCCTCTTCTGTTGACGCATCAACCCTGTTTTTGGCGACCGGTGTTGATTCGATTCTTCGTAATGATGACCTAAATTTTGATGATATCAAGTGGAACATTCTGTCTGGTGAAGAAGCAACCCTTGTTTTGGCAAGTACTGATGCACAAAACTTTGAGTTTGAGTCTCCGGAAAATGTTGAACTCATCGATGAACAATTCTACAATGACATTTGTGAAGCTTGGGACAAAGAGTGCGCTGAAAGCCACGTTTCACAGGGTGCCTACGTCTCGAAATCTCAGTATCTTGAAGGTGCCCGAGCACGCTTGTCACTTTCCTCACAAAAACTTGGAGATGGTTTAATTTGGCCTCCTCGACAATTGGATTCATCAGGTCAACGCATCCCGACTGAATCGCATTCACTTACTGGAGTTGCTAGCATCGAATCTTGGACGAAACTGAGCGCTGCTGGAGCGCCTTCCGAATTTTCACTTCGAGCGCCTATTCTTGGTGGAGTTCAAACCCTGCTCGTACGTTTTGAACAAGGTCCTCGAGGAGTTTTCCTTGTCTGTGACGATGTCGATTATTCTCCGCAAATTGGCGATGTAGTTGAGTTTTCAGTGCGCCGAATATACGGCCAAGAAGGAATAATTCGATATGGATTGAAAGCCCTTCCCAAGTGAGATTTTGATGGCATGGAATCTCACTTTACCTCTCCAAAGCCTTGATAGAAAGGCATTGGTGTGGATTAAACATGGCGGGCTTTGGCAATATACGAAAGGGTCGACGCGAAGCAGTCGACAATCTTGGATATACCGAAGGTGGAGATTGCCCTCGTTGTGGTGGCGAAGCCCAACCATCAACCATGAACGGATACCTTTCATGTGTTTCATGCCAACACGAATGGCAAGACCCAAATTATGTGAGTGAATCTCGTTCAGTTGAAATTCCGACATATCATCAAGACAGTGAAAAAATTGAGGAATTTAAGCGTGAAATCGAGTCTGGAAGTTTGGCAGGTGTGCTCGGTGTCGAAAAGAATCTCTCCAAGAAGCAGGAAGAATCACTTGCACGACTTGAGGATAAATGGATGACTGGTATGAAAGGTCACTTTAACACAGCTACTGAAGAAAGAAAACCACTCATGATCAGTTTCGATGACGATGACAACATCGTATCAACCGAAGTTGCTGCGCTCACCGTTGTTGCAAATGGATTTGATGGCGGTGAAGAAATTCGCTTGGAATATCCTGGGAGAGGAACTGAATTTTATTGCTTTAATGTCAATGACCCAAACGGTTGGAGAAGAGGACGATCAGCAGAAGATACTGCTCGCTCAATTGCCACTACAATTACCAATAACTCTGAATTGGTCTTCGCTACATTGGAAGGAAATCGCATCTCTTTTGAACTTCGCAGTGATGACCTCAAAGCAGAATCATTGGTTCTCTTTGTAGACGACCCAGGTGGCACAGATATTGTTGCAGAAAAAAATGGCGTTATACTCGATGCCCGTAACCTCCAAGACTTCGAGGACTATCGAAGCATTGTCGAACTGGTCTTAGAGGATGGGATCATTTCACCAAGCGAGGACCAGCTTCTTTGGTCCATGCGGCAACAACTTGGAATCGATGATGTTTATCACGTTCAAATGGTTCTCGAAATGTATGGTCAAGACACTCTCAAAGAGTGCACATCTTGCGGTAAAATGGCTCAACTTTATCCCGAATATGCCGCATGGTATTGTCAGGCCTGTGAAGAATGGTGCTAAGTGAAAATAATCTCACAATTTGGCTTCTTGCACCCTTTCTATAGAATTGCTTTATTGGCAGTTCCTAAAATACTGTTCTCACACGGTAGGCATTCTTCATAAGGTAGTTCGCAATGGCAAGGATAGGCGAGCGCTATGGCAGAAGACATATTGTATATTGGAATTGATTTGGGAACCTTCCGTTCCGTAATGGTATCATCAGATAGCCATGAAGAAGAAGAACTCACTGTTATCGGAACTCCAAAAGACCCGATTGCACGAAATTTCCTCAAGCGTGACGTCCTTTTCGGAGAAGAAGCACTCAAGAACAGGCTCGCATTGAACCTTTTCCGACCTTTAGAACTCGGTGTCATTAAGGATACGCAAGAAGACCGAGAATTCATTGCGCACTTCATTACTCATCTTATTGGCTTGTCCGATCCTGAGGACTATGACCGTGTCGTTGCTGTCATCGGAGCTCCAGCTGAAGCGAGTTATGTTGACAAGACTTCTATTTTTGATGCTGCTGCTGGTTCAGTCAACGCCGCTATGATTATTTCTGAACCGTTCGCTGTTGCGTATGCACTTGACATGATCGAACACACTCTTGTCATTGACATTGGGGCAGGTACCGCTGACCTTTGCCGAGTATACGGCACAATACCTGGTCCTGGCGACCAAATGCACACTGGGCACGCAGGAGACTTCATCGACCGAGAAATCATCAAGGAAGTTCAATCCAAGTACAGCGGTGCTCAAATTACCAAGGACATGGCTCGTCGCTGGAAGGAGCAGTATTCCTTCGTAGGTTCCGCATCTCCTGATGAACCCGTGATGGTTGACTTTTCGATTGAAGGAAAAGCAATGAATCTTGACATCACTGATTGCATTCAACGTGCGTGTGAATCCATTGTCGACCCTATTGTTGAAAATGTTAAGGAATTGATTGCGGGCTCAAATCCTGAATACCACGATGAATTCCGTCGAAATATGGTTCTTGCTGGTGGTGGATCTGGCATCAAGGGTCTCGGTGCAATGATTGAACGCAAACTCTCTGATATGGGTGACGTCAACGTCCACGTAGTCGATGACCCGGTTCGCCTTGGTGCAATGGGTGGTCTTCGACTTGCTATGGAAGTCCCTGAAGAGATGTGGAAGAACCTCACTCTCGCAACCCGCTGAGCCCTTCGAATCGGGGTTAAGACTTCTTCGCGGAGTCGAACATACTTATTTGTATGAACTCTACTAATTATAGGCGTGGATACGTATTTCGAACGATTTTTGGGTCACCGTGTTGATGAGAAATTACGAGTTGTTTGCATTCGGGCAGCGATCGTTGGTTTTCTCACTCACTTACTGATCTGTTTCTTGTATCAGTTCGAATGGATTGACTTGTCAGAAAAAACAAGTGGACTTTTCGATTCATATCTTGATTCGTTGTATACTCCTTTTTCCATTTTCTTGGCCTACGAAGTGTACGAGCTCATACGTACAATTCCCAAGTCGTTCACCAATTCTATCGGCAAGCAGTTTGAAATCATCACTTTACTCGTTGTTCGCGATATTCTCAAGCGCTTATCGGATATTGATGCTTCAGTTTCTTCATCGATCGATGAAAGTATCTCGATATTGGCGATAGAGTGTGTTGCCTTTGTCGTTCTTTTCTGGACTGCTCTCTACTTCACTAATGCTCGACGAGACATCGGCGCGAATACGGGCGGAATTGTGGACTTGAAGAACTTCATATCCCAGAAAAAACAACTCGCTCTTCTTCTCTTGTTCATTTACATCGTTATCGCAGTATACTCTCTTTCAACTTGGTCTGTTTCTCTCTTCGAGGGTGACGGTAGTACAAATCGAATGATTTTCTTCTTGGATTTCTTTACCGTTCTCATCATGGCCGACATACTCATACTGCTTCTTTCGTACCAATATATTACTGATTTTTCTCATCTTGCAAGAAATACTGGCTTTGTTTTGTCGACAGTCATACTGCGTGTTGCAATCGCAAGCCCGGGTATCTCAGGAGCAATATTATTCACGCTTGCTGGATGCTTAGCATCATCAGTACTTTTTTCTGGAACATTGTTCTACAGAAATGATTCGACTCATTTTTCTGAATCAGAATGAGAGAATGCTTGGTTAATACCATCGTCGAAATTATCGATCAATAGGTCTTGGCGAGAATCACACGACGCTTGGTCATCTTACCACTCATGTGGCACGGGATTTCATCAGCGAATTCATCTGTTGAATCTCCGAGGAACGTCATTCCAGTGGCACGCTCTATTGCTTCAGCATGAGCGTCTGTTCCATCGAACGGCATTTGGTAGATTTTTCCATCTTCAATTTCACCCAGCATGGCCCATTTCCCGTCCTTTTCTTCGAACGCAGGTAAGGGTTGGATGACATCTTGCATGTGGGCAGATGAGCGCTTCCGCAATTCAGTAGCAATTTCTTCCAAAATCGCATGACATGCATTTGGTAAATCATCCATTGGGATTGGTTCTTTTCCGCCTGTTCTACGTGCAGCAAATGCAGTTCCTTGGGCGATATCTCTTGGCCCAACATCCAATCGGAGAGGAACACCCTTGATTTCCCAATCGTAATACTTCTGACCAGCATGGATATCTCGTGAATCAACTTTGACTCGAAGGCCGTGTTTCTTGAGCGTAGCTGCCATTTCATTGGCAACCGCAACGGTATCGACATCAGAGTTCTTTCGAATCATAGGGCAGATGACTACTTGGAATGGCGCAACTGCTGGTGGCATAATGAGACCATTTTCATCTCCATGCATGCCAACAACGGCTCCGAGTAATCGCTCAGACATTCCATAAGTTGTCTGGTGGCAAAACTCCTGCTTTGCTTCAAGATTCTCGTAAGAGAGGTCGAAAGCCTTCGCCCACTGGTCACGATAGTGGTGGCAGGATGCGACCTGCAAAGTTCGACCGTTTGGCATCACTGCATCGATTCCGATGGTATACCATGCGCCAGGGAATGTATCCCAGACTGGTCGCTTTGCCTTGATAATTGGTAGGCACAAGTCGTGCATGAGGTTGTCAACAATTTCAAGATCTTGCGCAATTTGTCGTGACGCGTCTTCTTCATCAGCATGTGCAGTATGCGCTTCAAAGAAGTGTATTTCTCTAACACGAATGAAGGAGCGTGTTTGTTTTGTCTCATACCGGAAAGTGTTGACCATTTGGTAGACTTTGAGAGGCAAGTCTTTGTGCGAACGAATCCAAAGAGGAAACATGGTGTACATTGCCGTCTCAGAGGTAGGTCGCAGGAACATTGGAATATCCAATTCATTTTCTCCAGCGTGTTTTACCCAGTAAACTTCCTTCTTGAAACCCCCTTCTTCGTCTTCATCACGGAGGTCATCAGGATCTACTCCTTCTTCTCGTGCTCGTTTTAATCGGGCAACAAGCGCATTTTCCTTTTCCAAAAGGTTCTCTGGGATGAGGAGTGGGAAATTGACCTCTTCATGGTCGGTTCTCTCCATTTCTGCATGTGTCAGAGCATCGATGAGTTTCATTGTTTTCCAGCCATAGGGGCGCCAGACATCCATGCCCTTGATTGGATAACGCTTGTCGACCAGTTCTGCAGCCTCGACGATGAAGGGATACCAGTCATTGAAATTATCAGCCTTAGATGGAATCCCGCGCTTAGCCTTGCCTGGTCCTTGGCTCATGAATGTCTCTCGGTCACCACTCGCACATCAAGATGACGCATGAATTGACATCATTCATCTGTTCTTTCATTCTCATTCATTTCTGTCAAAATCGCTTTTGAGATAGAGTAAACCTACGACTGCGGTCAAGAACCAGGCGACTTCAAGAATGAAAAAGGCCCATTCTTCAATGAGGTATGCACGTATTGCAAGTAAACCAGAACCTATTGCCATAAGCGAGAGGTAGAGTGGAGCTTTACTTTCGATAACATTTCGTGTTTCCAAAAAGAACGCTACTAAAATCAAAATCATTCCAAGGAATGCAACGATTTCGGTATCCATTATCATGAAAAAATCATCCTTCACTTTCGACGCAATACCAGAAGAGCGACGGCAAGGATGACAATTGCAGCGATATCAGGTATTCCAAAAGCACCAGTTTGAACGGGTTCAGACCATCCATAACCCGTATTGAGTTTGTAAATTTCCATCAAGTTGATTCGTGTATATCCGTCGGTAGGACACAGGTCTCCACTTTGACAGAAACTTCCCACAACATATGACCACGCTCCAAAGAGGTTGAGTACGACAAAAGTAAGACCTGCAAAAACCAATTTCTGCATCATTCCGGATTTTTTCTTTTCACCTACCACCGGTGGAGCAAGTTCGGGAAGTTCTGAACCGGCCACGGGTAGAGCTGGTGCAATATCGCCAATAACCTCAATGAGCATGTCTGTTGGAGGTGCTACTTCTGTTACTTCAGTAACACCGGTGTGAGGGACAAAATCTCGAGGTTTTGAAGTGATGACGGGGTCGATTTTTATTCCATATACACGCTCAGCCAAACGAACCAAAATAGGATCATCGGCAATTTCTTCCGGTGAAAAATCACCAGATAAAAGTCGATTCAACAGTTCCTTATTGGATGACATCGTATCGGCTCCCGTAAGTAAGCGGGTGAAGCCTTCCTTCAAGAAGACTCCTCATGGCAAAATTGTTGTTTTTCATGCATTTCCTGCTTTTTCAACTTCAGCCCAGTCTTTCATGAATCCTTCAAGGCCACGGTCGGTCAACGGATGCTTCATCAGTTGCCGGAAGGTTTTCGCAGGCATAGTTGCAGTATGCGCACCCATCTGAATGCATTGTAAGACATGTGTTGGGTGGCGTATCGATGCAGCTAACACCTTCGTAGTAATATAGGGATAATTTGCCCAAGTTTCCATTATTTCGGCAATCAAATTCATCCCATCATGACCGGTGTCATCGATTCGCCCGATGAAGGGTGATACATATGTCGCACCGGCTTTTGCAGCCATAAGTGCTTGAGATGCGGAAAATATCAGTGTCACATTTGTTTTGATTCCGTCTTCTGTCAATACTTTGGTCGCAGCAAGACCTTCGGGTGTGCAGGGGATTTTTATGATGACATTCTCAGGTAATTCAGATTTAAGCGCTCGACCTTGCTCGATCATTCCTGCAGTATCCATTGCTGTAACTTCTGCAGAAATTGGCCCGTCACATATGGACGCTATTTCGGCGACGACTTGTTTGAAATCACGTCCACTTTTCTTAATCAGCGAGGGATTTGTTGTCACACCATCAAGGATTCCCCAAGCGGCGATTTCTCGTATTTCGTCTACATCTGCAGTGTCAAGGAAGAACTCCATGTTTCGATGTTGTCGAAGGCACTCTTTCAAGTATTTGCTCAAGCATTGGTGAAATTTCAGAGGTTGGTATACTTTTGAGAACTTCCTTTGCTTTTATCGATTGGATACTTTTTCCGATTTTTTTCAATTTTATTGCTCATTATTTCGACCGGTTCGAGCCCGAGTATTGAACACAATCGTAAACAGTAGACCATGACATCTGCCAACTCGTCACCAATCTCTGCGAGCAGTTTTGGATTATTCATGACTTCTTGAGCAGTAGGACTTTGCCATTGTATCGTCTCATTCAATTCGCTTGCCTCAATCGAAACCGAGGACATGAGATTTTTGACATTGTGAAACTGCTCCCAGTCTCGTTCTTGGGTAAATGCATCAATTACATTCATCGTTTCTTGTAGAGAGTCTACTGAGGCCATGATACGCTCAGGGCAATCAAAACTAAAGCATTTCTTGGCTCGTCACTTTCGTGAAATTGCTTCCTTAGCAGCACGAGCAATGTACGGTGCAGAAATGCCCATCACTTCGAGCATCTCGTCAGCTTGCCCAGATTCACCAAATCGATCTGGGACGCCAACCATTTCAAGAGGAGCATATGAATTTGAGACGATATATTCTGCGACAGCACTGCCCAATCCGCCAATTACATTGTGGTCTTCGGCAGTAACGAGCGCTCCACACTGGGCAACGAGACTGTCTATCAGTTCGCCATCTATTGGTTTGAGTGTGTGCATATCAACGACTGTTGCATTGATTCCTTCTTCAGCAAGCGATTCAGCAGCTTTGAGTGATTCTGAAACCAATACTCCGCAGGCGATTATTGCGACATCATAACCTTCCCTCAAAACGACTCCTCTTCCGATTTTAATTTCATCCTCCCTTCCATCGTAAAGAACGGGTGTTTTGTTTCTCGCAGTTCGCATATAGGATGGCTTTCCAAGGTCAGGAAGTTGCATTGTGAGCTCACGTGTACTGACATCATCACATGGATGCATTACAACAACATTTGGCAATGTTCGGAACACTGCTAAGTCTTCTATAGATTGGGCAGATGAACCATCAGTTCCGGTGTGCGTACCTCCGTGACTACCACAAAGGTGAACTGCAAGGTTTGGACGAGCAACACCGTTACGCATTTGCTCAAACGCTCTTTCAGTGAAAATCGCAAAGGTACTGGCAAACGGGATATAGCCAGAAGCTGCTAAGCCTGCACCGACAAGAAGCATATTCTGCTCGCCGATTCCGCACGAAATGGTTCGGTCGGGGTATTCCTTTCGGAAGTGAAGTGATTTTGTCGATTTTCCAAGGTCTGCTTCGAGAACGACGATTTTATCATTATCTGCTAAATCAAGTAGTGCTTGACCATATCCGTCACGTGTAGCTGCCATTCTGGTCATGCTTTCACCTCACCAAGTTCGACCATGGCTTGATGGAATTGTTCATCATTCGGGGCCGCGCCGTGGAAAGAAGGGTTATTTTCCATGTAAGAAATGCCTCCACCTTTGATTGTGTGTGCAATAAGAATTGATGGCCCATGACAATTTTCAGGCGCTTCAAGGAAATCCAAACCTTCCATGATTTCATTCATGTCGTGCCCGTTGATTTCCTTAACATTCCAGCCAAAAGCCTTCCATTTAGCAGCGATGTCAAACATTCGCATTTGTTCCTCACAAAAATCGTCGTTTTGTATTCGATTTCGATCGAGAATCACCTTCAAATTACCAAGTTCATGATGAGCAGCAGCCATTGCAGCCTCCCAAACACTTCCCTCTTGCATTTCTCCATCACCGATCATGACAAATGCTCGTCGTTCACTTTTGTCGAGACGTGCTGCAGAAGCACAGCCCATTCCAAACGACAAGCCCATTCCAAGGGAACCTGCAGAGAAGTCTACTCCTGGGCACCATTTCATATCGACATGGCCTTGACAAACTCCTCCAAGTACGCGATATGATTTCAAATCTTCATGAGAGATGAATCCCATTTCAGCAAGTATAGCGTACATTCCGGGAGATGCGTGCCCTTTCGAGAGAATAAAACGGTCACGATCAAACCAGTCCGGTTCGCTTGGACGTACGCGCATTCGCGTCGCATATAATGCAGAGAGAAGGTCGATTTCAGACAGTGATCCTCCAGGATGCCCTGCTTGAGCACGATGAACCATTTTGACTATTTCGACTCTACACTTGCGTGCAATTTCTTCAAGTTCGGTAATTGTCTTTGTCATTCAATCCTCTCGCAAACCTTCGGCTTTGCGGGAGACCTTTGATGGTTTTCCCTCCACAAGGATGAAAATCAAGTCAGTTTCATTTCAAACTACTGAGTTTGAAGGCATTGATGAATTTTTGAATGATATTTTGGATTATGAGGATAGTTTCTGCAAACAAGTTTCCCCCTTTCGGTAATGCACGTGTCGCAAGCCAAATGAAAACAGCGATAAACCACCCAAAGAAGAGCAAAGAAAAGAAGTTGTTGAGTGTCGTCACTCCGAAGAGGACATTGAGTTCGAGTTTGGCAACAATCAATACTGCGATAAGAACACCCATAATGGATTCACCAGCAATGAATCCAGCTCCTATGAGAACGCCTCGATTTTCGACTTCTTTTGCGGCGCTTTTGGCCTCTGTTGACGGCTCACGTTCAAGTGTCCCATCGACACGTAAATAGGCCGAATTAATGGCAAAATAAGAGATAATACCCCCGAGCATAATCGGGACAGATAGGCGAAGTGGGAGATAAATGCCGATAGCAATACTCATGACAGGCATTCGCAATACAATCAAGACGACCGCTAAAATTGCTCCAAGCATTACCATTTCCAGATTTAAGTTTCCGCCGAATGCACCTTGAACGATTGCTCCAATCAATTCAGCCTGAGGTGCGAACAAAGCCTCGGAGCAATCGGGATCACTCGCTCGTGGATTCATCTCACACGCGGTTTTCGAGATGCGGAATGCTTTGTGAAGCAATTGGAGCGTGGGGCCAATGATGATTGCTCCAGTGATTACACCAATAATTTCTGCTGTTTGCTGTCTCCATGGAGTAGCACCTACCATGTGTCCGGTTTTCAAATCCTGCATGACGTCCCCGGCTATTGCTGCTGATGAAGCCACAATTGCTGCAATGAGCATTGTTGAAAGCATTAATTCTTCAGTCGATAATCCCAAGAAAAAGTCGCCAATCACCCAAACGAGTGCAACTGTGAACAGCAGTGTTGCAATCGTCATACCTGAAACTGGAGAGTTCGAGGAACCAACGACTCCGGCAATGTATCCAGCAACCGCTGCGAAGAAAAATGATACAATACCGAGGAACAATGCTCCAGCGAGAGCGAGAACCAGCGAGCCTGTTGCCCACCAATAATACAAGAACGTCAATCCGACAAGAACAATACAGACAATCAGCACTTTGTTGAGTGGCAAATCAATTTCTGTTCGAAGTAATTCGCTCTCGGAACTGTCGGTTTTCTTGAGAGCTTTTGAGAGGCCAGTAATAATCGTCTTTCGCATAGACCAGAGCGTGTATACGCCTCCAACAACCATTGCACCAACACCAACATAGCGGACTTGGGATTTCCAAATGAGATAAAATCCATATGCAAGATCTGGGTCGCTCGGCCATCCTCTGATGAGACCATACATAGGAACCAGTAACGCATATCCAATGACACCTCCGAGGAAAATAAATGAAGCAATTCGGATGCCCACAATATACCCAACGGATAGCAGAGCAATTGAGAGGTCCATGCCTGCATAGAGGCGAGAACCAATGAAATCCCAGGCCGATTCTACATGCCCATGAGTTACTTTGAAGCCTTTCACCATAAGACCGTAAATTGCACCAATTCCGAGCGCATAGAGAATTGCTAATGCACCTTCCCCACCTTCCTCTCCCGCAACTAAAACTTCTCTGCACGCCACACCTTCTGGATAGGGAAGTGCTTCTTCAACGATGAATAGACGTCGTAATGCAATAGTGAACATTGTCCCTAACAATCCACCTAACATAGCGATAATGAGCGTATCAAGCCATTGAATGTCATCCCAAATGCCGATGACAAGCAGTGCTGGAACTGTAAAGATTACTCCAGCTGCGAGAGACTCACCTGCACTTGCCATTGTTTGAACAGCATTGTTTTCAAGAATAGAAACATCGTTGAACAGAGACCGCAAAATAATCATTGACATAACCGCAGCAGGAATGCTCGCAGAAACAGTCATTCCGGCATAGAGTCCGAGATATGCATTTGCAGCAGTCATAAGGATGCCGAGAAGAATCCCAACGATGACGACTCTTAGTGTCAGTTCGCGTGGGGATTCAGACGCAGGGATATACGGTTCTCCCGTTGCGCTCATAACATCTCCAATACGAAGCAGTTGTTGAATACATCGCTTTCCGACAAAGGGACCCCCACCATCATTATCATAAGTCGTTCATGTTACCCAAGAATGCTTGCGTGAGCAAGTTGGGGGACTACCATGGACTCTTGGCATGATTTGGATTCTGATGAAATAATACAGAAACTGGGCACTGAATTGGATGGGCTCAGTGAAAAAGAAGTCATGAGAAGACGCGAACAGTATGGGAAAAATAAATTGAAAGAGCCCGAAACAACATCTGCTTTTTTGCGTTTCTTATCCCAATATCACGACCCATTGAACTATTTGCTTATCACCGCAGCAATCGTAGCATTACTCATTCACCCAGATCAGCCTGGTGATGCGATTTTCATATTTATCGTATTGACGGCAAATGCGACGTTTGGTTTTTGGCAGGAAGGACAAGCTGAACAGGCAATGGACGCCTTGAAGCAAATGTCCATTTCGACATGCGTAGTGATACGGGAAGGTATTGAATGGTCTATACCTACTCCTGATCTCGTGCCTGGTGACATCGTCAAATTGGATGAGGGACAAAATGTTCCTGCTGACATTCGTGTTGTTGAATCCTATCAGTGTAAGGTCGACGAATCTTCGCTCACCGGTGAATCAGATAGCATTCTCAAATCTACGAATCCACTTCCTTCTACCACACTCCTCGCAGACCGCAACAATATGGCTTACATGGGGACGTGTGTCTCGACGGGTCGTGCTATCGGCGTTGTTGTGGAAACCGGTATGAATACTGAACTTGGGCGTATTGCAAGCAACATTGTCGATACAGAAACTCCAAAAACACCACTGGAACTTAAACTTGAATCACTCGGACGCTTCTTGGGTTTCATCGCTTTAATTGTTGCAGCGCTTATGGTTTCGATTAAAGTTCTCATCGCTTACGCTGACCCCTTGATCACGACTGTTGAACTACGAGATGTTGCAGTTGAACAATTTATTGTCGCTATTGCAATTTTTGTCGCAATTGTCCCAGAAGGTTTGCCAATTATTTTGGTCATCACCCTGGCTCTCGGCATGCGTAATATGGCGCGCCATAAGGCAATTATCCGACGAATGAAAGCAGTAGAAACGCTTGGTTCGACGACTGTCATTTGTTCTGATAAAACAGGGACCTTGACTAAAAATCAAATGACGGTTCGACAATTGACGACAACCGATGGAACCTACACGGTGTCTGGTGAAGGATTCAAGCCGAAAGGCAAACTCTCCTTCGAAGGAGTTGAAGTTACAGATTCAAAGATGGAGCAACTCCAAAGTGACCTTTCGTTCAGACTTTCTGCTGCTTGCCTAAGTTTATGCCATAATTCACAGATATCCAAGGTTGATTCTCGTTGGCAAGCAATAGGCGACCCTACAGATTCTGCATGTGCAGTACTCGGTTGGAAGATCAATGGTGATGTGCGTAAATTTGCTCAAAGGCATTCTCGTATTCACGAGTTCTTTTTCGATACATCCCGAAAACGAATGTCGGTTATTCATGAATACGAAGGAGAACGTTGGGTGTTCTCAAAGGGCGGTGCAGGTGGATATTTACCCATCACTGACTGGAAGATTCTCGATGGAGAAATTGTTCCTATTGAACAAGAAGATATCGAGACTGCAGCTGCTGCCAACAAGGAAATGGCAAGTCAAGCCATGCGCGTCCTTGCACTGTGTGCTCGTCGATTGGACGAAGACGAAGACATTTATGATATTCAAAACGTGGAATCTGGATTTATTTTCCTTGGACTTGTAGGAATCATGGACCCCCCTCGTGCAGAGGTCAAAGATGCAATTGCTATTTGCCAACGAGCAGGAATCAAAGTCAAGATGATTACAGGAGACCAGCAATACACTGCAGAGGCAATAGGTCGGGAACTGAATATAACAGATGGTGGGATTCAGCCAATTAACGGTAACACTTTGGCGAGTCTTGATGAAAGTGCATTGAGCGAAGCGGCATCTCAAGCCAGCATCTTTTCTCGTGTAACTCCAGAGCAAAAGATGCGTATCGTTTCTGGACTTCAAGAACGAGGCGAAATTGTCGCAATGACTGGAGATGGAGTCAATGACGCACCTGCTCTTTCGCGTGCGAACATAGGTATCGCGATGGGCATTGCTGGGACAGATGTCGCTAAAGACGCCGCAGATATGGTTTTGCAAGATGATAATTTTGCAAATATTGTTCATGCTGTTGAAGAAGGTCGAAAAATTTACCAAAACATTCGAAATTTTGTCCGTTATCAAGTTTCAACGAATGTCGCTGCAGTCGCTCTAATTATTATTTCAACGTTCATATTCGGCTGGAATTTACCTTTGACTGCAACTCAGATTCTTGTGATTAACATCTTGATGGATGGCCCTCCTGCAGTCGCCCTGGGTGTAGAAAAGAAGCACGGAAATGTCATGTCCAGGCCCCCGCGTCCTGTTGATGAAGGACTACCAAATTTTAGAGACATGATGCTAATTTTTTGGCTTGGTGCAATCATGGTTACGGGGACTTTGCTGGTGTTTTACCTCGCTGGTGGAGGAATCATCGCTGAAGAGTGTGGTGTGGCTCCGTTAACAGATAAAAGCACGTTTACTGGGTATGATATGGCTCTCTGTGAATCCGGCGATTATTCAGGTGCTGAAGCGTATGCAGAAGACAAGTTTGCCTATGCTCAAACCATGACTTTCTCTGTCTTTATCGTGTATCAATTGTTTAACGTAATTAATTGCCGTTCAAGTGATGAAAGCGTTTTCAAACTGGGTCTCTTCTCGAACAGGGCAATTAACCTCGCATTGATGATCTCATTTTGTTTACTCATGTTCTTTGTTCAGTTGTCGAGCTTTTCAATACCAATCATCAACGTTCAAATCGGAAATCTTCTTTCAACAATGAGTTTAGAATTGTCAGATTGGGCCGTTGTCACACTTGTTGCTTCTGCTGTATTCATTATAGATGAGTTTAGAAAACTCATTATCAAATCTCGGGTATTTGCAGTCCAAAACTAATTTTCCTGCATATGGTGCCAACCACATCTTGAAGAATGAAGTCCTACAGGGTAGGAGCATGTCAGCGTGGGAATCCACCACTCAAGATGCTGGTAGTGATGTCAATTGGAGGGAGAATCTCTCCGCAGAAGTTGGCGACCTATCCTCATGGAGTGCCCCAATCCGTCATCTGGCCAGAAAAGTAGCGAACGGT
>MDSX01072969.1_pt1 | contig 21035 bp, 18 predicted proteins | sample 811141 | NCBI WGS metagenome assembly MDSX01 (sample SAMN05326642, study PRJNA326480) | marine metagenome | isolation source: seawater | place: Atlantic Ocean: South East | collected 2010 | reverse complement strand
TTACGCCTTGAGGGGTTGGTGGATGTACAAGTTCCATCGAATCGGTGGGAAGTGTTGCTTGAGGAACAATCTCTACCTGATTCAGTGCAATCATCCTGTGATGTTCTTCTCATGACTGGGAAATCTTCAGCGTTCGATCACCATTTGGAGGTTGCGCGCTATCTACTGAAGCAAGATGGACTTGTTTGTACCTTAGCCAATGGGCTGGGTCATGAAGAACGCTTGGTGCATGCGTTTGGATCGCATCGTGTCCTAGCAGCAACCACGACTCATGGAGCGTACCGTCCTCAAGCTGGTCTTGTTCACTGGGCAGGAAGAGGAGATGTTTCCATCGGACCATTCATCGATTCGCATGATGAGACGGCAGTTCTTCCATTCCTAGATGTGCTATCGGATGCGGAATTGAACCCTCAATGGAATGAACATGGTCGCGTGATGCTTTGGAACAAAATGCTGTTGAACATCGCCATCAATCCGATTGCGGGATTATTGGGGAAAGAGAATGGTGCATTACTGGAACCATCCTTGTTTGAATCTGCGGTATCTGTCATGCTTGAAGGTGCTCGAATTGCCCGTGCAGAGGGAGTTCAACTTGAATCAAATGAATCTTTAATCGATCGATTACGTGATGTTCTTGAGAAGACGAAGAACAATTATTGCTCAATGTTGCAAGACATCCGAGCAGGTCGGGAAACAGAAATCAATGCTCTCAATCAAGAGATTTGTCGCCGTGGAGAAATGCTTGGTCTTCCAACGCCACTCAATCAAATGCTTTCATCCGTCATTCAACATCTTCGATAAGGTCTTTGTTGAAATGCAGTCCCCTGTTTTCCTGGCGTGTGATTGCATCCTCGGCGACAAGTATTCCAACAAGAATCATGTTTCGCAGTTCCACAATTTCCCGACTAGGGAGGCTCGATTTCCAAATGACGTCGATTTCTTTCTCCAACAAACGGAGTCGTCTGATGGCTCGCTCCAATCGAGAAAAACGTCTTGAAACTCCAACTTCAAAGCGCATGGTTTGGTTCAATGCTGCTCGATCATGAGCAATAGGTCCATGTTCTCGAAGTTTATGCAAACCATCCGAACGCCAGTTTGGGGGAGATGCATTGATTCCGAGGATTCCCTGATCGATAAGGTGCGAGGAGCATCGGTGGGCAAACACCACCGCTTCGAGTAGGCTGTTCGAGGCAAGTCTGTTGGCACCATGCATTCCAGTGCAAGCAACCTCTCCAATTGCAAACAAACCAGGAATCGCCTTCTCCGTGTGTTTGAGAAGTGCAGAACCCACATCATCCACTTGGATGCCTCCAACGATGTAGTGTGCAGCTGGTGCTACAGGAAGGGGATCAATTCCAAGCTCAAGGCCATCCTTGCGCAGACGGTTGGAAATCATTGGAAATCGTCCATCCAGATGTGCTTTGTCCAGATGTTCTGTGACGAGGTACACATGCGAAGCACCTGATTCGGCACACCGCTGGTCGATGGCGCGTGCTACAACATCTCGGGTTGCCATTGAACCCAGCGAGGATGCTTGCAACGTGAACGAAAATGAAGAGGGGTCGCTGACTCCGCTTGATTTCCACGACGCATAGCCTTCTCGATCGAGGAGAATTGCCCCCTCCCCGCGCAAGGCCTCTGTAATGAGAAATGGTCGCTCACCATCAACAACAAGGGCTGTTGGATGAAATTGTACGAAGGCCATATTGACGATGGAAGCTCCTGTTCTATAGGCCATTGCAATGCCATCGCCGGTTGACACTGATGGGTTGGTTGTCTTCTCCCACAGCTGGCCTGCACCTCCAGTGGCAAGGATGACTGCATCTCCTTGAATGGTCATGACTTCGTTGGTTTCTTGGTCAAGCGCCCAGACGCCACAAACTCCCTTTTCTGGCGCTCCATGTTCTCGTTGAATGAGGTCGATTGCCAAGGTATTCGGACGCATCGTGATTCGTTGATGCTCTTGTGCAGCTGATGTAAGGGCGCGCTCAATTTCCTTTCCAGTTGCATCTTTAGCGTGAAGAATCCGTCTTGAAGAGTGGCCACCTTCCTGTGCAAGTTGAAATTCACCCTTCTGATTCTTTTCAAATTCGACACCGATCGAAAGCAAATCCCGTATTCGCCCTCCGGCTTCTTCAACAACCAATCGGACAATTTCTTCATTGCACAAACCGTCTCCAGCATCGAGCGTATCCTTGATGTGTCCATCGATTTCTTCGAGGTTTGTTTTGTCAAGAATGGCTGCAATTCCTCCTTGTGCCCAGTTCGTGGACGAGTCCTTTGGTCGTTGTTTTGTGATGATCTCAATCTCAAAATCTTCGTTTGCGAGACGCAAGGCTGCGAACAGGCCGGCAATGCCTGTGCCTATGATGAGAACACGAGGCATATACCAGCCAGTGGCTGTTTGTTCTTGATGACATCGGTTCGTCCAGCGATAGGGCTATTTGTTGTTGATTCTTGCCAACACCATGTTGCGGAAACTCATTGCCTTACTTGGGCTCGCAACAATCGTTTTCGTCATAGCAAACGTTCACTTCGGAATCGTTGCAGAGAACGTCGTTGAAGGCGCAGGAACTGCTCGACTCGACGTCATCCGACTTGCTGATCCAGGATGTACAATACCTGAAATGGAGAAAGAAATACAAGAAACCGGAACTGCGTTTTGTTTGAGTGAGAAAGGAACCTGGGGTACTGCGGATATCCTTTTGCTGTTCTGGGGTATTCTCATCGTAACTGCTGGTCGTTTCCGAATGCCCTCTGACCCGCGCCTTGCAAGGCGTATTCGACGAGTGATGTTCATTTCAGGTGCAGTGTTGTTCTTTCTTGCGATTTTGGATCGTTTTCAGGCACTCCCTACATCTGCGAACTCTGAAAGCATTGCCGATATCACGCCGCTTCCATTTCCTCCTTGGATGGTGCAAATCATCTTCGCAGTCATCGGTACAATGCTGATGCGAGGGCCGAAATACGAACTTTCAGAGTTCGAAGAAAACTATCAGCGACTTGAAAGTGAGCGTGACAAAGAACGACGCGTACAACGTGCGTTCAACGAGAAGGCACGCTCGATGTCGGCCTCACAACAAGGCCTCTCTCGTCGAAGTCGTCTCATCGACCGAGATGCGAACCTCATGCCGTTCCGTACGCGAAACTCACCCAAGGTACGGGCGACGTGCCCATTTTGCAAAGGCGGCGGGTGCAAAGAGTGCGGGAAGACAGGCGTTGTTTGAATAAAACGGCATATTTTTCCGACCCCGAAAACGATGTGCACCGACGCATAATCAACCGATTGTTTAAATGTCCTCGACGTACGGTGTTTGACCTAAGGTCACATTTGACCGAATGGGGATTGGGATGTTTCTAAAAGCGTTGGAGATGGAGAACTTCAAATCATTTCGCGGCGAAGTCGTCATCCCCCTCGATCGTGGTTTCTCTGCAATCACTGGGCCAAACGGTTCAGGGAAGTCCAATTGTGGTGATGCAATTCAATTTGTTCTCGGTCCTAAATCAACCAGAACGATTCGTGCTCAAAATACGAAGCAGCTCATCTTCAACGGAGCGGAAGGGTACAAGCCTGCACGAGGTTGCACGGTGACACTTGTTTTTGGCAACCCAGTACTTTCCAATGGCCGTCGACGGCTGCCGCTTGAGAACGATGAAGTCCGCATGACACGGCAAATCCGTCTGACGGCTTCGGACAATGTCGTTTCCACGTATTTGCTCGATGGAGAGGACTCCTCACAGAAATCATTTCATCGCCTTCTGAACGCAGCAAACGCCCGTCCCGATGGCTACAACATTGTTCTCCAAGGAGATGTAACAGGACTTGCACGAATGACGCCGATTGAACGTCGAAAGGTCTTGGATGGCGTTGCAGGTGTTACATCATACGATGACGAAATTCGGAAAGCAAAAAAGCAGAAAGAAAGCGTTGATTCCTATATTGAACGCATTGGTATGCTTCAGGAAGAACAGCAGGTTCGACTCAACGAACTGGAGCAAGAGCGTAAAATCGCAATGAAGGCACAATCCATCACAGACGAACTTACGACTTCACGATCACAGCGTTACCAGGCCATGTTCGCAAGTCTTGGGATGGAATTGGAGCATCAAATTGCTGAACAGCTGCGCTTTGCAGAAGAAGCGTCCATTCTCGAAGAACAGGTCAAGGCAGGAAGTAAGAAATTGGTCGAATTGGATGACCGTATAGGGGGAATTCAGAAGCAAATCGATGCCCTGCTTGGGGATGAAGGTGATGGATTATCCGCAGCAATTCATGATCTCCGGGTGCAGATCGACCGAGACAAAGATCGCATTGAAGATTCACATCAAGCCAACATCGATGATGGTCACGAGCGTGAGCAAGTTCTTGAACGATACGAAGAAGCAGAGGCGGCATTGAATGCACTACTCGAGGAAGCAACGACCAGTCAAAATCAGATGGAAGAGGCTCAGACCATGCTTGACGAAGCTCAGTCTGAAGAAGCAGCAGTCCGTGCGTTGCTTGAGGGTTCGGGCAAAAATCATGCAGAACTGAATCGGGCGTTGAGCGAAGCGATTGAGGCACTCGATAAAGCAAAGCAAGCCGTTGCAGCAGCACAGTCAGATGTTGACCGTACCGCAGCACAAGCGGAATTGGTTGAGGCCAATCTTTCGAAAGCACAAGAGACGGCTGAAGAATCTCGGCTCGAACTCGAAGAAAAAGAGGCGGAATTCAACGAACTGTCTGGCGGCAAGAAAATCGACCGCTCCTCTCTCACACAGAACATCCTTGATGCAGAACGATCAGAGTCCCGCCTCCTTGAGGAAGCAGGTGCAGTCGAACGAAAGATGACTGAAACCGAACGGCAATTGCGCACAGCTCGTGCAGAATTGGAGAACAAATCAAACTCGAAAGGGATGGCAGGTGGAGCAGCAGCGATACTCGGTGCTCGAGATCGTGGCGAAATCAAAGGAATCATCGGCACAATCGCTGAATTGTGTGCACCAATTGATTCTGAGCATGAAACGGCTCTCGCAACAGCATTCGGCGGGGCGATGACGTCAGTGGTGGTTGATTCCGATGAAGTGGCTGCACAGGCCATTCGCTGGTTGGCTCAACGAAAAGCAGGCCGTGCCACGTTCCTTCCGCTCAACAAGTTGTCAACCAGTCGTGCAGGCGGTAAAGCGATGATGGTTGCTCGAAAACCAGGTGTCGTTGGATTTGCCTATGAATTACTTGAGTATGATCCGCGAATCGATACTGCGATAAAATTCGCTTTACGAAACACACTCATTGTCCAAAACATGGACATTGCTCGACAAAACATGGGTGGTGTTCGTCTCGTAACCATGCGTGGTGATGTAACTGAGGCAGGAGGCGCTATGGTCGGAGGTTCGAGAATCCGTATGTCGGTAAGTTTCGGCGGAGGTATTGCTGGAGCGAAAGAAGTCGAACGTCTGACGGCGGAAATCGAACGACTTCGACTCATTTCAGATACCGTTTCAGCAGCGTTAGCAGATGTTCGCAAGGAACAACAATCCCTGCGTCAACAAATCAACGAACTTGCGAATGAAGACGGAGCAATCCGAAGAGAAACCTTGCGCGCAGAGGTGACTACATTCAAGAGAGCACATTCCAAGAATATCGGAAGTGTTGAGGGCCTGAAAGCAGATCTTCAACGTCTTGAAACATTAGCCAGTACCCAACTCGAAGCACTTGATGAAACGGAGTCGAAGGTTGCAGATGCGGAAATTTTCAGGGCGAGTGCACAAACCGCTCTCGAGGATGCAAGTCCTCAACATCTGAAGGACCGATTGCACGAATGCACCGTAAAGCGGACGCAAGCAGAGGGTATTCGTTCCAACGCGGAGGTATCACTTCGTTCAATATCAGAGCGTAAGAATTTACTCACTTCTACTGTATCCGGCGAAAAAGAACGTTTGGTCCAAATCGATACGGCCGTCGCTAAGCGAACCGAACAAGCCAATATACTCAAAGAGAGTGTGGCTGAAAACGAAACAATTCTCGCCGAGAAAGAGGCTGAGCGTGCCCAATTCCTTGAGGAAAACAAAGGACTCGAGGATGAACGCATTGAGCTTGTTGAAGAACGAGCAAGTCTCAACTCAACACTGACCCAGAAAGCCAGTCAAGCACGAAGCCATAGGACGCTTTCCACCGAATTTGAACGAACGATACAAGCCAAGCGACAAGAATTGCATGAACTTGAAATGGAAATGCAGACGATGGGCATTGAACCAGTCGAGGACGGTATTGCACTCGATTCTGTTGGTGATATCGATCGGAGAATCCGTCACTTAGAGCGCCGACTTGAACAATTTGGTGCGGTGAACATGAGGGCAATTGAGCAGTATGATGCTGTTGAACAACGTCTCAGTGAGATGGAAGGAGATTTCAAGAAACTCCAAGATCGGAAGAAGCACCTTCTCGATGTAGCAGAACGCCTTGAGGAACAGCGAAAGGTAAGGCTCATCGACGTTCTTGAGAAGGTCAATGAGAACTTCAAGAAGGTGTACAAATCGCTCAGCAACGGTGGTCGAGGAGAATTGTATCTCGAGAACAAAGAGGAGCCGTTCAAAGGTGGTCTTGAGTTATGGGCTCAACCCAAGGGCAAGTCCTCCAACGTTACACGGCATCAACTTTCAGGTGGTGAGCAATCCGTGGCTGCACTTGCATTGATTTTCGCCATCCAGGATTATGACCCGAGTCCATTCTACTACTTCGATGAGGTCGATCAAAATCTCGATAGCGTCAACGCCGAATGCATCGCAAAGATGTGCCGTGAGCGAAGCAAAGCGGCGCAATTCATTATGGTCACGCTACGAAAGGTCTCGTTGCAACTTGCAGATCACCACATTGGGATCACTCACGGTGGGGATGGATGCAGCCGGCGTATCATCGATTTCGACCAAGAACAAGCAATCGCTCTTGGTGAGCAAGCACTCAAAGAGGCAGAATCTGCAGTCGCTAAAAATGCACAACGGGCAAAGGAGGAGCAAGCAACGCTCGCAGAAATGCCACGTGTCCCTGATGCCCTTCCTGCCCCGCAGAGCCTGGGTGGCTTGCTGAAGCACATGGAAGAGGACGAAAGCATGGCTTCTCTCGCTGAGCGAACGGCTGAAACAAACGAGGACATTGAAGAACGTTCATCCCTCGTTGAAGCCCTTTCAGAGAGCGAATCAGAGGGACCATCGGTAGAAGATTCAATTGAACTAGAAGAGTGAGGTGTAACGAATGATTCAGCAAGGACTCGATCAGTGGTTTTTGCGTCAGGATGTTATTGACCAACTGTTGCAGAGTGGTGAAGATGATCTTGAAGGAATCAACGCCTACGCTGACCGAATTCTAATGATTGCTCAGACAGAAGAAGCCGAACATCAAACCTTAGATGATCCGTTTGACCGAAGCGTTGCTCTTGTTCTTTCACTGGTCAGTAGTGAAGGGCTGGACGCCTGGAATATCGATTTGACATCGTTTCTGCGCCAATTCATGAAACGAGTTAAGTCCCAAGCCAATCGGTTGGATTTACCTGCGTGTGGACGATTGATTCGAATGGCATGGGAGGTTCTAAATTATCAGGCTGCACACCTTTTTGATCGAATTCAGTATCAAGAAGGCGAAGACGATTGGGATGCGGGTTTTGATTTCGGTTGGGAAACTGAATACGACGATCATGAATTCCATTTCACCAATACGGTGCTTCAAGGGGATGCTGATGATGTGCTGGAGAACCTATTCGATGAACGAGTACGCCGTGAGGAAGGACGTCCTGTGACGCTTGGAGAACTGCTCTCTGCACTCAAGGATGCGGCTGATGATGCTGATGCACTCAAGTTGCGAGAGAAGAATCGCATCGCTCATGCTATCGAAGTTGAAGAAATGATCTCCAATGTTGGTGGGCGTATGCACAATGAGGACCTCGACGGAGATATTGAACGGTGTTGGACTGCTCTCCGTCAAACCACAGAAGAAATGGATTCAAACAATGTGCCGCTCAAATCCGTCATCACAACATTGGTCCCAATCCTTGAAACAGCCTTTGGAACCGTTCCTGAGGGCTATGATGAAGACGCCCGAGTGAGCTCCTTTATTGCAGGGCTGTTTCTCACTCACAAGGGAATGGCATCCATTACTCAAGGAAATCAACTTAATGATGTCATCATGATTGAAGACCTATGGCCTCAACTTTCGACCTTTGAGGAGGTTCTTGCTGCGACACTCGAAGCGGATGAAGAGGCAGAGGTTGCACGCCAGGATTCCAAGACCGGCTCGATGCTGCACGCTGAACGTCTCCAGGAGCGTGCAGAAAAGGCTCGTTTGGCCGAAGAGAAGGCGAAACAGAAGCTTGAGGAAGAGCAACACGCCCAAGCCGTTGAATTTCCAGATCATGAATGGTTAGTTGAGTAGGTGGTATGATGTCAGAACTTGCATTAGAAACTCTTCTCGAAGCGACGCTCTTTGGGTCAGGAAAGTCACTTTCGATCAAGGATCTCTCAGAATCGCTCGGATATGAGGAAGATGAGATTTCTGAAGCACTACTGACTCTCCAGGGAACCATCAAGCGACGAAGAGGAGGTGCGCTTCGAATTGTTGAAATTGGTGGAAAGTGGGCGATGGAAGTTCGCTCCAACGTTGCTGAACATTTACCCAAGGAAACCAAAACAGAAATGCCAAAGAAACTTCTCAAAGCCGCTGCGTTGATTGCATACCACCAACCGATGCCACAATCAAGGCTGGTCGAATTGCTAGGGCAGAAGGCCTACGATTATGTCCGTGAGTTGTCACAGCATGGGATGATCATGCGCCGCCGAGATGGAAATACAAGACGATTAACCACCACTCGTCGTTTCTCTGAGGCGTTTGGTTGTCCGCATACCGATTTGCGAAAGGTTCGCAAGTGGTTTAGAGAACAGGTCACAGATGCTGGTCTGTTCGATGGAATGGAGTCTGAAGTGTTGAAGGATGTTGGAGAAGATGGTCTTATCCAATCCACATTACCGCTTGAAGAAGAGTGATTACGAGCGAAGTTCTTCAAGAATTTCTGCGACTCTGGTCTGTGTTTTGGGCCCTTCTTCTGAAATCAAGCGTTGGGCTACGCGTTCAATTTCATCTCCAACAGCTCCAGCACTCACGGCCATATTTTTGGCATGAAGGCGCATATGTCCTTTCTGAATTCCACTTGTTGCTAGGGCGCGAAGTGCTCCGAGATTTTGTGCAAGTCCTGCTGCTGCCATGATGGATGCCAATTCTTGAGCAGACTCTACACCAAGAATTTCCAGATTCGCTCGGGCTACAGGGTGGACCTTGGATGCTCCTCCAACAATACCAACAGCCATCGGTGTCTCGATGGTTCCAACGAGATTACCTTCAGCGTCTTTTTCCCAGTGAGTGATGGAACCATATCGTCCATGATGGACTGCAGCGTAAGCGTGGCATCCTGCCTCAACAGCTCGCCAATCCTGCCCGCATGCAACGGCAACAGCAGAGATCCCGTTCATGACGCCTTTGTTGTGCGTTGCTGCACGGTAAGCATCAGCCATAGCGAAGTGATGTGCTTCGAGTATGCCTTGAATAATCGCTTCTCCGTCGTTTCTCTCACCGTTGTTGCTCATTTCTTCTGGCGTGAAGGTAGCAGAAACACGTGCAAGTCGTTCTGTAGCAAGATTAGACAGAATACGTAGCAGCGACCGGCCGCCAGTCATCACTTCAAGTTCCGGAGCGAGTAATTCTGCCATGGTATTCACGGCATTTGCTCCCATCGCATCCCTGCAGTCAACGTGGATGTGAACGATGAGCATCGGGCCAGATAGTGTCTCAATCGAGCGAGTGGATAGTTCCTTACAACCTCCGCCGAGTCGTATCATGGTGGAGGGTAAACTGTTAGCAAGCGCCATGAGTTCCTCCTTTTTGGCTTCGATTTGTTGAATTGCCTTGCTGTGATCAGAAATATCCAATAGTTGGATCTGAGCAAGCATGATAGGTTCGTCGTTGTTGGTGGAGAACCCACCCTTGACATGGCAGCGCTTTGCCATGTTTGAAGCAGCCGCTACCACGCTTGATTCTTCAAGACAAAATGGGACGACGTAGTGCTTTCCATCGATGATAAAGTTGGTCGCAACCCCGACAGGGAGGGACATGGTTCCAATAACATTCTCAATCATTCGATCTGCGGCAGAATCGTCCAATTCACCACTTGCAGCGAGGGCAGCAACCTGTTCTTGGTCGAGATGAGCAAGTTCCGCAATCTTCGCTCTACGTTGTTCCACATCAAGTTTGTAGAAGCCTTTGAGGCGGCTGTTGTCGACAGGCATGACGTCTCCTCAAACCAAGCGAGGATTGCGGGCTGCATGAATCAATCGGAAGAATCTAACGGGTTTAACGTTTTAATTAACGCGTTATTTTAGCGTTAAGCGTACGTTAATTCAGACATCGCATGCCATACGGCCGTCTGATTAACGTCTCGTAACAGGTCCTTGGATTGCCTCCAATCCGTGAAATATCATATACTTGGTTGAAGTTGCTCGGTCATGCATGGTAATACAATCGATTTCGGTTTTCCATCAATGAGTGAAGATCCATTTTCTTCCAGCCCTCTCGACAAGCATGAATTTGATTTGCTCGTAGGACGGCATGCACTGTTCGACGAGATGGAACGGAAAATCTCGTTTAAGTCGGCCGACCGCATTCTGATTGTTGGTGAATTTGGTTCAGGAAAAACGTCGTTCATGCAATGCTTAGGTGCAAGAACCAATCTGCACATTGGCATCGATCGCATAGCATTTTCAGAACCTGGAGTTGAATTACTCAAGGATATGTATGCGCAATTGATTGACGGCTCTCCTCCTCATGATTATCAGAAATTGAGTCGCGACTTACATCGCATGATTCACGATTCCCGGCAGATGCTTCCACTGGTTACAATCGATGCAGACATGGCGGATGTATCTTCTCTGGAAGCATGCCTGCGGTCTTCTCTACACTTCTTTGAGCGACTGCCCGCTTTGATTATCATCGCTATCAATCCTCAGCAACAATCGCTGATTTCCGAGCAATTGCTGCAGCGCTTTGAATTGCGAACGATGTCAAGTCTAGATCTCGATGGAATCAAGGCTTTGGTAGAGCGTAGAATCGCAAAGGCTTCCTCTCAACCATACAATATGTCGACAGATGATGCAAACCGTTTGCTCCAACTCAGTCGTAGTGGACAACCAGGATCACTCATCAAAGTCCTGCGAAATGCAGTCAGTGGCAACTATATCGCTCCAGAGTCGGCTGTTGCACACCCCGATTCTTCGTTTGAGAAAGAGCATACTGTGGAGACCGAACTGCAATCTGAGGCTGTAGAGGTTGAGGAGGTATCTCCTACCATTGACAATATTCCTACAGAAACGACAGAAGGGGGTGAACATGGTGTTGATGGAAAATCATGGGAAGAGGCCCCAGGCATGACGGAAGCAACAGGATTCGATCTTGACTTTGATATTCTTGATGAGCCGGTTGAAGAACCTCTTGAAATTCAAGAGGATTCCAGCGATGAAGCAGAAGAAGATACATCCCTGGATGATTCCTATGTCACGGCGGATAGTTTGCCATTTGCAGGTGTCTTTGGTGGTTTAAGAGGTCGAGGAAAACTTGTCAATACAGACTTGGATTCAACTCCAGAAGGCCAATTCAAAGCAACAGAGAAGGGAACTGCTTTCTGGAGCGCAGAGGAGCCGTTGCCCGTAGCCGAGGATGAAATCAAAGAAGCGACCTCTCCTCCCATCGAGAACACCGAACTCGAATCGATTGTTGACCTTGACCCAACTGCGTTGTATGAATTGGAACCAACTGAAAGTGGATCAATTGATTCACAAACCATTGAAGCCTTTACTCGTTTACTTACGCAGGTTCTCCAGCCTTCAATTCAGGGGCTGAATGGAAGCCAAGATCTTGTTGAGCAACTGCGTGCCCTCTCGAGGCCACGATTGACCGAGAAAGAGGAACACGTTCTGAGTATTGGCGTTCTTAGTTCACTCACAGGCTCTGAATCGATTGTTGTTGCAGAAGCCAAAAGTCGGACAATCTCACCTTCTGACAAGGCCTTATTGGAGCGATTGTCAATCAAACGTGCCCGATTGTCGCAAATTTGCAATCGTCTTCACAAAGCAGGAATTTTGCATGCTCGCATGGTGGGACGTTCACGAATGTTTGGATTGACAAGGAGTGCTCTCGCCCAATTGATAGCATGGGGCATTGTTGGAGGTGATGAATGATGACATGGTCAGTGAGTTGGTCCTGGCAATCGCCTTCGAGAATTAGCGCAGTTGAGTCCGTGAATGGGCACCTTTGCGTGGCGTATGGGCTAGAGCTGGCTCTTTTCAACGAAACGAATGAGATTCAATGGCAACGTAGTATGCCGTTCAAGGTCCATGCGATTTGCAATGCAGATGGACGCATTGGTGTACTCGCAGCCCATGCATTCTATCTTCTCAATACCGTAGATGGTTCGATGGTACACGAGGGAAGATCGAGTCCAGGAGGTTTCACACAACTCCTCAATCGGCCTGGTGGAGGATGGGTCTTAGCTGGACGTGACGGAAATTTGCATCTCTTCGATGCAAGTGGAATTGGTATTCGCCGCATTCAATCAGGTGTCGTTCGACGTTTGATCGGTTGGCTTGATCGAGAACATCTCTTGTGGCAGGACACTGGCGGAATGGTGTATTGCGGTCAAATTGCTCAGCAAGATAAACGCCGAGTCGTTGATTCAACGATTTGGAGTTGGGTCTCTCCACTGACGGATGGTCACATGTTGTTGCAATCTGCAGACGGACAGCTGTGGGACGGGATTCCTCATCCCTATGGTTGGGATGCACTTGAGCGAATTGAAATCGAATCGCTCGAGCCGCTGGTCGCCACACGTGCAGCCGATGGTTGGTGGGTGCTGGGTATTGAGGGCCATCTTGATCACATGAGTTCTGAGAGTGGCGAGGTGCGTATTGGAGAAGGGATGAACCTTGGTGACCTCCTAATCCGTCTTGGCCGAAACTCGATGATAACGTGCCGTAGAGACGGTTTGGTTCGTCGCTGGGTCGCTCCACATCTCGCAGAAGAGCAGCGTCGCCATCGACAAAAGGAAGCTGCTGATGCGAAACTTGCACGATCTTGGGATGAACGACGACAATTGTTCCAGCGGGCACTTGCTGCAGAAGATGAAGGCCGGTTGTCGAGAGCAATCGAACTCTATGAAGCGCTTGGTAGGAATGACGATGTGCAACGACTCCTACGTAGGCAAAAAGGAGGTGATGTGTCTGAATCCTGATCAAACTTTGACTGTTGAACGAGTAAAACACTACCTCTCCATCACTGAAAAAGCAAGAGGAAAAGCAACTCCTCTTGCTTCAACGCCAGATGAGGAATCGATGTTGAACACATTGCTCGCCATGGCCGATGATTACGCAAATGATGCTCAGTATTTTCTCGAGAAGGGAGACTTAATCCGAGCATTTGGAGCGATCAATTATGCTCATGCGTGGATTGATGCTGGCGTAAAACTGCGTCTTCTCGACGGCCATGGTGACGATGTGTTGTTTACATTGCCGTAAATTGTGTATTCACATCCGGTTCAACCTTGCTGACTAAATTATGAATTTCATCAACTTCGTTGAGAATTTCCTTCGCACGTTTCTTGGCTCGGTTGACGAACGGCTGAATTGACTGTTCCAGACTCATCCGAAGTCTGTAGATGTGAGCAGGACGGCCACGTGAGGGCTCGGATCGGGGAGAATAGTGAACGAGATTCATTTCACGTAGTTCAGATATCGCCATACTGACATCAGGTTGGCGAATGTTGCAATGACATTGCAAATCCTTCGATGTTGCTGCCCCGTGATGATGGAGACAAAGAAGAACACTCGCTGTATTTTCGTTGGCACCAAGATCAATCAATTTTTGGCAGAGGGAACGTTGTTCATCACTCATCGCATGCTCGAGACTGGACGCCATGAGATTAATACAAACGTGAGGATATATAATACAATCACCGACGATTAATTGAATGTAATGAATTAAAATCAACCATTCATGCTTTATTTTCTCTATAGACCATTGACTAAGCGGATGTTCTTTCCTTGAGTAACCTCAACAATTCCAAGTCCCACTTCAAGTGCTCGGCGTTTTAAATTTGAGTCGATGGTCAGAATTGGAATCTTCCTTTCACTTGCAACTTCCAAGAGTGCATCATCGGTATGCATTGTAGAGTATTCAATCAAGGTCGAGCGCTGGAGCAGCAGATCAAGCATCAATTTCTTTCCCCGTGGACGACTTGCTTCGATGTCCTCCAGTTCTTCGAGAACCAAGTCAATCAGGATGAAGTGTGGTGGTCCAATAATCTGCGAAAGTGCAAGATCGATGTTGAATGAACCATCGATGAGAGCGACCCATCCACAAGCATCAATGAGCACATCGCCCATGCAATCACCTCATTGAATGGTTCCATGGCCGATGAGTCGCCATCGTGCACCCACTCGTCGAGAGAGTGAAACTCTCTGTCCTTTATCTGCACAAATAGGAAGCCGTAACTGCAGGTTTGCCTTGCCTTTTTCCACGCCTTTGACAACACCAACGGATGTAGAGGTTGCAACATTCACCATCAGCATCTCATTGTTTCGAAGTGGATAAATCTTGTCTGGTTGTTCACCATCACCTGCAACCATGTTCTTCATCAAATGGATTTCAATAGCACATTCCGTACGTACTTCTGGCAATTTACCTTTCTTTGCAAGAACTTGTCCTGAAAGGTTGTCTGCAGTTGTTATCGATGGGTCGAGCAGAGTTCCAAAGCCACACAAACCTCCTGCTGTCATTTCGTCTCGCTTTCCACCTCCACCTTGCATGCTCGTGATGGTTGTTTCAATCGGTTCCCAGTGTGATTTGTTCCCGTTCTCAATTTTCCGACCAGGACCGATGATGATCTCATCACCTTCTCGGAAGGTACCTTCTACGATTGAACCGCCAATAACGCCGCCGGTTAGCTTTGTGGGGCGAGTTCCCGGTCGATTCACATCGAATGAACGAGCAATATGCATTATCGCCCGTTCGTCAGAATCCCTGTTTGGGGTAGGAATGGTCTGCTCAATCGCCTCGATGAGGATGTCAAGATTGACATCATGATGGGCAGAGACAGGAATGATCGGTGCTTCCTCTGCAATTGTTCCCTTAAGGAAGGTCTTGATTTCGTTGTAGGACTCCATGGCTCTGTCTCGTGAAACCAAATCGATTTTGTTCTGGACGATTACGATGTTCTTGATACCAGCAATTTCCAATGCCATCAAGTGTTCACGAGTTTGTGGCTGTGGACAGGTTTCGTTGGCAGCGACCATCAACATGGCACCGTCCATGATGGATGCGCCTGTGATCATAATCGCCATCAGTGTCTCGTGACCTGGGGCGTCAACAAACGAAACCACGCGCTGAAGTTCAGATTCGTCGTCCTTCTTGCCATCAGGATGCCGTCCAGTTGCGTAGAACTGCCCTGAATCGGTCTTGTAAAATGCCGTATCAGCATAACCGAGTTTAATCGAAATACCGCGACGACGCTCTTCGGAGTGTGTGTCAGTCCAAACACCAGACAGGGCTTGAGTGAGAGTGGTCTTACCGTGATCGACGTGACCAACAAGGCCAATGTTGACTTCAGGCTGGGAAGGAAGCGTTCGTGCCATGCTTCCATTCCTCCTAGTTCACCGATTCAACCCTCTCGGGTTTCACTCCGCTGCAGCTTCTTCCTCACCGAGCAACTTGTCGAGGCCAATGTTACCAGCATCAACAACCTTGAGATTGATTTGACGTGTGTCTTGTGTGACAGTGTTGCCACGGAAGAAACGTCGCTTTCGCATACCTTCAGGCTTGTATCGGAATCGCTTCTTTTCGCCCTGCTTGGTCTTGGAAACAAGATTGTGTCCCTTGAATCCTGTGGATGCTGTGACGAGGATTGCTTGGCGGGAACCTCCCTCAAGATCTCGACGCATTGGGGTTCCTGTTTTGTCGGAGCCTCCTGTAATTTCAAGTTTGTAACCGGTCAATGTGGATTCACCCTCGCCGACGAAGATACCATCGATGACATCTCCGATTTTCTTACCGAGCAGTTGAGCATGGTTGTTTCCAGAAATAACGGTCTTGTATGACGGAGAATATGTCTTCTCCGTACCGTTCTTTGTGGTACGTGTCAACTTGGTTGTGGTGTCGTTGACCACTGCAACAAATGAATTTCCATCAGCCATGGTGCATTCCTCTAGCAACTAAGCGACTAACGACCCCTATTTAGCCTCACCGCATGCTATTTCATCGTTAACGCTTCAGCTTCCTCGCCACTCGACCTTCTATTCGAGCAGCGACATCCATCGGTAGAGCATGAGGCATGGAGATGTGGGTTGTACGGCCACGACCTTCTCCAACCGTATCGACGCGAGTTGCAATGATGTTCAAACCCTCGATGTGCTTCAAGAATTTCCATACTGTTGTATGGCTGCGGGGTTTGACTTCATATTCTTCGCAGACAACAGCATAAATTGATTCAACGTCTTTGCTTGTCATGAATTCGGCTTTTCGTAGTCTTCGGCAAATCCCAAGCAAAACCAACATCGAATGACCCGACAACTCATCGAGGACATCTTCGGGCATCACTTGTGGTACGTCCCTTGCTTTTGTTTGCACATGTTCGGAGAGGATGCTCTTGTGTCCATCCGATTCAGCGTGTTCCACAGCGGCTCCGAGCAACTCAATCACTTGCCGAGCATCTCCTGAAGGAGCAGCAGAAGTAGCGATAAGTTTCAGGATATCCTCGTCCCATGACCTCGAATTCAACGCAGCTTCTGCACGTTGACGTACGATCGCAATGAGTCCCTTGAGATCGTAAGGTGGGACAGGGATGTGATTCGTGTGGCCAAATCGAGAGATGACAGCATTTTCAAGAACATCAAGAACCTGTTCTTGGCTGATAAGAATAAGGGAAAGTGTTCCACTACCGTCTTGGTCCTCGTCAATACGAAGCAACTGATAGATGAGGTCGTTGCCTGATTTGCGCAACAGATGGTCGACCTCGTCCAAGACGATGATTAAATGACGCCCGTTGTTTCTCAACAGCTTCCTGAGACTGCTCAACAATTCGCCCATTGAAAGCCCACGGTCTGGGTGGCCAGGGTCCAATGATTGAACGATGCGTTGAGCAACCCGAACGTTGGTTGTTGCGTTTCTGCAGTTGATGTGGACGCTTCGAAGTGGACGCTTGTTTCGGAGGTGATGTTCAATATCGCGACAAAACGTGCGTGCAAGGAGTGTTTTTCCACTTCCAACTGGGCCCGTAATCACAACATTGGCACTCCCATTGGGATGAGCAATGGAATGGAATTTTCCTGCAAGTGTTCCTTGAATTGCTTCCCGTCCAACCATGACTTCCGGGATGTAATCAAAATCAAGGGGATCAGGGTTCAGAAGGATAAACCCTGAACCGATTCGGTCGAGATAGTCGCTCATGCTGTTCGGTTCTTGATGCCAACCGTTCTTGAACACTCGCTCTTTTCCAAACGGAAATTGATGAAGTTTAGGGGATTTCATCGAATTGATATCCGAGTTCCCATTTCTTTTCGCCGAGAGCGACTTCAAGTTCGAACGGTGTTATCAGTGGTTTCGCATATTTGACTGCATCATCGATTGCTATTCGGGGGCAAGCTGTGTTAACAAAGGCATCAACAGGATAGAAATCAATCAATTCGGGGCCAACATGCTCGAGCGCAAGAAGATACCCTTTTTTCCCGTGTTTTTCGAGCAATCGTTTCATCCTCAGGGCGAGAGTTCTTCGCATCTGCCCGGGCTTTTCACCGATGAGAATCCCAAATTTCTGAGCGTCCATCGAGGACATAATCAAACCAAACCGTTGCCGTAGAATGCGTTCGATTCGCTCAAACGACATTTCGATTGCGTCGCCTGAATAGGGATCGAGCATCGCTAGTGGTTTCCCAGTATGGAGAACCAAACCGATTGGATGGAAGTCTCCGCTTCCGAGGAAGAGGTAGTGTCCAATCGTGTCATCATCACCCGAATAGTTGCATCCGAGAACTTGTCCCGGGAATGTGAGACGTGCACCTCCCATCGGTATTGTTACATCAAATCCGGCTTGCTCAAGACGGTCGTGGAATTCGGGTAGAAGATGCAAGTGTTGGATGCTTCCGACCAATCCAAGTTTCGTATCTTTGAGTGGTGTCATGCGCCCAACAGCATCCATAAATCGCTCTTGAGCCTCTTCTTCAGACAATTCGCCTGTTGACTGTTCAGCCATTCGATTCTTAGCGATCTGAAGATGTGCATTGAGCATTGGAATTACTGGCGCAAGTTTTGGATCGCCATCGTAGGTCACATCGATGAATTGGGTTGGCATTCCTGAGTTAATGTTCATTTGAGAATGACCCAAATGTGCAACGAGCTCAACACCCATCATCTTCATCTTATCATGGACAAGGTCACATGCGCCATAACACGGGTCGGCTGCCAAAACAACTTTTGCGCCTGAACCTGATTCAATTTCATCCATCATCTCAAGCGCCTGCATCTTCAATCCTTCAGGGACCTGAAGAGCAACAAGTCTGTTGTCATTCTTCTCAATGCGTTGGATGAGTTCTTCCAGTTGGAAGTCGTGTCGGTTTAAATCCATCAAATCACCTCATCGAGTAGGACAACCTTGTCCCCGTCCATGTTGAGTCGAACAATGGATGAAATTTCAATGTGCGGATATTTTTCTTGCAATTGTTGCAGTCCTGGACCCTTTTCGACCACGACAACAATCGAAGCAATTTTTGCACCAATTGTTTCCAAGCCACCTATGATGGCATCGAGTGTTCCTCCAGTGGACAGTACATCGTCAACGATGAGGATGCGTTCATCTTTTGCGATGTCGTTAAGGTACATCGAACCTTTAGAGTAACCTGTTGATTGATCGATCGCAACTTCTCCTTCGAGGCCGTACGATCGCTTTCGGACCACAATCTGAGGCTTGTTGTTTCGCATCGAAAGTGGGCTCGTCAGTGGCAAACCCATCGCTTCAATACCAAGGACAAGATCGACTGATTGCCAATCAACAGCCGCTTCAATCAATTCAACAACAGATGTAAGAACAGACGGATCAAGTCGAGGCACTCCATCCGTTAGTGGATGAATAAAGTACGGATAATCGCCCTTCCAGATGATGGGGGCAGCGAGGAGTGAATCCTTCAATCGCTGCATTGATTCAGACATGCTTCCACTTCAGTGATCAAAGTTCTGAGAGGTACTCGACGTATTCATCAGGCTCAAGGAGATTCTCCATGTCAAATTGGAACGGTTGAAGAACCAAAATCCATCCAAGGTCATAAGCGGATTCGTTGACAAGATCAGGGTTGATTTCAACTTCCCCGTTCACTTCTGTAATGGTTCCCGAGAATGGGGCAGTGAAGGCAATTTTTTCATCTGCGGTCCAAAGTGAGAACATGTCTTGTCCTTCATCCACGACGGTTTCTGCTTGCGGGAGAATAACGCGGAGTACTTCTCCGATTTCGACGCCCATAAACTCGCTGATGCCGACCATGATTTTCTCATCGTCCTTCTCTTGGTACCACAAATGGTCAATCGAGTATTTTCGGTTGTGTGCTATGTTAAATTCAACAACTTCTTCATCCAAGTCATTTCACCTATACGCGGCTCAAACATCTCCTATATGAATCATCGCTATTTTTGCAGTGATATGGCTGTAGCACATCCATTAAGTGAGAGCCTTTCTTCCGTAGTTACAGTGAGCGAATGGACTTCAAAGCAACCGACGAACAAGACATGATTCGAGAAATGGTGCGCGATTTCGCTGAAACGGTCCTTGCGCCCACAGTGGAACACCGAGACCAAACACAAACACCTCCATCTGAGGAATGGAAACAGTTCCTTGAACTTGGTTTGCAAGGTGTGACCGTTCCTGAAAAGTACGGTGGCATGCCCGTTGACGATATATCAGAATCGATCATTGTTGAAGAGTTGGCTCGCGTTGACCCATCGTTCTCGGTCATGTTCTGCGTTCACGTCGGATTGTGTGCAAAAACCATCGCTCTTCACGGAGATGAATATCAGAAGGAAACCTATTTGAAAAGGCTCGCAGAAGGCGAAGTAGGGGCATACTCACTCTCTGAAGCTGGGGCTGGGACCGATGCCGCTGCAATGTCGTGCAAAGCGAAACTTTCGGAGGACGGGTCGCACTATTTGCTCAACGGAGAAAAGATGTGGGTCACCAACGGAGTCCAGTCAAAAATCATCGTTTTGTTTGCCAAAGACGTGGACCACCCTGACTATGGTGTAAAGAGGCACGGCGGAACGACTGCGTTTATTGTCGATTCCTCCTTTGAAGGGTTTTCTGTCGGAAAGAAAGAAGACAAACTCGGTATTCGTTCATCCGACACATGCACGCTTGTTTTGGAAAACTGCAAAGTCCCTGTTGAGAATGTCATCAAGGGTGCGGGAAATGGATTCCCAATCGCAATGAATGCTCTTGATAACTCACGCATTGGTATCGCTGCACAAGCTCTTGGAATTGCTCAAGGAGCCTATGAAGCCTCACTCAAGTACGCTCACGAACGAGAAGCCTTTGGAAAACCAATCGCACATCACCAGATGATCATGGGCTATCTTGCCGACATGGCAACACGCATTGACGCAGCACGACACTTGGTCTACAAGGCTTCGTGGGCCAAGCAACAGCACTACGAGCACGGTGGACCTCGGCACACCAAAGAGGCAAGCATGGCTAAACTCTACGCAGGAGACACCGCAATGTGGGTCTCAGAGCGTGCAATCCAGGTCCATGGCGGTTATGGCTACACCAAGGAGTTCCCTGTTGAGCGATTCTTCAGAGACGCAAAGATTACTCAGATTTACGAAGGTACCCAAGAAGTCCAACGAATCGTTGTTGCTCGAAGCCTTCTATAGACGGTCTAACTGAATTGCTTCAAGGACAGCCCGCCTACGGCCTGAATTCCAGTCGCAAATT
>MDSX01065312.1_pt1 | contig 21054 bp, 18 predicted proteins | sample 811141 | NCBI WGS metagenome assembly MDSX01 (sample SAMN05326642, study PRJNA326480) | marine metagenome | isolation source: seawater | place: Atlantic Ocean: South East | collected 2010 | reverse complement strand
CCTTTTATAATTTTATGAATTATGCTGATTTTGGGCTAGGAACATTCCAACCAAAAAACGGATTTTATGATGTAGTTCAAGCAATGATTTCTCTTGGAAAATCTCTTGGGGTTTCTTATGAAAATAATTCTGATGTAAAAAAAATTATAACAAATAACAATAAATTAGTAGGTCTAGAAATTAATGATAATTTTATTGGATGTGATATTGTTATTTCTGGAGCAGATTATAATTTTACAGAAAAATTACTTCCTAAAAATCTGAGACAGTATAGTGAAAAATATTGGGATAAAAGAATATTAGCACCTTCAGCATTATTATTTTATGTAGGGTTTAATAAAAAATTAGATAACATAGAGCATCATAACCTGATCTTTGATACTGATTTTGATCAACATGCAATTGAAATTTATGACAATCCAAAATGGCCAACTAATCCATTATCATATGCAAGCTTTACATCTAAAACTCATAAACACACAGCGCCAAAAGGTTGTGAGAATGGGTTTTTTCTTATTCCAATTGCTCCAAATCTTAAAGACAATCAACAAATAAGGGATAAATATTTTGATGTACTAATAAATAAACTTGAAAAAATTACCAAGCAAGATTTAAGAGATAATATTATATATAGAAAAAGCTATTGTGTAAGTGATTTTATTAATGATTATAATTCATATAAAGGTAATGCCTATGGATTAGCTAATACATTATTACAAACAGCATTTTTAAGGCCAAAACTTAGAAGTAAAAAAGTTAGTAATCTTTATTTCTGTGGACAACTTACAGTACCTGGACCAGGCGTCCCTCCCGCTATTGTATCTGGAAAACTTGTAAGTGATTTGGTAATAAAATATGAAGAAAATTAAAAATTATTTTTAAATTGTAAATATATTAGAGTTTTAAAAAATGAAAAAAATATTTGATGAAGTTTCGTATAGCTGCAGTAAGAAGGTTACAAATACTTATAGCACATCATTTTCAATGGCCTGCAAAATGCTGTCAAAAAATATACGAAAAGACATATATAATATTTATGGTTTTGTAAGATTTGCTGATGAAATCGTTGATTCATTTCATGATTATGATAGAAATATGCTTTTTGAAGAATTTAATAATGATTTAGAGAGAGCATTAGAAAATAAGATACATTTAAATCCTATATTAAACTCATTTCAAATAACCTATCACAAATACAACATTAATAAAGAGCTTGTAGATGCATTTATGGATAGTATGAGGAAAGACCTCACAGTTACCAAATATAATACACAGAAGGAATATGAAAATTATATCTATGGATCGGCAGATGTAGTAGGCTTAATGTGTCTTAAAGTTTTTGTAAAAGGAGATGAAAAAAAATATAAAACACTTAAAGATTATGCTATGCGATTAGGCTCTGCATTTCAAAAAGTAAATTTCTTAAGAGACTATAAATCAGATCTTGAAATATTAAAAAGATCTTATTTCCCAAACATTCAATTAAACAATCTAGATGAGAGTACTAAAAAAGAAATTATTAGCGATATTGAAATGGATTTTAAAAAAGGCTTAATGGGTATAAAATTACTTCCAATTGACGCTAAATTTGGAGTTTTTATGGCTTACAGGTATTACAATCAATTATTGAAAAAACTTAAAAAAACACCTGCGCCAGAGATAAAAAATGCAAGAGTTAGAGTTCCTAATCTAAAAAAAGTTGAACTTCTTACGAGAAGTTATGTGAAATATCAATTAAACCTATTGTAAATGGAAACTATAAATTGGATTATAGTATTTATCTCAACCTTCTGTTTTATGGAGTTTATGGCATGGTTTTCACATAAGTATGTTATGCATGGTTTTCTGTGGAATGTTCATAAAGATCATCATAAAAAAGATCACAACTCCTGGTGGGAAAGAAATGATTTATTTTTTATTTTTTATGCGCTTGTAAGTATGAGTTTCTTCTATTCTGAAGTTGAATATGGTTTTATTTATGGGTTTGCTATTGGTTTTGGGATTTTTGCATATGGATTAACATATTTCCTTGTTCATGACATACTAATTCACCAACGATTTAAATTATTTAGAAACACCAATAATTGGTATGCTAAAGCAGTTAGGCGTGCTCATAAAATGCATCATAAACATATAGGAAAAGAAGATGGAGAATGTTTTGGCATGCTATTACCTCCGTTAAAATATTTTAGAGACTATTATAAATAGTAGCATATAATATCTACAACGAATATGAAAAATTCTTGCTTTAAATATATTATTGTAGGTGCAGGAACTTCTGGATTACATTTAATAAAATCAATTTCTGAAGATAAATTCTTTAGAGAGAAAAAAATTTTATTGATAGATAAATCATTGGAAAACAATGAAGAAAAATGCTATTCATTTTGGGAAAAAGGCAAAGGTAAATGGGATAAAATCATTACAAAATCATGGTCAAATGGATATTTTATATCTAAAGATCATCTAATTAATCTTGATTTAAAAGATTATAAATACAAGATGATAAAATCTATAGATTTTCATAAATATGTAAAAAAATGCATCTCATCACATAATAATATAGAGTTTATTAAGGATGACGTAATAAACATAAGAAAAGAGAATAATCAAGTAATAGTTGTAGGTAATAAAACCAACTATATCTGTGATCATGTATTTGACAGTAGAATTCCCAATGATATAAGCTTAAATAATCATATTTCAATAAAACAACATTTTAAGGGTTGGATTATTAAAACTGATGTGCCAAAATTTGATTCAAAGACATTTACAATAATGGATTATAGAATACGAGATATTGACAAGACAGCATTTACCTATATATTACCAATATCTAATAAAAAGGCGCTTGTTGAATACACATACTTTACAAAAGAATTGGTAGATTCAAAGGAGTATGATTTGAAATTAAAAAAATATATAAAGAATATATTAAAAATCAATAATTACTCTATTATAAACGAAGAATATGGGGTAATTCCTATGACTAATTATCCGTTTTTTAATCATACAAAGGACAGGATCACCAAAATAGGAACAGCAGGCGGATGGGTTAAACCTTCAACAGGATACTCATTTAAGAATTCTGAAAGAAATAGCAAAAAAATAGTTGGGCAATTAAAAAAAGGAGTTACTCTAATTAAAATTAAAAGCAAATTAAAGTATTATCATATGGATAAAATATTTTTAGATGTATTAGAAAAAAATAATTGGTTTGGGGAAAAATTATTTTCTTTATTATTTAGAAATAATACAACTAATAAAATATTTGAATTTTTAGATGAGAAAAGTAATTTTTTTAGTGAATTAAAAATAATTAAATCATTGTTTTCAATTCATTTTATTAAAAGCTTCTTAAGACATTTATTTACTGGTTTAAAAGCAAACTAACGGGCACGTCTTTTTATAAGGTTTAAAGCAGAACCTAAATTATACCATTCAATTTGTGAAGAATTATATGAATGATTTAACTTAATAACATCATATGAGCCATCATCATGTTTTAATCTGACCTTTAGGTGTCTTGAAGGAGAGAAATCCTTTAAGTCAATAAATGAGATCCTATCATTTTCCTGAATTAAGTTATAATCAGATTCATTTGAAAATGTTAAAGCTAACATTCCTTGTTTTTTTAGATTTGTTTCATGAATTCTGGCAAATGATTTAACTATTACAGCGCAAACACCTAAATGTCTTGGCTCCATTGCTGCATGCTCTCTAGAAGAGCCTTCGCCATAATTGTGATCACCAACAACAACTGTATCTATTCCTTTAGATTTATAAAACCTCTGAACATCTGGAACACCACCATATTCTCCAGTAAGTTGATTTTTTACAAAATTTGTTTTTTTATTAAATGCATTAACAGCTCCTATTAAACAATTATTAGATATGTTGTCTAAATGTCCTCTATATCTTAGCCAAGGACCTGCCATAGATATATGATCAGTTGTACATTTACCAAAAGCCTTTATTAAAAGTCTCGCATCATTGATATGATTACCAATTGGCTTAAATGGCTCCAACAACTGTAATCTTTCTGATTTAGGATTTACTTTAACTTCAATTTTATTTCCATCATCAATTGGCTCAATATAGCCAGAATCCTCACAATCGAAACCATCTTTTGGTAATTCAAAACCAGATGGAGGATCTAATTTAACCTCTTCTCCATCTTCATTAACTAAGCTATCACTTAATGGGTCAAAATCAAGTCTTCCAGAAATTGCAATTGCAGCTACTATTTCTGGAGAACCAACAAATGCATGTGTGTTTGGATTACCATCCGCTCTTTTTGAAAAATTTCTGTTAAATGAATGAATTATTGTATTCTTCTCTTCACCCTTTAAATCACTTCTATCCCATTGACCAATGCATGGGCCACAAGCATTAGTAAATATTGTAGCATCTAAATCTTCAAATATTTTAAGTATTCCATCTCTTTCAGCTGTATACCTAACTTGTTCAGAGCCAGGATTAATTCCAAAATCTGATTTTGTTTTTAATTTTTTTTCTAGTGCTTGTTTAGCTATTGAAGCTGCTCTAGTTAAATCTTCATATGATGAATTCGTACAAGAACCTATTAATCCCCAATCAACTTTTAAAGGCCAGTCATTTTTCTTAGCCTTTTTAGCCATTTCTGAAATTGGTGTAGCTAAATCAGGTGTAAATGGACCATTTAAATGTGGCTTTAACTCACTTAAATCAATTTCTATTAATTGGTCAAAATATTTTTCAGGATTTCTATAAACTTCCTCATCACCTGTTAGATATTCTTTAATTTTATTTGCGGAATCAGCTATTTTACTTCTTCCAGTTGCTCTTAAATACCTTTCCATAGATTCATCATAACCAAAAGTGGATGTAGTAGCCCCAACTTCAGCACCCATATTGCATATTGTACCCTTTCCAGTAGCTGACATAGATTGTGCTCCAGGACCAAAGTATTCAATAATATATCCTGTACCTCCTTTAACAGATAAAATTCCTGCGACTTTTAAAATAACATCTTTTGGGGCAGTCCAACCTGAAAGCTCACCTGTTAACTTGACGCCAATAATTTTTGGGAATTTTAACTCCCAAGGCATTCCTGCCATTACATCTACAGCATCTGCGCCTCCTACTCCAATTGCTACCATACCTAATCCCCCAGCATTTACTGTGTGAGAATCAGTTCCAATCATCATTCCACCAGGAAATGCATAATTTTCTAATACTACTTGATGAATAATTCCTGCACCAGGTTTCCAAAATCCTATTCCATACTTGTTAGAGACTGTTTTTAAAAACTCAAAGACTTCACTGCTCACAGAATTTGCTCTTTTTAAGTCTTTTTTAGCACCATGTTTTGCCAAAATTAAATGATCGCAATGTACAGTTGTAGGAACAGATACTTTAGATTTACCCGCCTGCATAAATTGTAAAAGAGCCATTTGTGCTGTCGCATCCTGACAAGCTATTCTATCAGGTTTAAAATCTACATAATCTTTACCTCTTACAAATGGTTTGTCAAAGTTATTCCATAAATGAGAATAAAGTATTTTTTCTGAAAGAGTTAAAGGAGTTTTAATATATCTTCTTGCATTGTCAACATTCTTAACAATGTCCTGATAAACCTTTTCAATCATCTCAAAATCAAAAACCATAAAAAACTATTTTTTTAACCAATTGCTATAGAAATTACAAGCCCTATGCTCCATAGATATCTTAATAAATGTTTCATTAATTTTATCATCCTGCCATTTTTCAATTTCTTTTAGCTGCTTATTTTGTAATGCTAGCTTTTGAATCTTTAAATAATCCTTAGAAAAATCTGCAACATGTTCATCATACCTATTAGAAACAGAAAGAATTTTAAATTTTATTGGATTCACTCTGTCTTCATCTTGATAAACAATACTTATTTCACCTTCTTTTAAATTTGAAATTTGAGAATATAACTCAGGATCCATCTTTGTTAATTCAAAACTATAGTCTTGAGTCTCAGGATTTATAAGAAGTCCTCCATCATATTTTGTTTCTTTCTCATCACTAGCATCTCTAGCAGCATCAGAAAATGTTAAATCTCCTGAAACTATCCTCTCTCTAATATTTTCAATTTTTTCTTTAGCCTCTTTGATTTCTTTTGAGTTTACTTTTGGTCTCAATAAAATATGTCTAACATCATATTCCTGTCCACGAATCTTTTCTAACAAAATAATATGATATCCAAATTCTGTTTCAAAAGGCTCAGATATTTCTCCTTCTTCAAGAGAAAAGGCAACTTCATTAAACTCTTTAACCATTGGAGACCTTTTTCTGTTTATTGTATATTTACCTCCATTTCTTCTTGAAGGCAAATCATCACTATATAGCACTGCTTTTGTAACAAAACTTGCACCATTTTCAACTACATCAGCTTTGAATTGTCTTAACCTATCAACTACTTTTTCTTTTTCTTCTTCAGTAGTTTTAGGAATAATTACAATTTGTGAAACTCTCAATTCTGTACCAAAAATAGGCCTATCTGCTTTTGGTATTAATTTAAAAAATTGTCTAACTTCTTCTGGTGTAACTTCAATATCTTGAATTATAGACTCTTGCATTTTTTTTGCAAGTTCAGAGTTTTTATTTAACTCAAACATCTCAGTTCTTAATTCCTGCTCTGAACTCTTATTGTAATACTCAATTAGTTTATCCATAGAGCCTATCTGTTGAGCAAACATATCAATCTGCTGATCTACATATGATTGTATTTCAGCATTATTAACTACAATACTATCCTGCACAGCATGATGTTGGTATAATTTATCCTCTAATAATTTACCAAATATTTGACATCGAGTAATATCTTTAGTTGAAACACCAGATACCTTTAATTGCGCAAATTGTTTATCAATATCTGATTCTAATACAACAAAATCGCCTATTACAGCAGCTACTCCATCAATCTTTACCCTATTAGTATCCTGACCAATTATTGTGTTTGAAATAAAAAACAATAAGCAAATTATAGTATATCTATTCATCTTTATAAATTTCTAATTTATTAGTTTCAATTGCATTTTCAAGAATCTCCTTTTTTATCTCGTCTACTAAATTGACTTTTCTTTTATTTAAAATCATATACTCTAGAGTTGGTGAAACAAATTCTATAGGAGCATATTCGCCTTTGTTAAGTAAACTAGTAATTTTAATCAAATATAATCCTAAAGAATCTTTGAATTGGAAAAATTTGTATTTTTTTAACGATTTATATCTATAATTATTCATTATAGATAAAGTTTTATATAGATCATTTCTCCTATGCCAAACAGAATCAGCAAAAGAATGTTTTATAAACTGATATGAAATTGAATCAAGTAACACTCTATCATCTTGGTTATATCTTCTTAATTTTCCCCTTATTTGACTAATATCAGGATTAGTGTTTGGTAAATAAATAAATGCGTATTGTATTAGATCTTCATTTAGTTTAAAAATTTCGTAGTTCTTCTTATATAAACTGTCCAATTTAAGAGAATCGACTTCTAAACTTATCGTAGAATTAACTAAAGCCTCTAAATAGCTGTTAGAAAGTAATTCTGTTTCATAATCATATACCATAGAGTTAATTTCTAACAACCTATTTTCTGATAAATTTAGTCTAGCTCCAGATCTTAAAATTTTATTAATTGCCCACTGGTTAATAAATTCATTGACTTTAATGATTGAGTCTAATTTTTCTTGTTGATCATCAATAATAACTGAAATTTCATCTTCAAATAAGTAATCTTGATTTAATCTAGCGATAGGGTTTGAATTTTTTGGCACAAAATAATTATCACATGAAAAAAGAATGACAAAAAATATTAATAAAATTCTATTCATTATTTTCTAATAATTTTTTAATTCGTTTCAATATTCTTTTATTAATAACAATTAAATTATCTTTTCGTAGTTTTTTTATCCAATTATTCTCTAAAAAATCTTGATAATCCCCTGTTATTTCTCCTTTATCTTTATCAAAAGAAGTATAATTAGATTTATTTAATTCATAAAACTCTTTCATTTTAACGGAATCTTTACTAGCAGTATTCCATATCTTTTCTTGCATTAAATCAAAAAGTAACAAACCTTCTTTATATTCTTTTAAAATATATTTATAATCTTTATTCTCATCCTCTAGATTTGACTTATACATTTCAAGAATGTTATTATTTATGAAGTCTATATATAACGAAGAAATAGTATTCTCTTTAGCTTTAGTTTTGATTTTTCCTTGATTGTCATCAATGTAAGTTGCAAAATCTAAAAAACTATATGTTCGGTTTCTAATAGTAATTAGAATTTTATCTTCATCTAAATTATCAGGAATTGACCATGAATTATTTAAATATTTATCATTAATTATAGATTCAAAATATTCAAGGTTTTTGTTATCATAATTTACCTCATATTTATCTAATAACATTTGATAAAATGAATCTGAAATAACAGAAGCTCTAGAACTTCTTTTTATCTTATTAGATAAAACCGATTTCATATCTTCAATTGGTTTTAATTTGCTCTTGGAGTACAACTTAATAATATGCCAACCAAGTTTTGTTTCTACTGGTAATGAAATTTCATTTCGTTCATTTAAGCTAAAAGCCACATCCTCAAATTCAATTGAATTTAATTGGCCACTTGAAAAAGGATTTAATCTTCCTCCCTTAAAAGAAGTATTCTTATCTTCAGAATACTTCTTTGCTAATGATTCAAAATTTGATCCTTTATCAATCGAATCATACAAGCTATATATCCTTTCTTTTGCACCTGCTTTATTCTTATATGCCATTATATGTCCAACTGTTATTTCTCCTAAAGAAACTCTTTTGTCATTTACTTTTAAGATATGATATCCAAATCTAGTTCTAAATGGCATTGAGACTTCACCTACCTTGGTACTGTAAGCTACATTCTCAAACTTGTATATCATCTTGAAGGCAGAAAAATACCCTAAATTTTCAATTATAATATCCTTGCCATTATGATAGCTTTTAATAACCGATTCTATGCTGTCTTTTAATAAATTTTTTCTTAGATTAAGGGCCTTATTATAAGAGCTGATAGTATCGTTATTACCTTCATCAATCCTAATTAAAATATGAGAAACATTTACCTCATACTTTGTACGATCATAAGCCTCTAAAATTAATTTTTCTTCTGATATCTTATCTGTTAAAAAAGATGATTTCAATTGTCTAGAATATTTATTTAATTCACTTTTATAACTATCTTTTTCATCTAATTTTTTTAAATAAGCATCAGACAACTTCAATTTATAATTTATATAAAGTTCAAGATAATTATCAATGTCTTTTTGGGATTCATCTTGAATTAATTCAATATTCTTATTATATACTCTAATAAACTCCTCTGCATAAACAGGTTGATTATTTATTTTAAATAAAACATCTCCTTCATTTAACTGAGAAAATGAAAGGAATGGGAAAAATAAAATAAATACATATAATCTATACATCACTATTATTTTTGAGATTCAAAAATAAAGATATTAATTAAAATATGAGTAATTATCTTGAGTAATTAGGTGCTTCTTTAGTAATATTTACACCATGGGGATGACTTTCTGCAATTCCAGATGAAGTTATTTTTACAAATTTTGAATTTTCTTTTAGTAATTTAATATTTTTTGCCCCACAATATCCCATTCCCGCTCTCAAACCTCCAATAAATTGATGTATACTTTCAGTTAATTCTCCTTTATATGGAACTCGGCCAACAATACCTTCAGGTACAAGTTTTGATACTTCAGTTTCAAATTCTTGAAAATATCTATCACCACTACCCTTTTTCATTGCTTCCAATGACCCCATACCTCTATATGATTTAAACTTTCTACCCTCGTAAATAATAGTCTCTCCTGGAGATTCTTTAGTTCCAGCTAATAATGAACCTAACATTACACAATCTGCTCCAGCGGCAATAGCTTTTGAAATATCACCAGTATATTTAATTCCTCCATCTGCTATCACAGGAACTCCAGATGATTTTATAGCATTAGCAACCTCTAAAACAGCTGAAAATTGAGGATATCCAACTCCAGCAACCACTCTAGTTGTACAAATTGACCCTGGGCCTATTCCAACTTTAATACCATCAGCTCCAGCTTTAACAAGAAATTTAGCGGCTTCTACTGTTGCAATATTTCCTACAATGATGTCAATATTTTTAAGTTTTTTCTTTAATTCTTTAAGTAAGCTAACTACTCTCTCAGAGTGTCCATGTGCTGTATCAATTACAATTGCGTCAACACCTGAATTAACTAGAGCTTGCGCTCTCTCAAAAGAGTCATTAGTGACTCCAATTGCTGCTGCCACCCTTAATCTACCATAAACATCTTTATTAGCATTTGGCTTTAGTCTTAATTTTGTAATATCTCTAAAAGTAATTAACCCAATTAGTTTTTTCTTTTTATCTATTACAGGCAGTTTTTCAATCTTATTTTTTTGCAAAATAACCTCAGCCTCAGTCAAAGAAGTTCCTTTACTAACAGTTATTAAATTCTTTTTTGTCATTACCTCAGTGATTCCTCTTGAATTATTCTTTTCAAACCTAAGGTCTCTATTTGTAACAATTCCTTTTAAAATTCCTTTATCATCTATAATAGGAATACCTCCAATTTTATTTTCTTTCATACTCAGTTTTGCATCACTGACAATAGAGTCTAGGGGTAGGGTAATTGGATCAATAATCATCCCGCTTTCTGCTCTTTTAACCTTTCTTACCTTTTTTGCTTGAGCTTCAATAGACATGTTTTTATGTAAAACTCCTAGACCTCCTTCTTGAGCTATTGCAATTGCCATTCTACTCTCAGTAACTGTATCCATTGCTGCAGAAATGATAGGAATATTCAATGATATATTCTTTGAAAATTTAGTTTTTATCTCTACGTCTCTAGGAAGTATTTTTGAATAGGCTGGGATCAGCAGTACATCATCATAAGTAAGAGCTTCTCCAACTATTTTGTTTTGATGATGTTTCATTGCAATTATTAATTAATTGCATGTAAATATACGACTTTATGTTATATGACAATATTAAATAGTAACAATGATTACAAATAAAAAAAAAACCGCCTTTATGGAGGCGATTTTTTTATTTTCAATTTAAATTTTTTACTTAATTACAATTTAAATATTATTGAAAGAGTAGCAGTATCTCTAACATTATTTATTTCTCCAGACCAACCAACAGTCATTGCTGAAGAATCACCTTGTTTAGCATAAGAAAATAAGTTTGCTAAACTAAAGTCAATAATAATGTTTTCATTCATAAAATAATTCATACCTAAACCAACTCCTATTGTAGAAAGTGAATCATCAAAACTATCTCCGCTTGCAGTTGAGAATCCCATGTTATAGTACCACATTGTTCTTTCTCCCATATTAAGAAAATAATTTCTTGCTTCAACACCTATAACAGTATTAGATTCTTTGGTCGATCCCATTTCCATAGACATTAGACCAACTGAAGCACCAATTGCCCATGAATCATTAATAAAATAGTGAGCTGATGGTGCAATAGTAGATGCTGATGTCTCTTCAGTATCTCCATCATCTGCATTAGCAAATGTAATACCTCCACCTAAAACCCAATCACCTTGAGCAAAGCCATAACTTGTCTCATCTTGTGCTTGAGTTGAATAAACTCCGAAAAATAATACAGTAATAAAAAGTAATAATTTTTTCATTTTATATTTATTTATTGTTAATAATGGTGCAAATATAGATATTTATTTAGACTCAATCTCGATAAAGTGCATATTTATCTGATTAAAAACATTGTAATTTCATTATAACTAATTGATAATCAATTTAATAGATATTCCTGTGATAAATTGAAGAAAACATCATTTTATTGACAAAATACTACTTATATCTGCCAAAAATATCTAATGAGCTATTAAATGCCTTGGCAAAAAGATCAGAATTTATTGAAGTTTGAAGATTATTTTCTGTAACAAAGGAAACTAGCTTTTCTGTTGGCATATTTCCAATTAGATTGTCTGAGGCCATAGGACATCCTCCAAATCCTTTTATTGCGCCATCAAAACGTCTACAGCCTGCATCATAAGCAGTTTTTACTTTCTCATACCAAAACTTAGGGTTTGTATGTAAATGGACTCCAAACTCAATGTTTTTATATTTATTAGATAAGCTTTTAAATATTTTTCCAATAGAATCAGTATCTGCAGAGCCAATGGTATCACTCAATGATATAGTTTTTATTCCCTTATCTATCAAATATGTAACCCATTTTTCAACTATTTCTAAACTCCAAGGATCACCATAAGGATTTCCAAAGCCCATTGATAGGTAAACCACTAATTCCTTTTTGTTTTTTACGCATATATCTTTTATATCCATAAGAACTATTTCTGATTCCTTTATTGTCTTGTTAGTATTTCTCATTTGGAAGTTTTCAGAAATAGAGAATGGATAACCTAAATATGAAATTTTTGAGAATTTGCAAGCTTCTAAAGCTCCGCGCTTATTAGCAATTATAACTAATAGCTTAGTATTGTTAGTTATTTTTATTTTTTCTATAACATCACCGGTATCAGATAGTTGTGGTATAACTTTACTTGAAACAAAACTACCAATATCTAATGTGTCAAAACCAACATCCACTAAAGACTGAAGATATTTTACCTTATGATTGGTTGGAATAAATTCCTTAATGCTTTGCATTGCATCTCTTGGACATTCAATAATTTTAATAGTTGACATTTCAAATAGCTAAGATGTATTAAAATTAGCTTAATTTTCAGAAAATAGTATCATTATTGCAATTGAAATTAAGACAGTAATATTAATCCATTTCAATAACTCAGTGTAGACTTTAAATTTTTTAAAATTATTGTAAATAAAAGAAGACATGAAGACAATTATAATAAAAACAATGAAAGTGACTAACATAAAAATTCCTCCTAGAATATAAAACTGGATAATTGGATTTATGTAATCGCTAAAAATAAAGGTTGGAAAAAATGCTAAAAAGAAAATTAAAACCTTAGGATTTAATATATTCATCAAAAAGCCATTTAAAAATACCTTAAACTTGTTTTTTTGATTCATTCTATCTGGAATATCAGTTATTTCATTCTCAGAATTATATACTTTTATTGCAACAAACAATAAATATATTGCTCCAATATATTTTAATATAGAAACAAGAAAAGAATTACTTGTAATTAATGCTGAAACACCAAAGGCTACAAAGGTTGTGTGAATAAAACAACCTGAAACCAATCCTAAAATAGTATAAAATCCAAGTGTTTTTCCATATTTAGCACTAAAAGTTAAGACAAAAAAATTATCTGGACCCGGAGCCAATGCTAGTAAGAAACTAGCTATACTAAAAGAAATCAATATACTTTCCATAAATACAATTTCAATAAAAATTAAGTATTTTTACATTATATCTGCAAAATAACATGAAAAAAATACTATTTATATCAGCATTATTGATTTCTATAAATTCTAACGCTCAAAATATTGATAACATGTGTGGAACAGATGTTCCAGAAAACTATTTTGAACTATTAGAAGAAAAAAGGGATCTTATTGAAAAATATGAAAAAGAATATTATCAATTGAAACAAAATAGAACCTCAACTGCAATAACTAATGTTCCTGTAAAAATTCACATAGTTACTCAAGCAAGTGGTGCAACTTCGATTTCAGAATCAGATATCATAGCAGAAATTGAAGAGGCTAACTCCTACCTAGTAAATTCTTTTTTAGAAATGAACATATGTGATGAAGTGAATTATATTGCTGATAATACTTTGTATGAATTTGATACAGCTGACCAGGGACAATTATATTCCTATCATGAGCCAGATATTCTAAATATATATTTTGTTGAGTCTATTAGTTCTGGTGGAAATGGAATATGTGGTTATACTTATCTTCCTGGAAGCAATAGTCAATATTATGATGTAATTGTTATGGACAACCAATGCACAACTAATAATAGCGGAGATACATTACTGCATGAATTTGGACATCACTGGAATCTAATTCACACCCATGGAGTTCAAAATGGCACATTGACTGACGAGCTTGTAAATGGTTCCAATTGTGAAACAGCAGGAGACAGGATATGTGATACTCCAGCTGATCCACAATTAAATGGTAGCAATGTAAGTAACGTTAGTTGTGTTTATAATGGAAATGATACAGACGGGCAAGGACAGCCTTTTGACCCAGATACTTCGAATATAATGTCATATTCTCCACAAAGCTGTACAAACACGCTATCTGATGGTCAATTTGCAAGAATGTACGCAGGCTATCATGCTTTTAAATCTTATTATAAATGCCCATCATTTAATATTGATTTTAATACTGATCAAAATCAAGATTGTGATGATAATATGAGTGTTGACTTTACTGACACAAGTGTTGGAGCAATTTCATGGCAATGGGATGTTGATGGGGATGATGTGATTGATTATACTAGTCAAAACCCTTCACACACTTACACCCCTGGAGATTATGATGTCACACTTACTATTACAAATTCAAATTCTTCTTCTATAACTAAAGTTTTTCCTAGCTATATTAATTACAGCTCAAGTATTTATGAAACTACTAAGGTTTATCTTACAATAAGGGTAGTCTATGGGGTAGATCAAAATACCTGGGAACTCACAGATAGTTCTGGAACAATTATTGATTCTGGTGGGCCTTATAGTGAGTCCGGAGATTATACTCATGAATTAGATGTTGTTCAGTCTGAATGTTATACGTTCTCTATTTTTGACTCAGAAGGAGATGGGTTAAGTAATAATAATAATTTGGCGGGTGCTGCAGGACAAGAATTCTATGAATTAAAAGCAGATAATGATATTCTTATTCATACCAATACAAATTTTGGATCTTCTGAGAGTACACAAATAAGCACAAATTACTTAGGTTTATCAGATTTAGAAATTAACAACTTTAGTGTTTATCCAAATCCATCTGAATATTTGCTAACTATTAGGCCAAATGGGTCTATAATACCTGAAAAATATTCAATAATTGACATAAATGGAAGAATAATTTTGAATAAGGATGTTCAGTCACAATATGATTTATCTGTAGAAACAGGAGCATTGGAATCTGGAATTTATTTTATAAATATAGTTTCAAAAGGAAAAGAAGAAACAATAAAATTTATAGTAAAATAAATTAGCTTAGCTGCATAACTAAACATTATGAAAAAATTACTGCTATTACTATTTATTCCACTAAAGCTTTATTTATTGATTTTATAAGAGAAGGGCCCTCATATATAAATCCTGTATAAATTTGAACTAAATCTGCACCTGCTTTAATCTTATCTATTGCATCTTTTGCAGAATGAATACCTCCCACTCCAATTATAGGTATTTTTCCATTGCTTTTATCAGATATAAATCTAATGACTTCATTGGATTTATTTGCCAATGGCTTTCCACTTAAGCCTCCTGATTCATTTATATTTTTTGAAGTTAAATTATCCCTATTTATTGTGGTATTAGTAGCTATAATTCCATCAATTTTTAGAGATATTGCTAAATCTACAATCTCTAAAAGGTTTTCTTTAGATAAATCAGGAGATATCTTAATTAAAATAGGTTTAGTTTTTGATTTCTTTAAATTCTCTTTATTCAGAGAATCTAAAATAACTCTTAGGAAATTCGTGCTCTGTAGCTCTCTTAGATTAGGCGTATTTGGAGAGCTAACATTTACAACGAAATAATCAACATAATCAAACAAGTAATTAAAGCAAAGTAAATAGTCATTAACCGCTTTATCATTTGGCGTAGCTTTATTTTTTCCAATATTACCTCCAATTAATATATTTTTGTTTTTCTTTAAGCGCAAAGCAATCTTAGCCATTCCATCATTATTAAAGCCCATTCTATTAATAATGCCTTGATCATTAGTTAATCTGAATAATCGCTTCTTTGGATTGCCTTGTTGGGGTTGTGGAGTTACGGTTCCAATCTCTACAAAACCAAAACCAAAGCGACTTAATTCTTTATACAGTTTAGCATTCTTATCAAATCCAGCAGCCAATCCTACTGGATTTTTAAAATCCAATCCAAATAATTTTCTTTCTAGTTTGTTTTTTTTTACTGAATATATCTTCTCAATAAAAAAACCAATAAAAGGAAGGTTTAAACTTATTTTTAAAAATAGAAATGTAAAATTGTGAACTTTTTCAGGATCAAATAAAAATAGGAAAGGAAGAATTATCTTTTTATACATTCACAACAATGAACTATATTACAAAAATATAATAAAATGAATTAACTAAAAAGCAACTAAGAGCTTAATGATTATTTTTTCTTATTAAGCTTAGTAGTTTTACTTATAGAAATAGCTGATATCTCTATCTTAATCTTTCCAGCCATAGTTGCAATAATACAGGTTCCTTCTTTGTTATTCACATCATTTACAGTTCCATAAATGCCTCCAATTGTAACTATCCTATCACCTCTTTTTAGTTCAGCTTTAAATTTCTTTTCTGTTTTATTTTGATTAAACTGAGGTCTTATTATAAAAAAATAAGTAACCAATAAAATTGCAAGAATAAAAACGCTAGTATCCATCTATAATATTATTGTACTATTGGACCAGGAGGAGTTTGATTTGGCCTGTTCTTAAGCTTTTCTGCCATTTCTGGATTATTAATAAATGCTGTTATCTTAACAGTTTCTCTACCAGCTGCAGTGTTTGCAGCAATTGTAACTGTTTTAGAAGTCTTATTAACACCCTTTCCATTAAATTTGACAGTAAATTGCGATGATTCTCCAGGACTCAATGGCTCTCTACTCCAATCTCTAGGAACTGTACATCCGCATGTGCTTTTAATGTCTGTAATAACTAAAGGGCTTTCACCAGTATTAGTATAGGAAAAAACAGTTTCTACAGGGGTGCCATCTTGAATAGTGCCAAAGTCATGAACTGTCTTGTCAAAAGTCATAATTGGAGCATTAGTGAAGGAATTATCTCTTACTGATGCCTTTTGAACATTCTCAGACTTTACCTTACTAAAAGGATCATCTCCACAGGAAAATATAAAAAATACCGATAATAAAAATAATATGTTTTTCATTTCTTAAAAGAATTAAATTTTGCTGTAAAAATATAAAAAAATGTCATTCGTGCAAACCTCTACCTTCTTTAATTATTTTACCTTTTTTAGTAAAATCTTTTACAATACTATCTAAAACACCATTTATAAATATATTGCTTTTTGGTGTTGAATATTCTTTTGATATCTCAATATATTCATTTAAAGTTACTTTAATTGGGATAGTCTTAAACTCAATAAGTTCACAGACTGCCATATTTAACATTATATAATCTATTTTCGCTATCCTTTCAGAATCCCAATTTTTAGTTTTTTTAGAAATCTCCTTATTGTATTTACTGTAATTTTCTAATGTTGTTTTAAGTAATTTTTTCGCAAATATTTTATCCTGACTATCCTTATATAATTTTGGTAATAAATATTTTTTAGTGTTTATTTTTTTAGACTTATTTATCAGTTTTAAAATAATCGTATTAACTAATGGCAAATCATCAACCCAATTAATGTTTTTATCTTCTAAGTAACTATACAGCTTCTCATCATTAACTATAATATCTTTATATAATTTAGAAACAAAATTTTTATCGTTTTTAAAAGAAAGGTCACTACTTGTTAAATAATCAGAATAAAAATCACTTTTTATTAATTGATCGTATATTAAATCAACATATTTAAAATCCATCCCCCACACGTCTAAAGATCTCTTTTTTATCTCTTGATTAAATAACTTGTTTATTTTAAAATAATTTAATAATTGATTTTTGATAATTTTCTGATTATCAAAATGATTATTATTGTCAGTTAAAAGTTTTTGTTTAGAAATTAGGAATTTGGTTTCTGCCTTTTTTAATAACTCTACTAGCAAAGAGATTAAAATTAAGTATAAATCATACATAGAATCTATACTATCTAAGAGATTTTTCTCTGTCTCTTTTGTATATTCGAAATCAGAAATTTTTAATGCGTAGATAATTTGCATTATTTTTAGGCGAATATGTCTTCTAGTAAGCATTTTAAAGAACTTTAATTAAATACTTTAATTTAATTTTACGCAAGATACTATTAAAATTTATTAGAAAGAATTTATAATCAGTGAAAGAATTAAAACACCTTAATAAATATTTTTACAAGTATAGGTTAAACCTATTTCTTGGAGTTATTATAATAATAATTGCTAGGATATTACTTTTATTTACTCCAGGATTAGTAAGAAATTCAATAAATATTATAGATCAGTATAGAAGGAATGTAATAATCGATCAATCAATAGTAGAAAATGAGCTTATTCAGAATATATTCCTTATCCTATTAGCTGCTGTATTATCTGGTTTTTTTACATTTTTAACAAGACAGACTATAATAAATGTATCAAGGTATGTTGAATTTGATTTAAAAAATGAAATATATAACCAATATCAAAATCTATCTCTAAATTTTTATAAAAAGAATAAAACAGGAGATTTAATGAATAGAATTAGTGAGGATGTTTCCAGAGTGAGAATGTATGTAGGGCCAGCTGTAATGTATTCTATAAACACTATTACTCTACTTATAATTGTAATATTTTATATGTATAGACAATCTCCTGAATTAACTTTTTATACAATATGTCCACTACCAATTTTATCAATTACAATATATAAATTAAGTAAATTAATAAATCAACGAAGCACTATAGTTCAAGAATCACTTTCAAAATTATCATCATATACACAAGAAATTTTTACAGGTATTCAAATAGTCAAGTCTTATGTGATTCAGGATAAAACTTCAAAATCATTTGATGATTTATCATCAGAAAATAAACTAAATCAAATTAATTTAGCAAAAGTTCAAGCTCTATTTTTCCCTTTAATGATATTATTGATTGGTTTAAGCAACCTGCTTGTAATATATATTGGTGGAAAACAATATTTAGATGGGACAATCAGCGATATTGGAATAATAGCTGAATTTATTATTTATGTTAATATGCTGACATGGCCTGTAGCCTCAATAGGCTGGATAAGCTCAATTATTCAACAAGCTGAAGCTTCTCAGAAAAGAATAAATGAGTTTTTAAATGAGAGATCAGAAATAACTAATTTCAATTTAAATGACACATCAAATATATTAGGGGAAATTACCTTCAATAATGTCAACTATAAATACAAAGAAACTGGGATAGCAGCGACAAACAACATAAATTTTAGTATAAAATCTGTTGATAAGTTAGGTATTACAGGGGGTACTGGATCTGGTAAATCTACATTAATGAATCTTTTATGCCGATTATATGATATTGATGATGGTGAAATATTAATTGATAATATTCCTATCAAAGAAATAAATTTAAATTCACTAAGAAAACAAATAGGATATGTTCCTCAAGACACATTTCTATTTTCAGATACAATAATGAATAATATTAAATTTGGAATTGAAAATGCAACTAGAGATGAAGTAATTAAAGCATGTAAAACAGCTGCAATTCACAATGAAATCTCAAATTTTGAAAAAGGTTATGACACAATTCTTGGCGAAAGAGGAATAAACTTAAGCGGAGGACAAAAACAAAGAATATCTATAGCTAGAGCTTTAATTAAAAAACCTAAAATATTAATATTAGATGACTGTCTCTCAGCAATGGATACTCAAACAGAAGAGTTAATCCTAAAATCTCTAGATAGTTACACAAAAAATATTTCAACTATAATAATTAGTCATAGGATTTCATCAATAAAAAATGCTAATAATATAATTGTTCTTGAAAATGGTAGCATAATTCAATCGGGCACTCATAATCAACTAATTAGTAAAGATGGGTACTATAAACAATTGTATAACAAGCAGATAATTAAAAAAGAAAGTATAGAATAAGTTGTGTTCTTGATTTTTTTTTAAGATTTTTGAGATCTAAACAAAACATATTAATATAAAACTGACCAATGGAGAGAGAAGAAATTTTTTCAAAAACAATGAGAGCTGGTAGAAGAACATACTTTTTTGATGTGAGATCTACCAAAGCTGGAGACTATTATTTAACATTAACTGAAAGTAAAAAATTCACAAATGATGATGGATCGTTTCACTATAAAAAACACAAAATTTATTTATATAAAGAAGATTTTAGTGAATTCAACAGCAATTTACAAGAGATGACTGATTATATCATTAAAGAAAAAGGTGAAGAAGTAATTAGTGAAAGACACCAAAAAGATTATCAAAAAGAAGATGCAACTACTGAAACTGTAACTGAAGAGCCTGAAAATGATGCAGAAGCAAAAAATGATACAGAAGAAACTTCCGATGAAAATAAAGAAAGTGATAAGTCTGAAAGTGATGATACAGCTAGTAAAGATGAAGATGATTCAAGTGAATTCACTGATGTTGAGTTTGAAGACATATAGCCTATTATCTTAAACCTATTTTATCTGTTATTTACTCTAAATATTTTTTTATGAGGTATCTATTATTGCTTTTATTTAGCTTTTTTTTGAATCTAAATGCACAGAATTCATCCTTAGATTTAGATTACTATTTTTCTAATCAAAATAATCTTTTTGATGAATCAATCCCAACTCCTGAGAATGTTATAGGGCATCAAGTTGGTGAATGGCATATTACCCATGATAAGCTAATTCAATATATGCAAGAACTTGCAAAATCATCTGAAAGGATAACAATTGAAAATAGAGGACATACATTCGAAGATAGGCCGCTAGTTTTACTTACAATAACCTCTAAAAACAATCATAAAAATATTGATAAAATAAAAAGAGAACATAAAGCTATAACAAACGGGGATAAAACAGTAGACTTGACAAGTTCACCTTTAGTAATTTATCAAGGATTCTCCATTCACGGAAATGAACCTAGTGGATCTAATGCAAGTTTATTGCTTGCATACTATTTAGCTGCCTCTAAAAGTGATTTTATAGAGAGTTTATTAGAAAATACTGTAATATTATT
>MDSX01043449.1_pt1 | contig 21059 bp, 15 predicted proteins | sample 811141 | NCBI WGS metagenome assembly MDSX01 (sample SAMN05326642, study PRJNA326480) | marine metagenome | isolation source: seawater | place: Atlantic Ocean: South East | collected 2010 | reverse complement strand
CTGTGAATGCCTTATTAGTTAGTGATAAATCCGAAATGTTTACCTTTAAATCATCATTTTTAAAGTTTAGTATTAGTGACATATCTTGAAAATTATTTTTTGAATAATATGCTATATACTTATTTTCTATGTTATTATAAGATATTTCCTCAATACTGTTATTTTCGTCTACGTAACCATACGAAATATCCTGCAATATTAGTGATGATATATGTTTAAAATTTAAGATTCTTTCATTATAGTTTCTACTATGGTCAAGAATCCGTCCACCATCCATACTGCTAACATGATAATGCCAATCATCCTGACTTATAAATACCAATGATGTATCAAAGCTGTGGTCGCTTGTAGTAAGAAGCGACGAAATATCTATTTGTATTTTCGAAGAATCGTAATTAGCTCCGACGGAAACATGAGTATGTGAGATATCTGTATTCTTTATAACAATAAACGAAATATCAAATCCTTCGGGGTCGGGGGCCGATAAATCTAAAAAGTAACTGGATAAATCTTGTGAAGTCGCATTCACAATATAATCCTTATTTGGTTCAAAATATAAATAAAACTGATTCGATAAATCACGTGCTCCGCTTATACTGTCAGACGAAGTTGTATTCCATGATTGGTCTAGTTCTTCATTAAACGCCTCGTTCGAGACGCCCAATTTTATATATTCCCAAATTGGCTGTGCGTTTTCTTTTCTAAAAGTTATAATGGTTCTATTGTAAGAGGTTTCTATGGTATCGTCCCTATATAAATAGTTAGGTATGAGATTTGAAACATCGGGAACATTATTATCGTGTGCAAGAATAACAAGTGATACATCAATACCGTTTATTCCTTCTCCAGGGACCTTTATTTTCAACATATTGCTATTATCAGCGGACCAATTCCACGACCAGTCATTTAAATCAGTTTTAGTTTCTATATAATAACTAACATCAAATCCTTCTGGATCAATGGCGGATAAATCCAAATCATAGTAAGAAGTATCATGATAGTTACTTATTGTGGGTTTATCATAACTAACGTCGAAGCTTATATCATTATACATACCTACTAGTCCTTCACGCTCGTGTTCCCTCGGTTCATTTATTAGCTGTGTGCCCTTATGTGAATAATGCACATAATTAGATGCGTCTAATTTAAATTCCGTCCATTTAGGTACTTCATTTACTTTTATTATATATATCAATTTAGGATTAAGAGTAACGTTAACATCATCTCTTACTTCAAGAATAAACGATGCATCAAACCCATTATTAATAGGGACCTTAATATCTAAATTGCTAATCTCTGTATATGTTACATCATTTTTAAATTTGTCAGAAATGTCAACACCTCCTGTAGATAATCTAACTTCCCATCCACCACCATAATTATAACAAAAATCAGAAAAACTATTCATATAATCGATATAACTTAGAGCGGTAATCGCATTAGCACCTGTATTTTTTCTTCTAAGTAAAGTCAAATCATCTAGTTCAAGATCTTCCACAACTGTTCTAAGATTGTAAGTATGATCTTCTTCGGATTTAATTTTCTTTACATAATATTTAATAGTATTAATGCTAGAAAAATTAAAATCACTTACATAATCTTGCAAACCAACCGAAATGTCTGTTACACTATTTTTAGGAATTGTTAAATATTTATTATCAAGATTATTAATATTGGAAATATCCTGTTTAAATATATGATCTGTTAGCATATCAATACCTTCATATGATAGTGAAAACCGTTTAAACCAAGGGCTGTTATTTGCATCAACTATTTTATGCCATGAATCGTCGTCTATTTTAATATAGATATTTACCTTTGATTTGTTATTATCATCAGTATTCTTTATTTCTATCAACGACCCAGTTACAAATTCATTATTTTTTTTTATAACATCGGTTATAGAATCATATGGTGCAATAACATTAAACGCAGAGTTAACCCAATCTAAATCAGCAGTTGAATTAAACGAAACATCCGAATTAATAATTAAAATATTACTTTGGTCTCTCACTATCCTTTGATTTGGTGGTTCCGATGGATTAATAATGTTTATACTTATATCTGGTTTTACAATACCATATGTTAAAATAGTATTATCATTGAAATTAATATATTGATTGTTGGTATATAAATTATTCAACGACAATTCTCCTCCAATTTTAAAATCATGTTCTACAAGTAGATTATTCATAATAGTTATCTTACTTTTGTCCTTCCCGAGCGTATTCAAACTAATCTCTTGAATTTTAATTGAATTATTATTTGAAATATCAGCAATAAATTCAATACGGTCATTTGAACCATATATATTATTTGCTGATAACTCACGAACACGAAATATTTCTCCACTAAAGTCAGAAGCATATAAAACATCTTTCATACTTACATCGCTATTAAAAACAGTTGTATTATATAATTTATTAATATGAGACACCGAAATATCTTCAACGTTTAATTTTTTGTTTATGGAAACATCGGACATAATATGAATCGCGTGTTCATTAATACGATTACTAATTTTATTTACACATATATCATTTGACTGAATATTATTATAAAACGAAGCATCGCTATTTATAGTAATTATATTATCAGTTTTTGCCTCAATGAGACTAAAATTAATACGATTTTCAACAGTAATTGACGAAAACGAACCATCGTAAGCGCGTATTTCTTGGATACTTGCATTCTCTACGTAGATTGGTTTAATAAATTCAATTACTCCATCGGTATCTATATGATTTTCTAATTCTATTTCGTCAACTGATATATCCTTAGCCTTTAAAATATTAACAACCGTAAGACTAATATCCGAATAAGGGTTAATCAACGAAAGGTCTCTAACTTTCAATTTATTAAATTCCGTTTTCTTACTAGTAATATCTATACAATTAACGGAATTATATTCACTAATACTTTCGTTATTCATTGAATCATTCGTTTGCCAGTCTCGGGTTGGCATTATATAATATAAATACACTAAATATGAATATTTTACTAATTTACCAGTTTTTATTTAAAATGATAAATTACCATTTAATAATTATTGTATATGTCATCAAAATCATTATTTATACCATCAGGTCCACCACAGTTAATGTCTAAAATTCTTGATATAGTATTACCTGATGTATTTGTCTTATGAGTGTCGCTTCCAATGACATTGTCCCTTAAAGTTATTAACATTGAAATATCCTCAACTATGTTGGTTTGAAAGTAAAATGTAAAACAATATCCTGTGTTGTAGAGTAATTCAACGTTTCTAATATCACTATTTGGTCCAACGCTACCAGAAGAGTCTTCTAGAGCGTTGTCCCCCTTAAAAAAATAACTAATATCACTCTTACATGGCTCAACAATTAATTTCGTACTTATATCGTAATAATTCTGTTCTGAATATTTTTGGTCAAAGCCATATTCTATTTTTAATTCGTAAGTTGTTTTGCTACTAATATCAATAGTTGTAAATTGATCATTATAAGACAATTCATCTAATATGAATGTGTCTTGCCTGTTGCCAACATTATTTAATTTTTTACTATAACGCGTAGGGGCGTTATTTGTATCATTATAAGACAATTCAGATAAACTAATGTCTGTAAAATAAATATCGTTTATACTATTATCTTCCATTTCCAACGATCCGAAATTACCTGCTGGAGTGGCATAATATAAATCGGTCATTTTATTATTCCTATTTTCAACAATTGAAAATGCGCTCTTTGTAAATCCAACAAGATCATTAAGTTGTCCCACTTGTAGTTGATTAATAACAGTTTGTTCTATTTCAATCTCTAAATTGTCAGAATTATTTATAGAAACATCCCCTTTTATTAAAAGAAATTCATCTGGAGTTATAGTAGAAATAGTATTAACAGATAGATCCTTTATGTGTAGGTGTTCAAAAGACACATCGTTATGTATACCTATAATACCTGATGACGTTAAGTTAGCTAAATTAGTTTCACCATTTACAGATAAATCAAAATTTACAGAAAGATCACTATTAACGGGACCAATCTGTGTAAAGTTGTTAACATAAAAATTGTTTGCTTGTATTCCTTCAAATGAAGCGTCTGAATGTATAATAATTTTCGCACCACTATAACTACCTAGATTAATAATCTCTAAAAGACTAATATCTAGGTTATTAGTTAGAGATATATCGCTAACATTTTGAATATTCTGTAATGATAGATCTCCGTGTATTTTAATAGGACCTTGTAATTTATTAACATTAACATCTGAAACAGATATTTCATTGTTTGTAGAAACATCAACGTCAAATTGAATATTGTCTTGTAACGCGTATATTCCGTTAAATATTCCATTATTAGTATTTACACTTTTATTAAAGGATAGGTCCGGTCTATAAACATTAATTTTCTTATCATCAGAGGTAATTTCATTAATTTGAAGAGTTTCAGTTTTATACATATCAACGTAAGCTTCTCCAACGTCCACCTTATCAAAATATCCAATCGGGGCCGAAAATGGATTCAATATTTGGATCTTTCTATCTGGATATAAAGAGCCAAACGTATCAAGATTATTATGTTTTGATACGACTCGTTCTTGCATTGATAGGTCGGCAAACAAATTAGAAGTTTCAATGCTATTATTTATTGATATATCACCTAGTTCACTTTTCTCCGATACAAGTGTATCTAATACTACTAGTGTATCTATATTACTACGTCCTTGTGTTTGAGGGTTATTTACACCAGAATCACCACTCATTTTGCCCGTTCTGCTGTGTATACTCATATATATTAATAAAATAGTTAAATACCTACATTTAAATCTAATTATTATATGGATTGAATCTAATATGTAAATATCCATCAACTTGGAGTGAACCAAGAATATCGGGTATATTGTGTGACGGGTCAGATATATTGTATTTATAATAAGAGCTACCGCCACCGGCCCATGATGGATTATTAGGATTTATATTATCTCCCGTGGTTACGTCATAGGCATCGCTACCGCCACCAGCATATCCTCCTCCACCACCAGAGCCACCTTCGCCACCGGCGCCGCCGCCACCAAACCCTCCTTCTTTTGCATCTCCAATCGCATCCGCATTGGCCCCATAATTTGGCGAAAATACATTATATCCTCCTGTTCCGCCATCAATAAATGAATTAGCTGTCTTCATCATTACCTTATCTGGATCAGCACTATCTAATAAAAATGTAGTATTATCTCCGTCGTGTCCGGCCAATCCTCCAGGTTTAATTATACCACCGCCACCGCCACCGCCACCAAAATCAATGTCACCAATATCATTTGTCTCATTGGAACCACCACCCCTACCTGGAGCTCTTTGTTCAGGGTTTATATTAGATCTGGTGTTTTCAATGTCATCTTTGATATATAATCCAGCATTTCCAAGAAATTTCTCTGTTGATGTGTCAATAGAAGCATCCGTAACCGTTCTCTTGCTCGCCCAATCACCTTCTCGGGTCCAAGTTCTTCCTCCACTGCCACCACCAGCGACAGCTATAACTAAATCCTTTATATCAATTAATTCATCTATATCTCCATCTATTAAAGGGGAATCTTTTATAAAAAATGTTGCACCACCACCACTAGAAGAATATGGAAGATAATTAGAATGTCCTGTTGCTAGCTCTGTATTAGTCGTAGTTTTATTACCTAAATAACCCTTTTGACCTATTAGAATTCTATATTTATCTCCACGTGTGAGAATAGCACTCATGTCAAATCTAGCTCCGTATCCTTCAAGTTCAGTGTATTTTTCATTGTACGAATACGAACGACCGCCGCCCGCCCCAGCGATTGTAATATCGTATTGCCCTGTAGCAGGCACCGTCCATATCTGTATACCGTTATTGTTTGTCTGGTCTAAATATGATATGTCCGTCCACCAATTGTCTAGAGAATATGATTCCGCTCCATTATCATATCTATCTGTATAAAATTTACTACAATCCACTAATGACGGACCCAATCTTCCTGAAGCATCACAATTTGTGAATGTAAATTCCTTAAACTTGTATAAAAATGGATGGAATCTTAATTCTATTCTATTATAACAGCAATCTCTATCACCATTAAAATCGCCATTGTCGTCGGCATATATTGAAAAGGAAGTGTCAATTTCAGTAGGGTCGCGATTTCCACTGGTTCTAACTATTATTTCCTTATTTTCATTATACAGACCAATCGTCATTGATGTATCTGTAAAATAGCTTACGTCAAAGCTTATATCGAAGCCTTCATGGTCAATCGCGGAAAAATCTAAACGATATTCTAACGCAGAGTTATCGCGTATGGATGACGTATCCCAAATATAATAGGTAAATGATGGATCGGTTGTTTTATCTATTTTATTAAAACATATATCATTAAAATTTCCAAATGAATAATCAAAACTATTATCGTTGTAGAATTGTGTGTCCCATCCACCTTGTCCGCCCTCATAAGATATTCCATAAAAAGATAAATCTGTAAATACGGGCGGTTTATTTCTAATAATATCCTTTATACTCAAAACAATATTTCGCGACACATCTTTTGTGTAATTCACTGCTGGGTCAATTTGATATAAATCACTCTCCGCAATACCGATATCAGTATCTCCAATACCGGCCGCCTGAAAATCGAAAGATGCATCTTCCGTTGGATGAAACTCATAATAATTATGAAGGACTATATTTATCGAGGTATCTGTTGAAATAATATTAGCAGGGTTATGAGTATCGATACACGTATTTACCGTAATTATATTCCCAGATAGCTCTATTCTATCTGTTAAAGGACCAATCGAATCTATGTTAAATGATACATCATATTTGGTATTAACATTAAATCCAGAGAGATCAATTGTGTATTTTAAATTGTGACTATTATCGCCAAAATATTGGTTAAGACTAATATCGAAAAAGGCGCTTGAAATGTCTCTTGTATCTGCTGTACTTATAGGATTGCTAAGACTACTGTCGTTCCAAGAAAAATCGGTAAATACTATATCGTGTCCCGTATTATTCTCGGAATCTTGATACATACCCTCTAAACAGACATCGTAAGTTTTAAATCTAATTGCATCCCACACAGGTGGCACTGCCATTTCCAATACTTGATCCACCTTTAATTTTATAGTTCTAATTGTATAATTTGTATAATCATGTCCCGCTACGTTTAATGATAAATCGGTAGATGAGGCACTACTACTAGGCGTAACAATTACAAGACGAGTTTTTGAAGAATCAAAGTTAGGATTATGGTATCTTTCAATGTTTACTCTATATCCAGAATTATCGTGATAACCGCCAATAATATAAGATACGTCAATAAACTCTGGATCTGTTCCTGAAAAGTCAAAATAATGTGTATTTTTTCTTGTGTTAGGATAAAATATACCACCCGATAGTCCAATCATTTCATATCTATTGTAAGAAAAATCACACGATAAATCAGTGGTTACATTGGCAATAATGGTTGACGAATCTGCCGTATCATACAATAAATAAGAAATATCATTTCCTTCGTAAACAACATCCTTATTATGTTTTATTGAACCGAAAATTATTGGTTTATTAATTGTCTTTATTTTCTTAAGCGACCCAGATTTTTTTTGAACATAAAGTGTGACTGAAGCTACACTACTATCTATGTTATCTACTCCATCATATCTCGCTAACGAAAAATCAGAACCAAAGTTGGAAAATTGGTCTTTTAAATAATCTTCCTTACCTCTAAAATCGCTAAGCAATCCTAAGGCACCCTCTCCGTAATTATTACCGAGTTCAATAACGAGGTCTGAATAATTGGTGCTGTGATAAGCCCGATATTGTTTCGGTTTATGGGTGGCCTTTATTTTACCTTCTATTTTAACAGCCGAATCAAAAATAAATTTTTTATCTGAATCACTGGTTTCTATGGTATTAATAGTAGCCACTTTCGCTTTAACCGTTTTTGGAAAACTAATTTTTCCTGTAACATTTAGACATCCGTCTATTGGAAAAATATCACCATTAAAAGATAAATCTTTTACAAACAAGTTATTATTTATAGATAAATCTCCTTCAACTATTATTTGATTTTCGGATAGCGCATATATATTGTTTGCTAATAGAGAGCTAATGTCGACTTTACTATTAATACTCAAATCATTTACAAAGGTTACAATATCGTGATACGCGCCTATTCTACTTAAAGACAAATCGTTTGCTACTTTAACTGAATTAGAAACAGAAACGTCCAAAGCCTCTACGCGATTATTTGTTGATACATCTTGGATAATTTCTATAAAGTTTTTATCAGTATTTTTTGTATTAAAATTATCACTAGTAAGTGTTTCAATATTAAATTTCCCATCAGAAAATACATCAGAATACATTACAATAGATGTGTCTATTGGCGAGAGAACCTTGGTTTTAAGTTCATTTACTTTTATTGTGTTTGTTATTGATACATCATGCATAAAATTAACATACCCATTATCATTACCGTTTTCATTTATTTCAATAAAATTAACTGATAAATCATTTACATTCAATATTACAGCCGATAAATCTTTACCGTCAAATTGAACAAAACCGGCAGACAAATCTGATGATACGTCGCTTATAAACGAAATAAATGAAAGATCTTCATTGCTAAAATCTATTGTATTTGTTTTTAATAACGGTGTTTTGATAAATGTTCCGGTTGAATCATTTACACCTTCTATTGTAATACCCGAAATATCCTGTAAAATCAACTCTGTAATCTCTGCATTTTCTGCAAACAAAGTATTTGTTATTATAAATTTTGTATCTAAAAAACTCATATATAATACAAATACACAAAAGTAGTTATAGTTATACTTACATATAACTATTACATATGGTAGTATACGAGTAATTTCATTAAATATTAAGCAATTATATAATGGGATATGCAATTGAAATTTCACAATCGGCTACTAATACAGATACGATGCGTTCTGAAGCTAGTTATTTTAATTGCGAATCCCAGTATATTATGAACGATAACCCTAACAACAAGAATATCTTATTAGTTCACGTAGTAATTTTTTCAGACGAAAATTTTCATAACTTATTAAGATACATTAGGAAAATTAAAAAAGAAAAACGTGGTCACATAGAATGTGTTTACTATGATGATATTTCGTGTGATCTTTTGTATGCATCATCACAATACTTGCGTAAAACAAGCAAGGAATTTGAAAAAGAATATAAAAAAAAAACAAAAAAGAGAACTATTCTGATATACAACTACGTATTTATGAATCCATGTATGTTTAGTTCATATTAAAGCTATTATCATAGCATTATGAATTAGTTATTAGTTTGCGAATAGTATCCGGCATCTCATCTGAAAGATTGTCTATTGGAATTTTGCTATCTAACCCAGATTCCTTTATCACCTTCTTTTTTTTATATTGTTTTTTTGAATTACTTGGATAAGGGGTGTATTTAATAGTTTTTGAGGTTCTCCCCTTTTTTGGTTTACGTTTCGTGGGTTTTCGTCTATATCCTCTTGTTCTAGAACGAGTTTTTGTATGGACGTCATTTTTGCGACGTCTAGTAGTAGCTCTTTTTATAGGACTCGCCATTATCATATCCTTATCTTTTAGTGAGTTTAGCAATTGTTTAGCATATCCACGATGCTGATGTAATGTGGGTCTTCTAAAATTATATCTACATTTATAGTCCGATTTAAGGCGTTCCTCCAATGACTTCTCGTTTGAACGCTGCGCTATCATATCTTTAATATCATCTGTGCTTAACTGCGTAATATATATTTTCTTACCATCTCCATCATCATTTTCGGCAATAATATCCATTTTATCACCATCATATTTCGCTACAATTCTATTTGAATTGGTTTCAGTTAATAAAGTCATAATATAATTATTATATATTTTTTATTTATAATGTTGGATTTAAAAAATATACCAGTCTATATAAAATCGTCAAAGAGTGTTGTAATGCCTTCATCTAAGAAAGGTAAAACAAAGCATATGGATATGTATTACGATAAAACATTTTCAGATAATTATTTCAATAATGTATATGAAGGCGACAAAAAAAAATAAACATGGGAAAATAGAAAAACATAAAAAAATATTAGAGGGTGAATGTATATTTCCATATAAATATAAATGGAAGTTACACGACGGATGCTATAATACAAGCAATGGAGAGATATGTGCCACATCAATTAATCCGAAAACACGAACTTTAAAAAAATACGGATATTGTGTTAATGACACTCTACAACCTAGCAAACATCATAAAACTATCAAATTGAACAAACCTATAAAATTGAAAAGAAAATTAAAGTTGTATGATGATATAAAGAAAACCCGGCCATCTAAAAGAATGAAACGATACAACGAAGAATTCATTGACGTTCTAAATGAACTGGAAGATATTATGTTGAAAAAGGCAGAGCCATTTAGGGCACGGGGTTATCGCAAGGCGAGCGAAATTATAATTACCTACGAAGGCGATATATATAATGCGGTGGATTTATCGGATACATCAATCGGTTCAAATATTATTGATAAATTAACCGAATATGTTGAAACTGGTAAAATAGAAATGTTGGAAAGAGAGCGCAACAATCCGGTAAATCAGCTAGCAAAGGTTTATGGAATCGGTCCAAAAAAGGCGAAGGACTTTGTGGAAAAAGGAATCACTACCATAGAACAACTGCGTGACCGCGAAGATCTTCTGACTAGTGCTATGAAAATAGGTGTAAAATACTTTGACGATATTGAGAAACGAATTCCTCGCGAGGAGATTGACGATTATAAGGCGAAGCTGGATTCTGTCTTCTCAAAAACGGCGCCTCCAGATTCTGAATTCAGTATCGTTGGTTCTTATCGTAGGCTTGCGAAAACCTCAGGAGACATTGATATTATAATATCCAGTAAGTCAAATAATCGTGTAGCATTTGACGGCTTTATCGACGAGCTAATTAAAAATAACATTATCATAGAGGTTCTTAGTCGTGGAAAGACGAAAAGTCTTACGGTTACGAAGTTACCAGGCAAACCTGCTAGGCGCGTTGACTTTCTGTATACTCCGGCAGAGGAATATCCATTTGCCGTTCTATATTTCACTGGTAGCAAAAACTTCAATACTGCACAAAGGCAACGTGCACTTAAGTTAGGTTACAGTCTCAACGAGCACGGACTCTATCATATGAACAACGGAAAGAAAGCAGACAAGGTAAATCATGTGTTTAACACTGAAGAAGATATTTTCAAATATTTGGGAATGGAATATGTAGAACCAGATAAGCGCATAGACAATAAATCCATTATAAAGATAGCTGTTGCTCCAAAAAAAACGGTTAAAAAAAAACTAAAAATTAAAACTATAAAAAAAAAACTCCCCAATAATATTGAATTATTTAAAAAGGAAGGTATTGGATTGATAACAGTTCTAACCGAAAAAGAGTTGAGTGAGATGATTCGCAAGGCAAATGACGCCTACTATTGTGATTCAAAGCCTATAATGAGCGATAATGAATACGATATTCTTCGCGAAACTACACTTTCTAGGTTTCCCAATAATAAAGCGGCATTAGAAGGACACACAAAATGTGCTATTGATAAAATGAAGGTTAAACTTCCTTATGAAATGTGGTCTATGGACAAGATAAAACCAGACACAAAGGCACTTGCGAAGTGGAAACAAAAATACGACGGACCATATGTCCTTTCCTGTAAATTGGACGGGGTTAGTGGACTCTACTCAACCGAGGGCGAGGAACCAAAGCTTTACACGCGCGGAAATGGCACAGTAGGGCAGGACGTTTCCCATCTCATTCCGTTTATGAAGCTTCCACAGGATAAGGATGTGGTCCTTCGTGGCGAGTTTATTATAGACAAGAATATATTTAAGCAAAAATATCAGAATTCCTTCGCTAATCCTCGCAACTTTGTCGCTGGTGCGGTAAATCAAAAGAAAATAGAAGCGGTGAAATTCAACGACATTGATTTTGTTGTTTATGAAGTTATTAAACCAGTCTTATCGCCATCAAAACAGATGTCACATCTTGGTGAAAACGTGATTATGGTTGAGAACGAAACGCGTGCAGACATAACTAACGATGTGCTATCCGAACGTCTCGTTAAATGGCGCGATGAATATAGGTACGAAATTGACGGCGTAATATGTATTGACGACAAGATATACGACCGCGAAACAGGAAACCCCGAACATGCTTTTGCATTCAAGATGGTGCTATCCGACCAAAAGGCCGAGGCAAAAGTATTGGATGTAATATGGGCGCCAAGTAAGGACGGCTACTTGAAGCCGCGTGTTCAAATTGAGCCAATTACGCTCGGAGGAGTGTCTATTTCATACGCCACAGGCTTCAATGGAAAATTCATAAAAGACAATAGTATAGGTATTGGTGCTCTTATCCGTTTAATTCGGTCAGGAGATGTTATACCACATATTACAGATGTGATACAGCCCGCTACTGAACCAAAAATGCCTACACAACCTTATATCTGGAACGAAACGAACGTGGATGTTATGCTGAAGAACAAGGAGGACGATGAAATTGTTAGAATTAAAACTATTACAGGATTCTTCAGGATTCTTGGTGTGGACGGATTAAGTGACGGAAATGTAAAACGTATCATTGGTGCTGGATTTGATACGATTCCGAAAATAATTAGAATGTCTAAGGAAGACTTCCTAACGATTGATGGATTCAAAGATAAACTATCAACCAAAATAAGTGGGGGGATTTCAGAAAAACTGAAAACAGTGACGTTACCCCAGCTAATGCAAGCCACTAATATATTTGGTCGTGGATTTGCAGTCAAACGTTTTCAGCTTATATTGGACGAAGAACCGACAATATTAACAACAAAAATATCTAACGAGGAGAAAATAGAAAAGGTAAAACTCATTAACGGAATGGCGGAGAAATCCGCACGAAAATTTGTTGAATTCCTTCCAGAGTTTCAGAGTTGGATGAAGGAGGCTGGTCTAGAAGAGAAAATGATACCCGAAAAGGTGGAGATTTCTGATACGTCTCATCCCCTCTACGGTAAGAAATACGTCATTACTGGGTTCAGAGACGCCGCGCTCTCAGATAGACTTAAAAAATACGGAGCAAAAGAGACCTCGGTCGTTACCAAAAAGACCGATTTTGTCATTGTGAAAGATAAAAGTAATAAAAGCGCAAAAATAGAAAAAGCAAAAAAACTAGGTGTTATGATTGTAACACCTGATGAATTAGCGTAGATCTCTTAGTGTAATTTATAAATATATATAAATATATTATATACATATATACCTAATGTGGAAGAGGAATCTTATTAAAACTTTATTTATATTTTTATCGCTTGATGTATGTTGTGCTTGGAATCCGCGTCTTTATCCATATGATCCAAGAATTCATAACTTTGGGAATCATGGTGCGATGGGGTCGGTTCACTCGCTCATTGCTCCGCTTTTCACGCTATACACGGACACTACTATTTACGGAAGAAATCTGCGAAAAGAAATCGTTGATTCGCTGGGCGCAGACAAGACCATACTGGACGTCGGCTGTGGAACCGGGTTCTCTACGTCGGATACGCCAGGCAGCAAAGGTGTGGATGTCAGTAAAGAGATGCTTTCCACGGCCAAAGCTATTTTTCCAAATAAAGAGTTTGAACAAGGAGATATTGAGGAGTGGATTCCAGATAAGAAATACGATATAGTTACATTAATGTTTTTATTCCACGAAGTTCCGCAAGAAAATAGACTTAACATTATTGAGAAACTGAAAAACATCGCCCGTGAAAAAATTCTAGTCGTAGATATATCACCAAATTATAATCCAAGTAAACTAATGTTAACCGGTGAGCCTTATATAATGGACTACTTGAAACATATTCGCGATGACCTTTCTAATTTCAAAGAGGAAATAATCATCAAAAATCACGTCCATTCATGGTCGTTTAATATATGTGATTAGACAAATTGGCATTCGATAACATTGTGAATCTCCACCTTTATCTTATTATAGATTCCTTTTCTCAAGGCAGAAGAAATGCGTTCCTTTTTAAAATTTCCACCATTTAATTTTTTAATTAATATAGGCATATTTGTAGTGAATTCTTCTGTGTTATTATTTATATTTTCGTTATTCCAATGTAAACCGCGAGTCATGATTTTCTTCGACAATATACCAAGAATTTTGTTAAACTCATTGGCGGAAACAAGAATCCATTTATCGGTATAAATATATAACTGGTTGCTCTTCTTATCAAATGCTTTTATAGGAATATTCTCTTCAGATAAGTGGGGTTCTAATATTAGAAGTACGCCTTCTATATAGTCATTACTGAAGATTAACTCAAGACCACTTTTCTCTATTACTATCCGCCCAAGCCATTCATAAAAGTCAATTTCTGGAATATCCTCTTTTGTGTTAAGCCAATCTATAATATTGATTTTTTTTCTCTCGGCAACCGTTATTTGTTGCAGTCGTGTTTCGGCATCGGTAACGCGCTTATATAGTTCAAGTATCAATTTAGATGTCTGTTCTGGTGTGAATGTATCTGCATTCTCTTGGCATTTAATCTCTAAATCGCCTGTTGAGATTGATATAACTCGGCACACAAGAACATGTCTGTCAAAATGATATTTGCGTTTATATTTTTTATTACAATATTCACAATTGTAATTCATTTAATATTGAATTACAGATAATTAAAAATATAATCAATTTTATATAGAAATGACTACTTATATTAATTACAGTTGTGATTGTTCAGGAGAAGAATATATAATTAGCAACCCACCGCCGATTTCAAAAGCAATGAAAGAACCCGAGGATATGAAACAGAAACGAATGTGGAACCAAGTGAGAGCCCCAGCTTCTAGCTATTCCATGAACCTCTCTGCGTTAGTAGTTGCTGCCTCACCGGACGCTGGTGGAACGGTGGCGGTTAAACACGCCTCTTACGACCGTTATTTAGCAAGAAAAAAAGGCGGTAATCTACTTACCGAGTCAACTCCGGCAACCAACGCAAAATACGGGAACAAGACTAAAACATATGGAATGATTTCTAATGCGTCATCCAATTGTGTTGCAATATGTCCTAATTAAATAGTTTTATTATATTAGATGAGCGGTAGAATGGGAATGATATTAACATCTGGATATCAGGTAGCATGGCCAACAAGCGAACCAGTAAAAACCCAGAATGTAGCGGAAACAGTTGTCCAAAACTATACGAATACATCATCTAATTACCGCAAAGGGGCAATATCTATGGACTTATATGACCTTATGAAGTCAAAATCTTGCGCGGGCTGTAAGTAAATTAGTTTAATGTTGCGAAAAATGTATGACGATAATAAAATTGATATAAACAATAATATTTATATCAATGTAAATGACTGATCGTGTTAGCCAACTAGACTGTATTCAATTGGAGGCAAGAACACTATTTGTAAATAAAAACAAGGATTATGGTGACGCATTTGCCACATATGGTCCAGTAGGGGTACTGGTTCGTATTGGCGATAAGATTCAACGTCTCCAATCAATAAGCAATAATGGCATTGCTCTTGTAGAAGATGAAAAACTACGCGATACTCTAATTGACCTACATAATTATGCGGCAATGGCCGTTATGTTGATGGATGAAAATGATAAAAATGATAAAAAGGATTTGTAAAAAGAAATATATATATATTAAATGGATGATTATTATACTGATCCAATACAATCTTTTAATAAAACGGCTCTTTTTTTAAATAATTCATACTATAATTTTGAAGACATTGAAAACTCTTCTAGAAAAGACTTGAATGAATTTATTAGATCGGTAACCGATGCGGGTAGTAATATTAGACAAGGACTACTACAAACTAACGAACAAAATAATAGAAAACTACTTTTTTTGTTGGATGATAATTTTACAGAGGTACAATCAATTTTCAATTTCAATGTTCTCGTTTACGTTGGAGATATCTATCAAAAAAAAGTATTGCCTCCTGGTGTTGTATCTAAAAACTTGACACCATCATATCCTATAATTAATGAGTATGAAATTCATTATGAATATTACATAAATGCATTAATTAATATATTTCTATCCCTTACAGCTCCTATTACTGAGGATGAAACAGAAGGAGACATCGATTTAGAGTCTTTTGTTGCAACGATTGAAATATATACTTATGAAGTTATAGATGCAGACACTACTCTAGATGAAGTCGACGATCGCATTGCTGGTAGTGATCCTGATAATGTTAGTGGTAATGCTAGTGGTAATGCTAGTGGTAATGCTAATAGAAATGCTAATAGAAATGCTAATAGAAATGCTACTGGTAATGCTGCTTCATCTAGCACTAGTTCATTCATTGGATATCGTAAGATTGAACCAGATGAGGATAATAAAGAAGGATTTGCTGGAATGGGTAAAAATATAATTTCTAAAAAAAATGAAAATAGTCAAATAGTTTCACGAAAACCATCGCCCGAATATAGTATGGATTACGAAAGGCTTTATCAACCACTACCTAATGGAATTTATGGTAATGTTACGACCGCAAACACGATAAAACAAATCATTAGTATTGACTCACGTCATCGTGATAATTACTACACAACATTGTCTACTAACTACACATTCAATATACCAGAAAAACAAAATAATGTAATTCAAATGTCTATAATCGCAATTGAAATGCCAATGACGTTTTACTCAATATCAAATAACCTTGGAAATAATACAATGCTCATTCTTAGTGACTCAAATACAAAAATTACGAATTACGATAATGTCAGAAATGGGGTAGATTCAGAATATCAAGAGGCACCCATTACATCTCTTGGATATATTGGTAACACAGGAGAGAATATTCTGGGGTTTAAACCGGTAAGAAGAGCATGGCGTGTTCGGTTGATGTCTGGTAATTATGATACGCGTTCATGGTTGTCTACTAAAATTCTAACCGAAAAGAGTATGAATGACGCAATTATGTTGGCGGATCCTGGTGCTATTGACGAAAGTGGTCGCTTTTATAGATTTGCATCTACAAATATGGGAGACTATCTCAATAATAAGTATGTCTCCAGTGATAATAATGATATTAGATTCAAAATTAATAATATTACAGGTAAATCCGTTTTCGCTAGTAAAATGAATACTACTATAGAACGAATAAACAAGAATAGAGTATCAGGATTGAGATTCAATGTAGATAACGACGGAAACTTAGACACAGAAACTAGCATTTTTATGAGACTAGGGTGGTCACTTGGATTTCGTGCTGCCGAATATGTAATGGGAGGTGTTACACCGGTTACAGAATACACGCCTGTTTCTGCTGTATCAGAAGGTATTGGATTCATAAACTCAATTCGCTATGGTTATCTTTCTATTGAAGAATATAAAAACAATAGTCATCCACCATTAATTGTTGCGTTGAATAATAATATTTTTGATAAAAAAATTATGACACGTATCTCTCTGGCGCCTATTAAATTGGGACATGACTTAACCTCGCGTGAAACTGGATTTATCACTCATCGTAGGACACCGCGAAATTACTACAATACGGTAAATATTGATAAACTGACCATTAAATTATTTGATGAATATGGACGAATAATAGATTTAAATAATATGGATTGGTCATTGACTATGGAATTTACCAAACTGTATTAACTAATACCCATTAGAACCAGAACCGGTTGAGCCAGACGATGTAGATGTACCGGACTCTATAGTGGAGCCATTTGGTCCACTGCTAATATTACCAATCACTACTTTACCAATCATATTCGTAGGCGAAACATTATTATAATAAAAATCACCGCTATAATAAAATACACCCGACTTCTTAGGATTCCATTCAATTATTCCATTTTTATAAAAGATATCATTATTGGTAAGTGGTGTATTATTACTATTAGAAGTATTTATACTAATGTCGTATTCGGGGGTTAAATTTAAAATAAATTTAATATGATCATTCACATCATAATATAAGGTTGGGTTTATAATATTTTGCAATTCACCTTTGCGATGAATTCCGTTAAAAATATATCCGGATACATCGCTAGGATTATCAGTAATATTAATCTCAAAGGCGGTCCATAATAATATTGGTGACTTCAACGAAAATCCGGTCATTTGTTCCGCTGCGTTTAATTTATTCCATTGATTCGAACCCTTATGTTGCAATGTTGTGAGATTTCGTATCCAACCTTGCTGCTGATTATCACTTGTACCGATGCCTGTGGTTTTAAATATATTATTTGAATAATCTGTTATGAAGCCTGGATAATCGATGGTTGTTCCGTATGGGATAAAATCGTTTCTCATCAGCTTTCCACCGTCAGCATCCAAATCACCTGTAGATAACAATGGAGCACTATAACCTCCAGTATTATATTTAACTTGCAATAAATTTCCTGCGCGAATATCATATTTAAGATTTTCAGTCCCATTAATTGCACTATTTGAAAATTGTTTTCCTAGTTTTAGACTCATTCGTTCAGAGTAACTACTGTAATTTGAAATTGCCGTCTGACTTTTATTAGTATCAACAGAATCATATCTGGTAATTCCAAGAGAATTGTAGGTGTACCCATTATTTTTTACTGGCGAAACATTATGATTATTTCGTACATTAGTTGCTAATTCATTATATATTGCTTGTGAAGCTTTTTTTCTCGTTCTATCACTTGAACTAGTCATAATATATATAGACAATAATATATATATGCGATAATAAAATGTATTTATAAATATATAGATAATAATATATAGACGATAATATGTATTTATAAATATATATATTATGACTAGTTCAAACAATCGGCTAGAAAAATTACTTATTGAGGGTGGCGGATTTCCGGCATTCTGGTATTCATTTGGATATGGCAAACAAATGATGAGGCAAATTACTCCAACATTTATTGCTGGATATAGTGCTGGTAGTTTAGTTGCGGTTTTATTGTTATTGCCCGATTGTAATACTCATCAAATTATGGAATTATTTTATAATACGGCGGGCTGTTGTAACATATGCGCACTAGAACCCCTTATACGTTCTACAATGTCTACAAGTTTACCCAACAATATTCACGAGATTGCAAATGGAAAACTTGGGATTATATTGTGCGAGACAAATAATAACCGAAAATGTAAAATGGTCATACATTGGGAGAGCAAAGAGGAGGTCATAGATTGTCTTGTTGCATCGTGCTACATTCCGCTTCTTATGAACGGTTGTAACACAAGCGACGAACGTTATAAATGCCGTGATGCTATTTTCAGTCGCGATCTTCGCGATTTTACCAAAGAGTTTGATTTCATTATCCGTAAAGGACGACCAAATAACGGTGTATTACATTTTATAGAAAATATAATCTCAATCCCTCCAGGCGAAGCTATAGACCTTGTCTATCACGGAGAATTGGCTTGTGCTTACGACGTAAACATCGTTAAAGAGACGACAAATAAATATCCTCATATTACAGAGAACCAGCTTTTTATATAAGTGATAGTTTTCGGTAATTCCTATGTTTTTGTGCATTTGATAAAAAAATTGAAATGAAACCCCCACATTATAATTACGACAATTACATCAATGACTACTGGCATGACCTTCAATAACAAGCTTTCGCTCTTCATCCCGCGCGTTGTCCCCGAGTGGGCCTCACAGGACTTGATTGCTGGCAAATTCAAGCTGCTGGACATTGGCACCATTAGTCGCGTGGACTTTCTGGAAAAGTTTAGCGCGAACGGGGTGAAATACTACCAAGCATTCCTCCATTTTGAGATGTGGGAGGACAATGCGGCCACACGGAATATCCAAGAGAAGATTTGCGATTCAGAGCAGAGTGCGAGGCTTATCTACGACGAGCCTTGGTACTGGATTCTCCTCAAGAATCAGAACCCGCTAACAGAGGAAGAAGTCGCTGCGAATGCTGCTCTTCAGCAGCGCGTCGTGGCTCTTGAACAACAAATCGTTCATATTCAGAACAATCTTATTTACTGGAACAACGTTACTTATACACAGATTAACTGGCATAACAACCTGCTTACCCCTCTTTGGGCACACGCGGTGAATACTGGAATGCACGAAGGAGTGCCTGCGTGGCTTAACAATAACGATACTGCGCCAACGATGGAGCAAATGGCACAGCAAACGGCAATGGTGGCGGATGACAATGATTTGGATAACGAATCAGAACACTCGTCAATCCCGTCACTAATTAGTGACGACGATTCGTTTATTCAGACGCCACCCAACCATATTACGGGTGGAACTCCAGTTACTCCTCAACATAATTACACGACAACAAACTATCCATTTGATGACAGCGTGGTCATTGACCTAACAAATGAGTTTAATATGGTTGGATAAATGGTAAGATGGGGTCTATAAATCATAAAACAGAAAAAGCATAAAACAGAAAAATCATAAAACAGAAAAATCATAAAACAGAAAAATCATAAAAAGAAGAATCCGAAAGGATTTTTTCTTGTGAGATATTTTAAGATAAATTACATATAGTTCTAGATTATATGTCATTAACTAATTCTGAATTTAATAAAGATAACCAAAATCTATCGTCTTCGCAGGAAAAACGCGAGCAATATGGAGAGATTTTTACACCTTACTCCCTAATTGAACGTATGTTTGGAATGCTTACAAATGAGGATTTTACGAACCCGAATGCCACATGGCTTGATCCTGGTGCGGGAACTGGATATTTTTCTGTATATTTATTCTGGAGACTTGACACAGGGCTCGCACATATAATGCCTTGCAAAGAAGAACGACACACGCATATCATAACCAAAATGATATATATGGTGGAATTACAAGAGGAGAACGTCTCGGTTCTAACATCGCTATTTGGAATTAACGCCAATATTTATAACGAAGACTATCTCTCTAACAAACCATTTACGATTATAGAATTTGATTATATAATTGGAAATCCACCTTATAATAAGAATGGCATTAAGAAGGTTCCTACAAACACTAGAAAAAATAAAAAACAAGACGGCTCAACATTGTGGTTTGATT
>MDSX01041533.1_pt1 | contig 21092 bp, 18 predicted proteins | sample 811141 | NCBI WGS metagenome assembly MDSX01 (sample SAMN05326642, study PRJNA326480) | marine metagenome | isolation source: seawater | place: Atlantic Ocean: South East | collected 2010 | reverse complement strand
TAATAAATATTTTATTAAAGTAAATTTTGCCGTGTGGGGGCACCATAGTTTCAAATAGATAGCCCAATATCTTAAATAATGAGTAAATCTCAGCGAGACGCTCAGCGAGACAAAGTGGCGTGGGAACACGTAGAATTACCCTGTTCAACACTTAATTGGCGAGTCGATTTCCGTCACGCGCCCGCGCGCCTGGGCGTCGTTGCAAACATGTGTGGTTTTGTATGCGGTTACGAGGCTATTTGCCTGCTGAGGTAGCTCAGGTCCTCTGAAGGCGCTACGCAGGCTGGGTGTGGGGTTAGGTTCGCTGTGAAAGGGTGCATGAACGTCACTTCTACTCGCGAGACAATTTTAAGCTCAATCGAACCGCCGTTCTTACTGAGTGGCGCCAACCATTGAGCGCATAGATCAGGCTGCGCCAGCAATCTGATGCGAGTTTTGATTTGTCTGGCAGCGGCGTAACTGTCACAATTCCAACAAACAGTCACTTTAAAAAGTGCTGTCAGCTTGCTCTATCTGGTATTGAAATCAGGTTAGACCTTAGGTTTTCTGCGGCAGCCTTCATGATGGTAATCTCATTTCGTAGGCTCTGCACCGGTTTTCGTGTGACCAATGAATGCGTCGACAGGCATGCAGCGAGTGACCCGTCTTCATTAAATATCGGCACCGCAGCACCAACCATGTCGTCGAACCATTCTTGATCATCGAGCGCAAAGCCTTGGTCTTTGATTTCTTTTAACTCCAATGAGAAAGACGCCGCATCGATAATTGTATTTCGTGCTGACGGCTTTTGGGAGATGCGCTCAAATACACCCATTGCATCATCGATCGGCAGCGTTGAAAGATACATCTTACCTGAAGCGCAACAATGAAGCGGCAGTTCATCTCCGACCTTGAGGTTAACTTGGAATGGCCAGTGAGATTCGAGACGGTCGAAATAAATCAATTTGGTTCCGTGAGGCACGGCAAGGCTGATAGTTTCTTGCAATGTTTCTGATAGGTCTCGCAAAATTGATCTGCGTACCGTGACATTTGGCTCATAACGCAGGCTGTTCAAAGTCAGGTTTCGTAATCGTTCGCCGGGGATGTAATAACCCGATGCATGTGCTGCGATGAAACGTTCTTCGCACAATGCGTCCAACCAACGGTAGATTGTTGGTGCCGGGATGCCTAATTCGTTTGAAAGCCCTATTGCGGTTGCGGACTTTGGATTCAAACAAATAGCCTCAACTATCTCAAGGATTCTTCGAGGAGAATTTCGCGTTTTTTTTGTATCCGCAATAGGTTTCATGCTTCTCTCTAGGCTCCAGAAAATGGTATCGCGTGCTCATATAAAGTACAGCACACCAAAGCAAGGCATACTGGACGGGGTTCGGTTTACGACAGCGTTGGGATTGAGAACTCAGGGCCCGCATTTTTGCCGCTAGGCCACGCTACCGTAGCTGTTTTCATCTTGGTGTAGAAACGGATTCCTTCTGGGCCATGCATGTGGTGGTCGCCAAATAGCGACCGCTTCCAGCCACCAAAGCTATGGTAGGCCACAGGCACTGGGATAGGAACGTTAACACCAACCATACCAATTTTAGTCTGTTCAACAAAGTGACGCGCTACGCCACCATCATTGGTAAAAAGGGCTGCACCATTGCCAAGCTCATGCTCATTCACTAATTTCAACGCATCTGCGTAGCTCTCAGTGCGTACGATCCCCAGTACTGGACCAAAGATTTCTTCTTTGTAAATGGTCATTTCATCAGTGACGTTATCAAAGACACAAGGACCTACGTAGTACCCGCCCTCATATCCTTGCAGTTTGAGATTGCGGCCATCCACAGCAAGGTCAGCCCCTTCCTCGACACCTTTGTCGATATAGGACATAACCTTGTTCATATGCACTTGATTGCTAAGTGGTCCAAAGTCAGACTTCTCGTCTGTGTACGGCCCAACATGCAGCTTTCGGGCTGCATCAGATATCGCATCGCGCACTTTGTCTGCTGTTTTGTCTCCGACACAAACTGCAACCGAAATTGCCATACAACGCTCTCCAGCAGAGCCAAACGCTGACCCGATCAAAGCATCCCGGACAACTGATACATCTGCATCGGGCATGATTATCATATGATTTTTTGCCCCACCAAGTGCCTGGACACGTTTGCTCTGCGTGGTGCCAGTCTGATAGATGTATTCAGCAATTGGCGTTGATCCGACAAAGCTGACCGCCTTAACGCGTTGATCATACAAAATTGTATCGACAGCCTCTTTGTCTCCGTTTACAACGCTCAGCACATCAGTTGGTACACCGGCTTCGTGCGCCAACTCGACCAAGCGCAACGGACAGCTTGGGGTTTTCTCAGACGGTTTCAGGATGAATGTATTGCCGCAAGCCAAAGCCACTGGGAACATCCAAAGTGGGACCATGGCAGGAAAGTTGAACGGCGTGATGCCCGCACAAACACCTAATGCCTGACGGGTGTTAAAGCTGTCGACGCCGCTGCCAACATTGGCAGAATACTCACCCTTCATCATCTGTGGAATGCCACACGCAAATTCGACGATTTCGATGCCACGTGTGATTGAGCCTTTGGCGTCATCGATGGTTTTGCCATGCTCACGGCTGACCAACACGGCCAGTTCCTCTTTGTTCTCTTCCAACAGCTGCTTGTAGTGGAACATGATCCGCGCTCGATTGATGGGCGTGCGCGCGGACCAATCAGAAAAGGCAGCATCCGCCCTCCTGATAGCCTCTTTGACAGTTGTTATGCCGGCCAGTTCCAATTCCGCGGACTGTTCGCCCGTTGCTGGGTTGAAGACAGGACCGAGCCGAGCGCTAGGGTTAGATGCCGACTCTCCGCCGATAAGATGGGCAATTCGCTGCATGTTGTATTCCTTTTCACCTTTGATCTTGCAGCTTAGTAAGGGGGTTATTAGCTAATTGTCAATTAAATGAGAAAATTTATATCATTTAATTGACAATCAATTGAGAACTACACTAGGTTTTGAGAAGTATTGGCCAGAACTTTCAGCTTGGTCATAGAGATTCGGAGAACGATAATGCTTGACATCGTATGCGTTTGTTCGCCACGGCACCTTAATATCGGCAGGGGTGCATTACGCGATGTTGTCGATATGCTTGGTAAGATTGGTAACATCTATAACCCACTGATCGTAACAGATAAAATGATGGTTCAGGTTGGTATTGTCGGCAACCTCCAAGAATATCTTAGGAAAGGCGGTTTAAAATCAGCTGTCTTTGATGAGGTATTGCCCGATCCCACAGATGATATTGTCCTAGCGGGCGTTAAAGTCACAATAGACGGCGGCCATGATGCAGTGATTGGTCTGGGTGGTGGGAGCCCATTAGATGCAGGCAAGGCGATTGCTGTGATGGCTAAGAATAGCCGCAACATTCAAGATTACCGTCCGCCGAACATGTTTAACGGCACCGGCCTACCGATGATGGCAATCCCCACAACTGCCGGAACTGGCTCAGAAGTGACGCACCACACTGTTATAATTCACAATGAAACCCGCGAGAAAATTTCTTGCCGTGGTGAGGGCTTTGTTCCGTCTGCGGCCATCATTGACTATGAATTATCCCTGTCAAAACCCAAACGCCTGATCGCTGACAATGCATTGGACACGCTGACCCATGCGATTGAAGCCTACGTTAGCCGTAAGGCAACGCTCTATTCAGATCGCATGGCACTGGATTGCATGCGACTAGTCGCGGCTAACGTGGACACGGCTTACGCTGACCCGGAAAATTTACCAGCACGAGAAGCCCTAATGTTGGCGGCGACTTTTGGAGGCCTTGCATTTAGCAACGCCTCCATCGCACTGGTTCATGCTATGAGCCGCCCCCTCGGCAGTCTCTTTAAAGTCCCTCACGGCATGAGCAATGCAATGCTGCTTCCAACGGTTACGGAGTATTCAAAGGATGCCGCACCTGTCCGTTACGCCGATTGCGCCCGTGCATTGGGCTTGGCATCGGATAATGAGAGTGATGAAAAAGCCTGTGGGTCATTGATCGCTGGGCTTTATGACTACAATGCGCGACTAGAGGTCCCGACCTTGTCGGGGTTTGGCCTCGATCTCGATAGATATACACAAAAGCAAGCGGCAATGGCGGACGATGCATTGCGCTCAGGCGCTCCAAATCACAATCCACGAGTTCCAGATCAACAAGATATAATAGACCTTTTTCAAAAGGCGTGGGGTTAAAGCCCTAAACAAAAACTAAGTTTAACCAAGGAGGAAAATGATATGAACCCATTAAGAAAGACTGCTGTTGCAGCTGTAATCTCAACATTTGCACTCGGCGCTGTAACAACAGCAGCGGTTGCTCAGGAAGCCATCAAATGGAAAGTTCAAGCGACGTTCAATACAGGCTGGCCAGCGCTTGGCGATCCTGCCGCACGTTTGGCAGATACCCTTCGAACCGTCACGGACGGGCGTATCAACCTGAAAATCTTTGAGCCTGGCAAGATTGTTCCGCCTTTGGAAATTTCGCCATCTATCAGCCGTGGTGATCTGCCAGCGGCCTATAACTATATGGCTTATGACCAAGGCCGTATACCAGCTGCAGTCTTGTTCTCCGCTGTTCCGTTTGGGATGGAACCACAAGAATATGCGGCATGGTGGTTTGAAGGCGAAGGGGCTGAACTGGCGGCAGAACTGTATCACAAAAGCAATATACATCCGCTGCTTTGCTCCACTATCGGACCAGAAACGGCAGGCTGGTTCCGTAAGCCAATCGAAAGCCTTGATGACCTTAAGGGCCTGAAAATCCGCTTTTCTGGTCTCGGTGGTCAGGTGCTAAACCGGATTGGTGCATCGGCAACTCTGATGGCTGGGGGAGAGATCTTTGGTGCGCTGGAAAAAGGGACGCTGGATGCCACGGAATATTCGATGCCTGCGATCGACGAAATCCTCGGTTTTTACAAGATCGCCAAGTATAATCTGTTCCCGGGCTGGCATCAGCCGTCAACTTCTACCCACTTTATGATTAATCTCGACAAGTGGAACGCAATGGGCAAAGCTGATCAGGCGCTGTTTGAGATGGCATGTACTGCCGCAACCATGCGTGCGCTTACGACAGGAGAGGCCCTTCAAGGTGCGCAAATCAATAGTTTTGAAGGCAAAGGCGTGACTGCAGCAAAACTACCCGATGACGTCATCAATGAGCTCAAGCGTGTTGCTGGCGAGGTGATGGCCGAAGAATCTGCAAAGGACGCTGATTTCAAGCGTATCTGGGAGTCCCAACAAGCCTTCCATGCTGATTATCAAGTTTGGAAAGAATGGGGTTACTTGCCACGCGACTTTAATTAACCGCTCCTCCCTGCTAGCGGTAAAGACGCTGCCTTGCGACCGAAGGGTTGCAAGGCAGCATTTGCATTGAATGAAGATGGTGGGAAATTCACATGGCAGATGCCCCTAAAACAGAACTCGAAATGATGGCGCAAGTCGAAGCGCAACTGCACCATGATGAACCCGAGATGCAGCACATCACCTTAACCCGTCAGATCGACCGCATCGTCATGATTATAGGGGATGCGTTCAGCTGGCTGTGGTTGGTTTTATTAGTGGTAATCATTGGCAACGTAATTCTGCGCTACGTGTTTTCCCAAGGCATGATCGAGCTGGAAGAATTGCAATGGTATCTCTACGCGACAGCTTGGCTTGTGGGCATGTCCTATACCTTTGCGCATGATGGCCATGTTCGTGTTGATGTCATTCACGAAAACCTGCGTTTCAAAACTAAGATGTGGTTAGAGCTGTTTGGGTTGCTCTTGCTGTTCCTGCCCTTTGTCTATTTTGTGCTAGTCTACTCCCTGCCGTTCGTTCAACTTTCTTGGGAAACTGGCGAAACTTCGACATCTGCTAATGGTCTTGGCGCGCGCTGGCTGGTCAAAGGCACACTTACATTGAGTTTTTTCTTGCTGTTCCTTGTTGGTTTTTCGCGGCTGACCCGGGTCATTTTTACACTCAAAAACGGCCCAGCGGGTCCAGCTGGAGCGCAATAACATGATATCTGATCCCGCCCAGTATATGGCGATTGCGCTATTTTCATCCTTTGTTATTCTGATTTTCACAGGTTATCCGGTTGCTTGGCTGATGGCTGGTCTTGCTGTGATTTTCACACTCATCTCGGTTTTGTCAGATACCTATCTTGATACGTTTTTTGGTGTTGATTGGGGCTATAGCTCTATCGTTGTGGCGCGCATTTATGCTGTAATGAACAACTGGGTGCTGGTGGCCCTGCCTATGTTTGTTTTCATGGGCATAATGATGGACAAATCTGGCATTGCGGAAGACTTGATGGCCGACCTCACCAAACTGTTTGGCCGCGTGCGTGGTGGATTGGCTATTACTGTAGTTATCATCGGGGTGCTGCTAGCCGCTTCTACCGGCATTATTGGCGCGGCAGTAGTGCTGCTGGCAATTCTTGGTGTACCGATGATGCTCAAACACAACTATGACGCATCACTTGCTTGTGGTGTGGTCTGTGCCACGGGCACGCTCGGTATTCTGATCCCTCCATCGATCATGCTTGTGTTGATGGCGGATCAAATCCGGGTGTCGGTTGGTGATTTATTCATGGGCGCGATGATTCCTGGGATCATGTTGGGGCTGCTCTACGGAGTTTTCATCTTGGTTTATGCATGGCTGAGGCCTTCTGTAGCACCAGCACCAAGAGACGCAGAAACAGTGACACTGCGCCTTGTCTTCAATGTGTTCAAATCTACCCTACCGCCAGCAGCGCTTATCCTTGCTGTTCTGGGCAGTATTTTCATGGGTATCGCTACCCCGACTGAGGCCTCAGGCGTCGGCGCATTAGGCGCAACCTTATTGGCTCTGGTTCGTGGACGGTTGCCGTTTTCTGGATTGCAAGAAGTACTGCGTAGCACCACTAAGACAACGTCCTACATCTTCGCACTATTTGTCGGTGCGACGGCCTTTTCCTTGGTGCTGCGTGGATTTGGCGGTGACGCTTTGATCGAGGATAGCCTTATGGCGCTGCCTTATGGGCCAAACGGGGTTGTCGTTGTTGTTCTTGCTGTCACCTTCCTGTTGGGGTTTGTGCTGGACTGGATCGAGATTACCTTGATTGTCTTGCCCCTGTTAGCACCTGTTTTAATCGGTTTGGATATCGATTTGATTTGGTTCGCCGTCCTCTTTGCGGTATGTTTGCAAACGTCTTTCATCACACCGCCAGTTGGCTTTGCGCTGTTTTACATGAAAGGCGTCGCACCCAAGGGCATCGATACAAAAACAATTTATAAAGGGATCATTCCATTCATGATCATTCAGTTAGTTGGTGTTGCGCTGGTATTCAGTTTTCCTGCAATTGCGACTTGGTTGCCAGAAGTTGCCTACGGTTTCTAGAGGCGTGTATTTTGGGGACCAAAGACTCAGGTTTAAGTTACTTCCATAATTGTTTTGTCCAAAAGAGATCTTGGGGCGCTGTCAGAGCAAATTGGAAGGGATAGTGCAATGTTAATTTTAGGGTCTTTGGGAGACAAAACGTTCTCCATTCAGGTACTTTAAAACGAGCCCAGAGATCATCCGCTTGGCGGTATGCTGTTTTCCCACTGAGGCCACTCCGGACCGCTTAATGCGCTAAACAGGCTGGGTGTGGGGTTAGGTTGGCTGTGCGGCGTCAGATAAACGCCATCTTTATTCACGCCTCAATTTCAAGCTTAACCGTACCACTGCTCTCGCTGAGTGGCACCAATTATTGAGCGCATAGATTCAGGCTGCGCTAGCAATCCGATGCGAGTTCTCATTTGTCTGACAGCACTGATTAATCACCAACTGCCGGAATTTGGCATGGATGCCCACGGTTCGGCTATGGCTTTTGGTCCGCCTTCTTGCAACAATTCAATTGAAATGCCGTCGGGTGAGCGAACAAAGGCCATGTTGCCATCACGGGGCGGCCTGTTGATGGTAACGCCCGCATCCATCAGGCGTTGGCACAGCTCATAGATCTCGTCAACGCGGTATGCCAGATGGCCAAAACTGCGGCCAGTTTCGTATTCCTCCGGGTCCCAGTTGTGGGTAAGCTCCAGCGCTGGTGAACGGGTTTCCTCATAATGTGCGCGGTCTGACGGTGTGGACAGAAAATAAATGGTGAAGCGCCCCTTTTTATTTTCGATTGTTTTGGCCACTTCCAGTCCCAGAAGCTCGCAATAAAAATGCAGCGAAGCGTCGACGTCGGAAATTCTAACCATGGTGTGTAAATATCGCATTTTGATCCACTTTCTGTTGGTATGAGTTGATGATAGAGGCTGCGTCGCGATCTAGAATAATGTGTAAATCAGGGTGGTTTCGTAACAGGCTGGCGGGGCAATCAGGGGTAGGTCGGGTTGATAATGCTTTGGCCATTATTTTTGACTTCTGATCGGATGTGGCCAGCATAATGATGCGCTGCGATGCCATGATCTCGGCAACGCCAAGTGTCAGTCCGACGCTGTTAGCAGGATACCCGCCAAGGGCAATTGTTGACTCCGCCAAAGACACAATGCGGCAGATGCTATCTTGGGTGCTGGGGGGCTCGTTGAAACCAATATGACCGTTCACGCCGATGCCCAAAAGCTGGATATCCACCCCGCCCAGTGCAGCAATTTTATCCAAGTGATTGGCCACCGTTTTATCTGGATCATCAAAACTAGCAGGAAGGCCGATAAAGCTGGCATATCTACCGTTTAGCTGGCCAAGAAATTGCTGCTGGATGTCAGTATTAAAAATTCCGGCTTTCGAATGGTTATCCCCGATCCCGCCCAGCACCACCATCTCGTCAAGCTGGATAAAATGACAAGCGTTGAACATTCCGGGCTGGCGCGCCTCCCTATCGACTAGTTTTTTATAAACGCCGGTCATGGTGTTGCCGGTTGCAAGGCCAATAACCGGTGCCGAATTATTTTCAGCATAGAAAATAATAGCCGCCGCAGTGGCCGCCTCGGCGCTGTCGCGTTTGTCATAAATATCTATATTAAACCTATTCTTCATAACGACCTAAACCTTTTTCTATTTACTTATTTTTTGAGAAGCGGTGGAGCGCCTTTTTTCCAACACGGCCAAGCCGATCAGGCTGGCAAGAATACAAAATGCGCAGATGACCGTATTTTTGCTTGGCAATTCATCGAAAAAGAAATAGCCGATGGCGGTGACGGGAATGATGTGGAAGTAAAACATCGGAGCCAGAAATGATGCCTCGGAATTACGAAATGCGCGGATGAAAAATAGCTGGGCGCTGGTTGCTAATAGCCCGGTCATAATCATCAATATCCAGGTTTCGACGCTTGGGGATTTCCAAAAATACACCGCAAATGGGCATGATGTGATGGCGACGCCGATTGAATAACAGCCCATCAGCGGCAAGTCGCGCATCGTTTTTGATAAATGTTTTTGCAAGATAGTCGCGGCACTACCGCAAAACATTCCTGCAACCGCCAGCAATGCCACTAGTTGCAGAAAGCTGCTTTCGGGGCTGAATATTAACCAAATGGCGGCGAAACTTGCCGCAATCACCCCCCAGCGATACCAGCTTTGCTGTTCGCCAAGGAAACACCATGCAATTACAGATACCACTGCCGGGCGCAGGTATCCGATGGTGCTGACCTGTGCCAATTGGATTTGTGAAATCGTGAAAAAGTTGATAGTAATTGCCAAGGTAGTGAATCCCACGCGCAGCGCATTCAGCCCTAAATCTTGGTTCATTTCGGATAGCCGTTTTTGCGTGATAAATAGGGGCAGCAGAATGATGCTGCTGGCAAGGCAACGGATAAACACGATCTGAATTGCTGGAAAATCACCCGCAATAATTTTGACAATTAGGATGTGGAGTAGCATGAATACCTCGTTAAAAACGAGATACCGCAATCCGCCAAGATTATCGTTTTTCATTTGCACGCTTAACGTCGGGCGACTTTTAACAGATTGGTGAAAATGCGAAACGCTCCGGGTACAAGCTGGTCCATCTGATGAAACAGGTTCAAGGCACAGTGGACGTGCGAACCATTGCCTACGTGTGCATGGACAAGGCTGCCATACAATGGCTCTTCACCAGCGTCGGACATCGCCAAAATTGGGGTGTATTCATCCCTCCATTCGGACGCGAAATAGAGGCCGCGTTCCTTTTCCCAACCGTCGAAATCTGCCAAGGTGATCTGGTTCGGCCCGGCCATTAACTCATGGTCCGGCACCAGAATTTTTACTAACGCGTCGGCGTCCGTTACCCGCCATCTGATAGAAGGGCTGCCCGGCATCAGATCATAAGGCGCACTTTGCCCCGAAATCCAGTTATCCTGCGGACGGTGATACTGGCTGACATAACGCCCTCCTGCCTGCATCCATCCTTTAAGGCTATCCATAGCCTGATTAATGGGGCGTGTACCGCCAGCAAAAACACCACTGACAATGACGTCAAATCCATTTAGATTACCTGATAAAAGGGTGTTGTCATCCAGCTGCGTCACACTTGCACCCAACTGTTCGGTCCAGAACCACGCGCGGTCAACGCCGCCATCAATCCAGCCAACCCGGATGCCGTGAAGAGAGGCAGTATCGACGGCAACAATGTCGGTCTTGCAGGGCTGAAAACGAGTTTGTGTGCGGATATGTGGGTAGGTAAGGGTCTGGGATGATAGCAAAGGCACACCGCCAGCGTGCGCAGCTAAACTATAGCGGCCTTGGCGCAGATTATCAGACAGTGCCACATCAAAGGTGAAAGAGCCGCCTTTTTGCAAAGTGTTGGCAGTATTCACTATTAAAGCATCGGCAGAATTTGGTGCCGTGTTCAGGGAGATTTCGTCTGTGGTAAGAGAAGTCCCTGAGGCGGCATCTTGCATAACCGCCAGTTGCAGCGACAGGTTTTTAGGCTTATTCAGAATGACCAAATGCTTGGCCGGATTAATTGTAGCGGTCAGGGGCGGCGTGCTGCCAAGCGGTTGATCTGGCATTAATGTGCGCTGAAACTTTGTTCCGCGCACGGTGAATTCCACTTGCGCGTGCAGCGTTGATGGCCGCACTGAAACGCCGTGCCAACCCGTCATCACGGGTGTCGGTGTGTCGCCAGTAAAGCTGAATTCAGAGGAAAAGCTACGGCGTTTGCCATCCTCCATACCAGCAACAAAACCAGATGCATCAATGGCTCCTAGCGGATCTTGCCAACTGGCATTATTTATTTCCAGACCGGCCTTTTCGGCCTGATGCCAACTGATACGCGCAGTTGCGGCGGCGCCAATTACGGGTATTCCAGGGGTCACACCAAAGGATATCTGCATTTGGCAGGCTTCGCTCATGGCCATCGCGTTTTGTGCCTTTTTCAATTGAATGCGGTGGCGATGAGGTTGGGTAACTTCGCCCTCCATCACATCAAGACATTTCTGCAATTCACACAAAGCCGGGATGACGCTGGCAATATCTGGAAACGCCGCCAGTGCCTCTGCTGCCAATTCGGATGCCCTTAGGGCCGCCTTTTTGCCAGGCTTTCCGCAACAAAATTCAGCCATCTCTGCCAACGTTGTTGGCAGATTTTCAGTCAGCTTATCCGCAAACGGGGTGTTGGATGCGGTCTTTAGCTGGTGCAATTGCACTGGCCAGTTTTCTTCGTCCAGCAGGCGTCCCATGCCTTGGGTGGCGTGACTGGCCCGTGACCATTCGCCAATTTGTGCGTATGTGCCGCCATAAACTGCATCAAATTCGCCGGTATCAACTTGGTGCGTTGCGTTGGGTGGGGGGACTTCATCATCATAAGATCCGCCGCCGCCGCCCCATGCTGGAAGATACAGCGCATTGGTCTGCCAGCTTCCTAAATTCAGGTCAGGGTAAACGCTGTCGTCGGCAGCTAAATCGAACGCAGAAAGGGTCACTTGGGTCACGGCTCGGTGATGTCCGTGCTGGCCCGGAACGTCCAGAAATGTTGGGAGCAGAATATCCGGCTTGAACATTCTGACAATCTTGATCATTTGGCGCAGCGAATGTTCCTCGCCCCAATAACCGAAAGTCTGCTCGTCGGATTTTGAAAAGCCAAAATCCCTGATTGGGTCATCGTCTGTTTCTGCTAACCATGCAAGATCAGCGCGGATCAACGCCATCGCTGCGATCAGCTCTTCAGTGCGAAGATAGCCCAGCGCATCGCCGCGTTCCGGGCCCAAAGCATTCTGCCCGCCTTGGCCGCGCACCGCATTCACATAAACAGTATGAGCGCCTTGCCCCAGTGAAAGCGCAGCCAGCAACCGGGTGGTTTCGTCATCGGGGTGGGCACCGGTCTGCATAAAACACAATGTAGATTGCAGAGATTTCAGCCAGCTATATAGCTCACGGATCGGGTTGCGCGTTTCTTGATTAGTGATCGAAGACTTTTTCACGCGTCACTCACTTTTCTGGTTCGCTTGAGGGTGAATTGATAATTGGTGCGGTCAGCCGAAAAAATATTTATGGAAACCTCGATCGCTTTTTGGGCTGAATTGCGATAGCGCCGGATCATCTCCAGCCCCAGCGCGCCCTTGGGCAATCCCATTTCCTCGGCAATCTCGTCAGGGATAATAAGCGGTATAAGTTCTTGATGAATGTCGGAGATCGTAACGCCGTGCCGCTCTTCGATCAGGTCACAGATAAATCCGTCATAGGTACTAATCTCATCGGCTATGTCACGATATTTGCTGTCCACATAGACATTGCCCCAGACAACAATCTTGCCGGTGTCCTTGTCGCAACGGTGCTGCTGGATGTGCATCCATTTCTTGCCAGTCTGGTTGTCCAGTTTGGCGGCCAGTGGCGCATTGGCGCTCATCATGCTTATCCTGCGAACGACCCTTTCGGCGCCGCGCCCATACAGCAAATCATCTGCCGGACGGGTGGTGTATTGAAGATTTGGGGTGGGTTTTAACGATAATAACCTCGTGCCATCACCGCGCCGCCGGTCAATAAGGCCGATCCGATCGAGTTGCTCCAACGCCCGGCGCACCGTTGGACGGCTAACCCCATAAGACTTGGCAAGGGTGTCCTCGGACGGCAGATAATCCCCGACCGCGAACTCCCCGTTGGAGATCCGCTTATTTAAAGATCCATATAAAACGGCGTATCTGGGTTCTGTAGTCATCGTTAAGTCAATTCAAAAAACAGCCGATCAGACTGGTGAAGGGGGATAAAAGCCCACGTTTGGGCCAGATTTCATACATTTTTTAGTCCCGTGATCATACATTTCATTTGACAAGCTTTGAGGCTGTCACATAGGTATTTAACATTACCAGTTGTAATTACCTTTAAATAACAAAAAATGCAACGGAGAGAAGAATGAAAAAGTTTTTAAAGTCAACGTTTGCGGCAACAATTGCCGGTACAGCGTTTCTGTGGGCCGGTATGGCATCGGCAGTTGAAATCGAATATTGGCAGTATACATACCAAAGCCGCGTGGATGCGATTGACAAGTTGATCGCGAATTTTGAAGCGGCCAACCCGGATATCACCGTCAAACAGACACATTTCCCATATGCTGATTACCGCAAGAAAGTGGCGATTGCTGTATCTGCGGGCGACGGTCCAGATGTCGTGCAGTTGTTTTATGGATGGTTGAACGATTACCGTGATTCAGGGTTGATTCAGCCGCTGGACAAGTCGGTTTTCTCTCATTCAGAGATTGAAAAGAACTTCTTCCCGATGGTTTCATCAATGGAATCTGACGGCGAATATTGGGGATTGCCCACGGCTGTGCGATCGCTGGCACTGTTCTACAACACAGATTTGTTTGCAGAAGCTGGTCTTTCAGGTCCGCCAAAAACATTGGACGAGATGGTTGAATATGCAGCAAAGCTGACCAAAAAAGATGCTGATGGCAACTATCTGAATATTGGCTATGCGATTGATACGGACGGACAGGATCACCATTGGTGGCGTGAAGTTCTGACACGCCTTTACGGCGGTCAGCCTTATTCTGATGATGGCACGAAAGTCGCCTATAATTCTGATGCAGGTGCAAAAGCGCTGGCCTTTCTTACGGACATGGAAGCAACGCATAAAGTTGGTTCAAACGGCTTTATGAATCGCGGTCAGGACGCCTTCAAAGCTGGCAATGCTGGCATGATTATTGACGGATCCTTCCGTATTTCCAGCTTCAAAAAGCAGGACGGGCTGAATTTTGCGATTGCAGAATTGCCGGGTCACAACGGCGCGCGCTACAACTTCTCCTCCTACTGGGTGAACGGCATTAGCTCCAAGGCCAAAGGCGAGAAACTGGTTGCTGCCAACAAGTTCATGCAGTACCTGACCTCTGACGAGGCGATGCAGGTCTGGTTGGACACCGTCGGCGAATTGCCAGCCAAGCCGTCGGTTGCACTGGTTGATGCGAACACATCACACCCGATGTATGGGCCGTTCATTCGTGGACTTTCCTATGCTACTGCAACCAACTTTATTTCAGAAAAGCCACAGCGCCAGGCGCTTATCGATGCCTATGACATGGTGATTCTGAAAGGCATGACACCAGCAAAAGCCCTTGCAGAGGTTGCCGAGGACGAGCAGGAAGTGCTTGATGAATTCTACGATAACTAAGCAGGTACGCTAGTTGAGTTGGCGTAAAAATTAGGCAACACCCATTGGTAAATCCAGTGCGGTGTTGCCCATTTATTAAGGCCTTCTCTGTTTCGCCCACACTTTCAGTTTCACATTCGAAAGTCCGTATATTTGAATTTCAGAATTATGGCTTTAGAGTTTTAGCGTTCCTCTCTTTTTAGGTGTTATCTGGCTCATGTTTTTGGCATTCTGGAATAGGCTGACGATCAATCAGAAACTGGCTGTCACTGCATGGCTGTTTTTGTTGGTTCCGATTGTGTTTTATACGACGATCAGGTTCTATCCGACTTTTGAGGCATTTTATGTATCAACCCTAAAATGGAACTTGTTGGGCGCCAAAAAATTTATTGGTCTTCGCAACTATGAGAAGATTTTGGGCGATGAGGATTTCTGGCTGGTTCTTTGGAATACCGTTAAATACGCGGCTATCGGCGTTCCCATCAGTCTGGTCGTGGCGTTTTTCATTTCCTACTGGCTGAACGAAATTACCTTTGGACATGACTGGATCAGGGCGCTGTATTTCATTCCGTTTTTGACCACTGCTGTGGCAATGGCGTGGGTGTGGCGATGGTTTTATCAACCGATGCCGATTGGGTATTTCAACATCATGCTGTCATGGGTGGGCATCCCTCAGCAGCCGTTTCTAAAATCGATTGAACAAGCACTGTATGCGATTATGGCCCCGGCTGTCTGGGCAGGTCTTGGCTTTCAGATCGTGATTTTCATTGCTGGTATCCGGGCCATTCCGAAAAGCTATTTTGAGGCGGCGGAGATTGATGGGGCCAGCCGTTGGCAAATCCTGCGTGAAATTACCCTTCCATCGCTTAAGCCAACGGTGGTTTTCCTGACGATTGTTTCGACGATCGGATTTTTACGGATTTTTGATCAGGTCTACACCATGAGTGCGGATGGCGCCGGCGGTCCTTTGAACGCTACCAAGCCACTTGTGCTGATGATTTACGAATATGCATTTGATGAATTCAGGCTTGGGTATGCGTCCGCGCTGACCGTAATCCTGTTCCTAATCTTGCTGACAGTAAGCGGATTGCAACTCTGGCTTATGCGGAAAAAATGATGACTGATAATACAGCTATAATCCAGCGGCTAGAACGCATGAGACCGGGACGTATCGTTCTTTGGACGCTATTGTTTCTTGGCGGTATTGTCATGATAACGCCGATTGTTTTCATGGCCTCTACCTCATTCAAAACGGGCCAGGAAATCTATTCGCTCAGCATTATCCCGGATCAACCAAGCCTCGAAAACTATATCTTCATACTGAATGAATCCAAATTTCTGCAGTGGATGCTGAACTCGCTCTGGGTGGCCACTTTCAGTACGTTATCAGTGCTGTTTTTCGACTCGTTGGTTGGCTATACGCTTGCCAAGTTTGAATTTCGGGGGCGTCAATTCGTCTTCATTGCGATCCTCAGCACGCTGATGATTCCGACCGAAATGCTGATTATCCCGTGGTATATGATGGCCCGCACATTCGGTTGGATTGATACATATTGGGGGATAGCCTTTCCCGGTTTGATGACGGGGTTTGGCACGTTTTTAATGCGCCAGTTTTTCATGAATTTGCCCGACGAGATGATTGATGCCGCACGCATTGATGGCTGGTCAGAATTTGCTATTTGGTGGCGCATAGCGATGCCGTTGGTGGTGCCTGCTTTGTCAGCCTTGGCGATTTTTCATTTTCTGGGGAACTGGACGGCGTTCATTTGGCCGTTGATTGTCAGTAACGATCCTGACATTTACACCATCCCGGTTGGGCTTGCATCCTTCAACGGAGAGTTTCAGCAGGATTGGGAAATCGTAATGACCGCGTCATGTCTAGCGACAATTCCAACATTGTTGGTGTTTTTACTTTTACAAAAATTCATCATTCGTGGTGTTATGCTTGCCGGATTAAAAGGATAGCCGTATGGATCAGAACTTTGATAAATTTCCTGCTGCGGTTTACGCGCGGTCCGTGCTTGCGCCGGACCTGGACATCTACCGCACATTTTTCTCAGAGGCATTGCATGATATCAACGTCGCGCACGGGATTATGCTTGCGAAACAGGGGCTGTTATCTACCGGTGAATGCGCTAACATTCTGGCCGCTCTGGATGAAATTCACCGTACTAAGCCGTGGGCAAATGTACCGTTTGATGGCAGCTTTGAAGATCTGTTTTTCCTCGTAGAGCAGGAATTAGGCACGATTGTTGGCGCCGAGGTTGCGGGTAAATTACATACCGGCAGGTCGCGCAATGACATTGAACATACGATGTTTCGGATGGAGCTTCGTCTGCGGCTATTGAATATGCTGGATGAATTTTCCGGGCTGGCAGAAAAGCTGATCCGCCGGGCTGAAAAAGGTAAGGATGAGGTGGTCCTGCTATACACGCACGGACAGCCGGCCCAGCCATCGGTTCTAGGGCATTATCTGGGTGCGGCGATTGAATTTGTCTTGCGCGATATGCGGCGCATCCTCAGCGCGCTGGGCGATATAGATTTGTGTCCGATGGGGGCTGCCGCGATTACTACGTCTGGATTTCCGTTGGATAGGGCCGAGATTGCTCGGCTGCTGGGCTTTTCCGATATTGTTGAAAATTCCTATGGGGCCATTGCCGGTGTCGACCATATCACCAGTTGTTACAGTTCGATCAGGCTGGGCTGTCTGCATCTTGGGCGCCTTGTGCAAGATTTGGTAACATGGACTGGTTTTGAGGTTCGCCAGATTGATGTTCCTGATGGATTTGTGCAGATATCGTCGATCATGCCGCAAAAGCGTAATCCGGTGCCGCTGGAGCATCTGCGTTTAAAGCTGTCCCTGGCGGCGGGCGGTGCGGAACAGATTGTGCAGACGATGCATAACACACCCTTTGCCGACATGAATGATTCCGAGCGCGAAACACAGGCTGCCGGTTTTGCCGTATTTGACAGGCTTTCGCACGCGCTGCCTTTGCTTGGCGATTTCATCACTGCGATGGAGATCAACAGGGAGTCCGTCCAACGCCGGATCCAGCTTTCGATGGCAACGATTACGGAACTGGCTGACACGCTTGTCCGCGAAGAGGACATCAGTTTTCGGGCGGCGCACGGGGTTGCGCACGCGCTATCAAAAAGCTCACTTACTCAAGGGGTTCCCTTAGATCAGGTTGATTATCAGGATTTTGCAAATGCGTTCGAAACGGCGATTGGCAAGCTTCCCACACTATCAAAAGACAAGCTGAAACAGGCGACAAGCGCGGCTTATTTTATTGCGATTCGTGATTTGCCCGGCGGACCGGGGGTAAAATCAATGGCTGCTTCTCTGGCTGGATACAGCGTGACATTGCAGACCTTGCAGAATGAGACCGAACGCCTTCGCTTGCAGATAGACAGGGCGAATGTTGATCGCAATGAACAGGCGCGCAAGCTGACGAGCGGGAAGGAATAATCATGGCCGAGGTAAAAATCACCAAACTAACCAAAAAGTTTGGAAATACAGTTGCGGTACAGGATTTTGATCTGACCATTAAGAACGGTGAATTTGTGGTTTTTGTTGGGCCGTCAGGATGCGGTAAATCTACCACATTGCGTATGGTCGCGGGGCTGGAGGAAATCACCTCCGGCGATATTGTAATCGATGGCAAACTGGTCAATAACGTACACCCGAAAAGCCGTGATATTGCGATGGTGTTTCAGAGTTACGCGCTGTATCCCCATATGAACGTCTTTGATAATATCTCGTTTGGGTTGCGGGCTCAAAAGCTTGGCAAGCCGGAGATTGAGAAACGCACCAATGAGGCTGCGGCTATTCTGGGCCTTGAGGAGTTGCTTGCGCGGCGGCCGGGCGAGCTGTCGGGGGGGCAAAAACAGCGCGTTGCCATGGGCCGCGCCATTGTGCGCAAGCCAAAAGTGTTTTTGTTTGACGAGCCGTTATCGAACCTTGATGCCAAGCTGCGCCACAAAATGCGCGCCGAAATGAAGTTGCTGCATCAACAGGTGCAAACTACCACGATTTATGTGACGCATGATCAGGTTGAGGCAATGACGTTGGCCGACAGGATTGTGATTATGTGTGACGGGAGGATTGAGCAGGTCGGCACGCCGGATGAAGTTTATAAAACCCCAAAAACTCAATTTGTGGCTGGGTTTATAGGCTCGCCAGCGATGAATTTTGTGACTGGCATAGTCGAGGCTGCAGGACGTGGCACGGCGCTGAAAACGGATGATGGGTCTGTTATTGCGATGCAGAAATGTCTGGCCAAGGTGGGCAAGCGTGTGACGGTTGGTTTCCGGCCTGAACATATGCAACTGGCTAGCACTACAAACAAGCCGAAATCGGCTATTTCAGTGTCCGTCACCCCTTCGGTAATCGAACCCATGGGGCATGAAACGATCGTTACTTGCAATGCACCTTTCGGCGAAATAATCAGTAGAACTACCGAAGAAGTAAAGCTGCGCGTGGGCCGGGAATTGCAGTTCCATGTGGCGTCTGACAAGCTGCATTTCTTTGACGGTAAGACTGGTAAGCGTATGGAATAAAAGAGAAATATTGTATGACGTTAAATACCGTATAACCATATATATAAACAGGGTTAGTAGCCGCCGCCCTGACAGCTGGATGGCCAAAGGCTGGCAACTGAAATGGCCGGAATAATCAGCCATAATTTACCAAGCTGCAATTTTATACCTCTCTCAGGTTGCGCGGTGAATTTCTGGCTGGATGCCTGATTATTTGTCTGATTAGGGAAAAAAGCTGGGTTTTTGGGCATCATCCACAGCGAAGATATCGACCACGCCGTGTGTCTATCGTATCATTTAGGGACATTGCTTCGCTCATATGCCGAGAAGCAAATATTTTGTCATCCATGATGTGATGCCTCGCTTTCTTTACAATTACAGAGAGCATGTCACACCCATTATGGTTGAGACATTTTTTTGGCAAAAGACTTTTTCCAAAGAAAGTATCTAGAGATTTAAGTCGAAATCTTCAATGCTCGGTGAGATTGGCACTGTCAGAGAAGACTACTTGAGATCAGATGAGCGACTTTATAGCTTCTATTGAGGACAAAACATTCTCCATTTTGCTACTTTGAAACCAGCCTTGAAGTCATCCGATGCAGTCTCAGCAGCGCCGAGCGCGGCCGTTGGTTCGTCAAGGAGGATCAATTTGTTCGCCCAATGTGTCGCGCGAGCAATCGCTGTACCTTGACGTTGACCACCATGCATTATGGGGCGACTTCCCAATCTGGTGCGCGGAGTTCAGGAAGTGAAATATCAACACCAGCCAAGCCGTCAGCAAAGAGCGTATGATGCAAATAAGAAAGCCCAAGAGCCGCGCCACCAACTAATGCGGCATGTCTACCAAGTTTACTTGTTTCGATGCGTAGAGGGCGCGGAAAACATAGTGCTAGGGCCGTTTGTATGTCCATAAGCAGCTCTGATCGATGCCCAATCGAACCGCCAAGCACAACGATATCTGGGTCCGTAATTGCAGCAAGCGTGGCAATGCCACGCGCAACAAGCCGCGCAGTATCACGCAACACTTGTTTCGCATTTTCATCACCTTCATTCGCCTCGTTGAAGATTTCTGGAACGCCCAAATTTTTGCCAGACAAGGTCAAATATCGTGTTTTCAGTGCAATTGATCCCGCTTCGCGCTCGAACGCGCCAACTCGAAGCGACTCAGGATCAAACGGGTCCGCGCCAAATGCCATATAGCCCAATTCGCCGGCAGCTCCAGCAGCACCCTTAACTAATTGGCCATTCAGAATTAGACCTGCACCGATCCCAGTTCCCAGTGCGATAAAGGCTAGATTCTCACAATCAATCCCGGATCCAGCCCACTGTTCGCCAAGAGCTGCGAGATTTACATCATTTTCAAGAACAACATCACAGCCAAGCTCAACTCTTACACCGGAGTGGAAATCAATTGTGTCAATGCCTGGAATATTAGGCGCCATTTGCACCGATCCATCGGCGTGGTCGGGTACACCCGGCACACCGATTACAGCAAAGCGTACACTATCTTTTGCAACACAAGCTTTCCGTGCCGCAGCAGCACAAAGGCGTCCTATTTGCCTAATGATGCTTGCTCCACCGAAGGAATCTGTCGGCTCAACACTTTCCGCGATGACACGGCAATTGAGATCAACAATTGCTGCACGCAATTTTGTGCCACCAAGATCAACACTATAGATATAAGCCGCATCTGGAACGATTTCATAGGTAACAGCGGTGCGTCCGATATGTCCTTTGGTGCGACCCGTCTCTTGGACCCAGCCCTCATCTTGCAAAATGTTTACGATCTCTGACACGACTTGCTTTGAAAGACCTGTCTGCTTTGCCACGCTTGCACGCGAGATTGGACCCTCTTTAATAACAGCCTGCATCACCGCACTACGCGAGAGCTTACGTGAGATGTGTTTTGATCCGATCATGACTCATCACTTTAATTCGTTCCATAAGCGTACTAATTTAAAGAGCGAACAGTCAAGCAGGCCATGTCAGAGCAAACTAGCCTAAACCTGGGTATTGTCAGACAAAAC
>MDSX01099287.1_pt1 | contig 21096 bp, 17 predicted proteins | sample 811141 | NCBI WGS metagenome assembly MDSX01 (sample SAMN05326642, study PRJNA326480) | marine metagenome | isolation source: seawater | place: Atlantic Ocean: South East | collected 2010 | reverse complement strand
TCGTTGGGACAGGTCATTTTCTAGAGTAGTGATATTTGGATCCTTGAGAGCATTTTTGCCATTTTTGCTATTTTTACCAGCCAAATTTTGTTTAACTAAACTCTCGGTTTCTCTTACTGATAACCGCTGCCTGACTACTTTTGCGGCAATTTCCACCTGCTGAGTTGAGGTAAGGGGAAGTAATGCTCTTGCATGACCCATATCAAGCTCTTGACTCTCAATCATTTTTTTCACGCTCGGGTCTAGCTCTAATAATCTTAATAAGTTGCTAATCGTAGATCTTGAACGCCCAATGGACTCTGCTACCATTTCATGTGTCATTTCAAATTCTTTTATCAATCGCTCAAGGGCGGCGGCCTCTTCCAAAGGATTTAAATCCTGACGCTGAATATTCTCGATTAGAGCTAAGCACATTACCTCATCATCGGAGACATCCTTAATAATCACTGGAATTTCCTGCATACCAGCTAGCTGAGCAGCACGCCAACGACGTTCGCCTGCAACAATCTCATACGAGTTTTCACTACCCGATGGACGAACTAAAATGGGCTGGACAAGGCCTTGAGTTTTTATTGACTCAGCAAGGCTATTTAAAGCATCTTTGTTAAAATTCTGTCTTGGTTGGAACTTACTTCTTTCTATTAGATCTATTGCTAAAATTCTCAGCATATTACTTTGATTTGAGGATATAGAACTAGTATCGCTACCAGCCCCTAATAAGGCATCGAGTCCTTTACCTAATCCACGTTTCTTTGCAGTCATATTATTTATGTTAACTTCAAAATTACGATAATTCTATGCAGCTAAGCCTTCTCTTCTCAGAATCTCTCCAGCCAGAGCTAAATACGCAACGGCACCACTAGAAGTCTTGTCATACTTTAAAGCATTTAATCCATGACTTGGCGCCTCTGCCAACCTAACGTTACGTGGTATTATAGTTCGATAAACTTTTTCCCCAAAATGATCGATTAATTGGGCTGACACTTGAGTTGCAAGATTATTCCTTGGGTCATACATGGTTCTTAACAAGCCCTCGATTTTTAAATTCGAGTTCAGATGCTTACGTATTTTTTCAATCGTTTCTAATAAGCCTGTCAAACCCTCTAAAGCATAATACTCACACTGCATAGGAATCATCACAGAATTCGCGGCGACTAACGCATTCACGGTCAACATATTCAGGGATGGTGGACAGTCAATAAGGATAAAATCATAAACATCTCTTACTGTATCTAGGGTATTTCTCAATCTTATTTCTCTTGCTATTTCATCTAAAAGTCCAACTTCGGCGCCAGTTAGATCGGAATTACTTGGAACTAAATCATACTTACCATCCGTTGAGTCAATAATAACCTCATCAATAGAACTATCATTCATCAATAAATCATAACTTGAGACTTCGAGTTGCTGTTTTTCAACACCACTACCCATTGTTGCATTGCCTTGTGGATCAAGGTCTACAAGGAGGACTTTTCGCCCAGTTGCAGCTAGTGATGCAGCTAAATTAACACTGGTTGTTGTTTTTCCAACACCGCCCTTTTGATTGGCAACTGCAATAATTTTACCCATTTAACCACCATAAAAATGTGTTTTTGAATTATATGCACTCTAACATATTGAACCTAATCTAACATATTATGATGCATTTCAATTCAAGCTTTTAATTCTTACAAGTTTTGGCTGTGACGCTAAGTCAGGATGCGATAAGTCAATAATCTGAGTTTGGAAATTATGTGATTGTAATAGTTTAATTTCGCGATCGATTGACTCGCCTTTCATAGCTAACAATTGATTTGAATTATTAATTAAATGCTCTGTTTCAATAATCATTCTATCTAATGGCGCAAATGCACGACAAATTAGAGTATCAAAAGGCAACGTGGGCTTATATTCAATAACTTGAGATCTAACTATCTCAATATTCTCTATATGAAGTTTATATTTTAAGTGTTTTAAAAATCTTACCTTTTTTTGAGCACTATCCAATAATACCCATTTTTTCTCTGGTTGTGCTAATGCTAGAATTAGCCCCGGAATGCCGGCACCCGTTCCAATATCGAGACAATTTTTTCCTTCGATGTATGGCAAGACTAAAAGTGAATCAATAATGTGTCTGGAGAGTATTTCGTTTGGCTCTTTTACTGCTGTCAGATTGTATGCCTGATTCCATTCATGCAATATTTCAATATAGGTAAAATATTTGTCGCACGGGTATTGTTGTGAACTTAAACCTAATTTATCAAATTCATCTTCTATAAAATTCGACATCAATACTTAAATAATTGATCAGGCACTTCTTTTAAGTGAAAGCGACTGTCTCTTCAAATAAATACGCAAGAGTGATATTGCTGCTGGTGTTATTCCTTGAATTCGAGATGCTTGACCCAGACTCACTGGGTGAAATTCGGATAGCTTCTCTACTACTTCTTTTGACAAACCTCTAACCTTATCGTAATCCATATCTTTTGGTATGACAGTTTCCTCATGTTGACGATTGCGTTCGACTTCCTCTTTCTGTCTTTTTATATACCCAGAATATTTTGCTTGAACCTCAACTTGTTCTGCTACTTTTGGCTCAATCTTTTCAAAATCAAAATTTGGTAATTTTTGAATATCCTTATAATTAAAATCTGGTCGTTTTAACAACTCAAAAAGACTGATATCTTTTTTTAATGCTTTTCCAAAAAAATTCTCCGCTTCGTCTAATGGAAGTAGATTGGAGCCGATTTTTATTTCTTTTAATTGTTCAGATTCTTTTTCAATAGCGTCACGTTTTTGATTGAATAAGCTCCATCTTTCTTCGCTAATTAAACCGAACTTATAAGCAATCCCGACAAACGAAGATCTGCGTTATCCTCGCGCAGCATCAAACGATACTCTGCGCGACTTGTAAACATCCTGTATGGTTCATTTGCCCCCATAGTAATCAAATCATCTACCAATACACCGAGATAAGCCTCTTCACGTCTGGGATACCAAGGATCTCTACACTGAAAACGAAGGCCCGCATTTAAGCCAGCAAGTAAACCTTGCGAAGCTGCTTCTTCATAACCAGTTGTTCCGTTTATTTGCCCGGCAAAGAATAACCCTTCAATAAATTTTGTTTCAAGCCATGGATACAAATCACGGGGGTCAAAAAAATCATACTCAATTGCATAACCAGGGCGTGTTACATGAGAATTTTCGAAACCTTTAATTGAATGTATCATCTCAAGTTGAACTTCATAGGGTAATGATGTTGAGATGCCATTTGGATACACCTCTTTTGTATTTAAGCCCTCAGGCTCTACAAAAATTTGATGTGACTCCTTGTCTGCAAAGCGTAATACTTTATCTTCTATTGAAGGACAATAGCGCGGACCTTTACTTTCAATGGACCCATTGTAAACAGGAGATTTCTCTATGGAATCACGAATGATCTGATGAGTTAAAGTATTTGTGTATGTTATATGGCAAGGTATCTGCTCGGGATGGTCACTAATATTTCCATTAAAAGAAAATACAGGTGTTGGATCGTCACCGTATTGAATACCACATTTTTTATAATCTATTGAGTTGCCATCAATACGTGGAGGAGTGCCGGTTTTTAATCTATCTACTTTAAATGGTAATTCTCTCAAACGTTTTGCTAATGTTGTCGAGGGTTTTTCTCCTGCTCTTCCACCTTGCTGCTGATCATTTCCAATAAAAATCTTACCGCCTAAAAATGTACCAACAGTCAAAATTATAGATGGAGCAAAGAACTTTAACCCAATCTTTGTAACAACTCCTCTAACTTTTTCTCCCTCAATCAATAAATCGTCAACAGATTGCTGAAAAATAAATAAGTTTTCTTGTTGTTCCAGAAAAGGTCGAATGACTCCCTTATATAGTGAACGATCAATTTGTGCTCTGGTAGCTCGTACAGCGGGCCCCTTACTGGAATTTAGAATCCGAAAGTGTATGCCGCTCAAATCTGCTGCGTGAGCCATTAAACCACCCATTGCATCTATTTCTTTGACTAAGTGCCCTTTCCCAATCCCGCCAATAGCTGGGTTACATGACATTTGGCCTAAGGTATCAATACTATGAGTCAAAAGGAGTGTTCTAGCGCCCATTCTCGAGGATGCGAGCGCAGCTTCCGTGCCTGCATGACCGCCGCCTACAACAATTACATCAAATGTTTTTGTTTGTTCTTTCATAACGCGGCATATTCTAGCTATTAAGTACTAAAATGTAAGTTAAAATAATAAAAAAATTGATATTACTCACTAATTAGACTAAGTAACTTACAAATAGTATGGTTAATCAATAAAATTTACCTATGGACAAAGATTCAGCAATAAAGTTAACCAATGAAGAATGGGAAAACTCCATTGTCCCAGAACTGATTGAATATATAAAAATACCAAATAAATCTCCTGCATTCGATCCCAACTGGAATAAGAATGGGTACATGGAAAAAGTTGTTGAGCAATTTGCTGCTTGGTGTCGAAATCAAGATATAAAAGGAATGAGGCTAGATGTAATTCGACTACCAGAACGTACGCCTCTTATCTACATAGACATTCCAGGTGATATTGAAAATACAGTTTTATTGTACGGTCATTTAGATAAACAACCAGAAATGAGTGGATGGGCAAAAGGGTTCGGTCCGTGGAAGCCTGTTTTAAAAAACAATAAACTCTATGGTCGTGGTGGCGCAGATGATGGATATGCAATATTTACTTCTCTCTTAGCTATTAAAATTCTAGAAGCGCAAAATATACCAAGAGCACGCTGTGTAGTAATCATAGAAGCATGTGAAGAAAGCGGTAGTTACGATCTACCTTTTTATATTGATCATCTAAAAGATAAACTTGGAAAACCTGAATTAGTTATTTGTTTGGACTCAGGTTGTGGTAATTACGACCAATTGTGGTCAACTACATCGCTTAGAGGATTAGTTGGTGGAGAATTAAAAATCGAGGTGCTAGATGAGGGTATCCACTCGGGTGATGCTAGCGGAATTGTCCCTTCCAGCTTTCGTTTACTAAGACAAATACTAGACCGAATAGAAGATCCAGTTTCAGGACAAATTCTTTTAAAGGATTGTTACGTAGAAATTCCAAAAAAACGTATCGAACAGGCGAAATTCGCTGCTGGTGTCTTAGGGAATGATATTTTTAATCGCTTTCCTTTGAAAGAAAACTCAAAACCAGTTAGTGAAGACCCTGTTGAATTAATATTGAATCGAAGTTGGAGGCCTGCTCTATCTTATTTAGGGGTCGGTGGCCTACCAGAAATTAGCGATGCTGGTAATGTGCTTAGGCCATTCACTTCCATTAAATTATCTATGCGATTACCGCCAACATCTAGTGCAAAAAAAGTAAGTAAAAAAATTAATGAAATATTAACCAAAAATCCACCTAATGGAGCAAAAGTTTCTTTTAAAACTGATTGGTCTGTTGACGGTTGGATGGCACCGGAAATTTCACCTTGGCTAGAAAAAGCACTAAATAACGCATCTGAAAATTATTTTAAAAAACCGGCGGTATTAATGGGTGAAGGTTGGTCGATTCCGTTTATGGGAATGTTAGGTGAGAAATTTCCAGATGCGCAATTTTTAATCACTGGTGTATTGGGGCCAGGTTCTAATGCGCATGGTCCCAACGAATTTCTTCACATCCCTGCTGCAAAAAAAATAACATGTTGTGTTGCTGAAATTATCTCTGAACATTATAAAATAAACAAAAAAATATCATGAATATAATAGAAAATATTTGAGGTAAAAAATGGAAACTGGTTTTATAGGATTAGGAGCAATGGGTAAATATATGGCTATAAATCTATCGAAAGCCGGATACCTAAAAACTGTTTTTAATAGAACTACAAAGAAAACAGAAATATTTAAAAAAGAATATAAATGTTTGGTGTCTAACTCGCCATCTGAATTAGCTACAAGATGTCGACTGATCATTATTAGTGTGTCACGCGATCAAGATGTCCTTGATATAGTGAAACAGCTAATAACTAAAATAAGCTCAAATAGTATTATCGTAGATACATCAACAACAAGTTCTAAAACAGCAAAGAAAGCAACAGACCTATTAAAAAAAGTAAACTCATATTTTCTTGATGCCCCAGTCTCAGGAGGTGTAGAGGGCGCTAAAAATGGGACGCTGGCGATGATGGTTGGTGGAGAAAAACAAGTTTTAAAAGAAGCTCGGCCTGTGTTGAATGTCATCGCTAAAAACATAGTGCATATTGGTCCAACCGGGTCAGGACAAGCAACAAAAGCAGTCAATCAAATCATGGCTGCGGGCATGAACCAAGCAGTAACTGAGGCTTTAGCATTTGGAGAGGCTATGAATCTACCAATGGAAAAAGTTATAAAAATTGTTTCGACCGGTGCTGCTGGTAATTGGTTTCTTGATCATCGTGGAGAAACAATGCTATCGGGCAAATTTGAGCCAGGTTTCAAACTTAGTTTACACCAAAAAGACTTGTCAATTTGCCAATCGATGGTGGGCTCCATTAGTGAAAATGCATTACCAATTATAGAAATGACCCTGATTCACTATAAGAAACTAATAGACGATGGTTATGGCGACGAGGATATATCTGCATTATTCCGTCTCAAACAAGCAAACTTAAAAAATTAAATTATTATTGATATTGTGGAACTCGGAAAAAAAAATAACGTCTATTTATAGGATTGACGATGCCGTTATTTTGTGCAAAATAGTGCGGTCGTAATTCGATGAGAATTTAGTGATTTAGAGCTAAATAATGATGAAAAATAATAATATAAAATTATGTACATATAATGGATATCATGAACCTATAATAGAAAAATGTCGCAAGCAATCAAAATAAAATCCCTATCAAAATCTTTTGGTCCAATTCACGCTGTACGTGATGTGTCATTCGACGTTGGCCATGGTGAAGTTTTAGGTTTCCTTGGACCAAATGGTGCAGGAAAATCAACAACTATGAAAATGATCACTGGTTTTCTGGAGCCAACAAGTGGGACAGTTGAAGTAGACGGTCATGATGTTTTAGAAGATGCCTTATCAGTCAAACGTTCAATAGGTTACCTGCCAGAGGGAGCTCCGGCATATGGAGAGATGACCGTTAGAAATTTCTTAAATTTTATAGCTGATATTAGAGAATTAAGAGGCTCGACACGTAATCAACGACTAAATGAAGTTATAGAAACAATAAATATAGAAAATGTAATTGATCAAACAATAGAAACATTATCAAAGGGCTATAAACGCCGAGTAGGTTTAGCTCAAGCAATTTTACATGATCCAAATATTTTGGTGCTTGATGAACCAACTGATGGGCTTGATCCAAACCAAAAGCATGAAGTTAGGAATTTAATTAAGAAAATGGCAAAAGAGAAAGCAATAATCATTTCTACTCATATCCTAGAAGAAGTAGATGCTGTATGTACACGTGCAATTATTATTTCATCTGGCGAATTACTTTTTGACGGAACACCCGAGCAACTTATTGCAAAATCTGAACAAGGTGACATCGACCATGCTTTTCGCAACATAACCATGTCAAAAACTATAAAATCATGAACGGATTAATATCTATTTATAAACGTGAATTAACCAGTTATTTTGTAACTCCTGTTGCTTATGTTTTTATCGTAATTTTTTTATTTATGACAGGCGTATTCACTTTTTATCTTGGTGCCTTTTACGAGAGTAATCAGGCTGATCTAGAACCCTTCTTTCGTTTTCATCCATGGCTTTATTTATTTTTAATACCAGCAATATCAATGCGACTATGGTCTGATGAAAGAAAAAGCGGGAGTATTGAATTATTAATGACACTACCGGTATCAATTACCGATGCAGTTGTTGCTAAATATTTAGCTGCTTGGACTTTTACTGCAATTGCCTTAATCCTAACTTTTCCTATGTGGATTACGGTTAACTATTTAGGAGAACCGGACAATGCAGTCATCTTGGCGAGTTACATAGGAAGCCTAATCATGGCGGGCGGTTTTTTAGCAATTGGCTCTTGTATATCAGCCTTAACCAAAAGTCAGGTTATCTCTTTTGTTATAAGTGTAGTTATTTGCTTTATGTTTATACTGAGTGGATTTCCTATGGTTTTAGATCTTTTTGAAAGTTGGGCGCCACAAGCAGTCATCGATGCGATAGCATCTTTCAGTTTTCTCACGCATTTTACATCCATAAAAAAAGGAGTAATAGATATGCGTGATGTTATCTATTTTAGTGCGCTTATAACCTTCTGGTTATATGTCAATGTAGTGATAGTTGAAAATAAGAAGGCAGATTAAATAATGAAACACTCAATAAAGAATAGTGTAATTTCGGGAACAGGTCTACTGCTTGCTATCTCCTTATTCATTGCCACAATCATTCTTGCGAATACTGCCTTCACTACGTGGAGAATTGACTTAACTGAAAATAAATTATTCACATTATCAAAAGGAACAAAAAATATTCTGAATAATCTTGATGAGCCTGTGCAATTGGATTTTTATTTCTCGCAAAAGGCAATGAATGATTTTCCATTACTTGCAAATTATGGAGTTCGGGTCAGAGATATGTTGGAAGAATTCACCGCACATGCAAATGGTAAATTGATATTAAATATTATCGAACCAGAAACTTTTTCTGAAGCTGAAGACCAAGCTGTTGCCAGTGGACTGAGAACTGTATCCGTAAATGCAACAAGTGATAGAGTTTACTTCGGATTAGTAGGTGCAAATTCAACTGATGATGAAAAAGTCATTCCCTTCTTTCAATCGAATCGTGAATCTGCACTTGAGTATGACCTGACTAAACTAGTCTATAATCTTGCATACCCTGATAAACGTGTTGTTGGTATTTATTCGCAACTTCCTATGATTAGTTCAAGAGGTGATAAAACGACTGAAACCTGGACAATAATAAATGCGCTTAAAGAATTTTTTGAAGTAGTTAATCTCAATGAAAATATAGAAGGGCTAAATGAAAAAATCGATGTTTTGATGTTGGTTCACCCAAAAAAAATAAAAAGAGAAAATCTATACATAATTGATCAATACCTTCTAAAAGGTGGTAAGGCTATTATTTTCCTCGACCCTCTTGCTGAACAAGATAGAACGCAGCCAGATGCTACTACTCCAGATGTCATGCCCATTCTTTATTCATACTTAGATGAATTGTTAGAGAAATGGGGAATTGAGATTGCAAAGGAAAAAATTGTCGCAGATATAAATGCTGCGATGCGTGTTCAAGCTAGTAGCCCTAGAGGGCCACAGGAAATTGACTATCTACCATGGTTGAGGCTCACAGAAAAAAATTTCAATGTTGATGACTTTTCTACCAGCGAATTAAATCTAATACACATGGGAACAGTTGGGTCAATTGAAATTATCGAAGAAGGGAAACTGGAAATAACACCATTAATTGAAAGTTCAAAACAATCAACAAAATTAGAACGGGATCTAATTTTATTTCAACGCGATCCAACTGTAATTTTAAGTAACTTTAAATCAGATGATAAAAAACTACTTATAGCAGCACGTTTAAAAGGTCGTGCAGAAAGTGTTTTTTTAGAAGATCAGAAAAATAACGATGAGATAATTAAAGATGATAGTTTTGTTGATGAAGGTGATCTTAATGTTATCTTGGTCTCAGATACAGATATTCTTGCAGACCACTTTTGGATTCGTAAACAAGATATGCTTGGAGTGTCTGTACCACAACCGGTATCTAATAATGGAGATTTTGTAATAAATAGTATCGAAAATCTCTCGGGTAATACTGATTTAATTAGTCTTCGAGGTCGTGGAAAATATTCCCGTCCATTCCTGAAAGTTGAAACTATTCGAAAGCAGGCTGAATCAAAATTTCGAGAAAGAGAAAAAGAATTACAAGTAGCTCTACAAGAAACTGAGAAAAAGATACAACAACTACAACAAGAGCAAGGTAACGAAAAATCTTATTTATTAAATAATAAACTAACTGCTGAAATTGATAAATTTAGAAATGAGCGTCTAGCAACCAGAAAAGAATTACGAAGCGTTCAGCATGACCTAAGAAAGAATATAGAAAAACTGGGGTCACAACTTCGATTCATTAACATAGGATTAATTCCTTTATTAATAACCGTACTTGCCCTTCTGATTGGAATTTACAGAGCTAACAGAAGAATATAAAACTACTTATGATTAAAAATAAATTAATAGTGCTGTCTTTTATAACAATTATAGTAATTGTTACCGCGTCAATTTTTGCAAATCTACGTGCTCCTCAATCTGAAAAAGAAAAATTGCCCTTTTTTCCTGATTTAGCAGAAAAAATTGAATCTGTTAATTATATTTCTATTAAAGGAAATACCGACTCAATAAACTTGAGTCGCAAAAATGATATTTGGGGAATTGATGAATTTGATTCTTACCCTGCTCTACCAGATAAAGTAAAAAGTTCCGTACTTGGTGCTGCTGATCTTAAAATTAATGCTCCAAAAACAGCGTTACCTAGACTTTATCATCGTCTTGGTGTTGAAGGTCCAGAAGTAATTGACACAAGCTCACTACTGCTTACTTTAAGTGACTCTAATAAAAATAAAATAATTGAAGTCATTGTCGGAAAGCCAAGACTTAGCAGCTCCGCAAAAAATGCATCTGGCCTTTATGTGCGTAGACCAAGCGAAGAAACTTCATATTTAGTAGATGGCACACTAAATATATCCGCAATAAAAACCGATTGGATAAATCGTAATCTTTTTGACATACCTGCTGAAGCAGTTAAATCAGTAAGTGTCGTTCATGCCGATGGAGATTCTTTTGAATTATTTAAGAATGAAATTGGACAAGAAAAATTTGATATGAAAAATATACCAATAGATAAAGAGCTTACGTCGGAATTAATTATTAATAGATTTGGCACTATTCTTCAGGACCTGCAAATTAATGGCGCAAAATCACAGGCGATGTTTCTTGCACCAAATTCGGAGATCCCTGTAAGCGAAATAAATGGTAACACCAAAATTCAAATGAATACATTTCAAGGTATTATTGCAAACATTACTTCATTTGAATACGACGATCGATATTATGCATCTTTTAAATTTTCCTATAATGAAGAAATTACAAAAAATTATAATCAACAAAATGATGAGGATATTCAGGTTAGTGATATTGAAATATATACCAATAAATTAAATTCAGATACTACTGGCTGGTGGTTTGAAATTCCTGAATTCAAATATGACATCATAAAGAGACGTTCAAATACAATTACCCGAGATATTCAAAACAGTTTGTTGCCCAAAGAAAAAACAGAATAATATAATAATACTAAGCTTATCTAATAACTTTGTTAAATTTTATTAGATTCAGATATTTTTTCTATTTTAACCCCTTCAAGTTCGATATTATTTGCTCGCAATACGGTATAATTTTGATAATAAGAAGCGGCTACAACAATGGCAAAGAGTAAAAAACAAAATTCGACATCTAGCTCTGGACTAAGCTTTCAGGAACTAATTTTCGAATTACAAAAATATTGGGCAAATCAAGAATGTGTGGTAGTTCAGCCTTATGACATTGAAATGGGTGCCGGTACTTTTCATCCTGCTACCTTTCTCCGTGCAATCGGTCCAGAGCCATGGCGTACGGCTTACGTGCAAGCATCTCGAAGACCAACAGATGGACGATTTGGAGATAACCCAAATAGATTACAGCATTATTATCAATTTCAAGTTATTCTGAAACCGTCACCTGATAATATTCAAGATCTTTATCTAACCTCGCTCGAAAGTATAGGAATCGATACTAAAACCCATGATATTCGTTTTGTTGAAGACAACTGGGAGTCGCCCACACTTGGAGCGTGGGGTCTTGGCTGGGAAGTTTGGCTGGACGGAATGGAAATTAGTCAATTTACATATTTTCAACAAATTGGAGGGCTTGACTGCAAACCTATCACAGGTGAATTAACATATGGTCTAGAACGAATTGCTATGTGTTTGCAAAACTGTAGTAATTTATTTGATCTAACATGGGCAATAACAAAGGATAATAAAGTAAGTTATGGCGATATCTATCATCAAAATGAGGTAGAAATGTCCAGATATAATTTTGATTTAGCTGATACTGATTCATTATTTAGTTGGTTTGATATTTGTGAAAAAGAATCAGTCAAACTAATCCAAGAAAATTTACCAATACCAGCCTACGAAATGACAATGAAAGCATCTCATACATTCAATTTACTTGATGCACGCGGTGCTATCTCAGTAACAGAACGTCAAAATTATATACTAAGAATAAGGACTCTAGCTCGCTCAGTTGCAAAATGTTATTTCGAGAGTCGTAAAGAGCTTGGTTTTCCGCTAGTAAAAAATTGAATTGTTTAAAGTATGGGCCAAAAAAAAGATTTATTAATTGAGATTGGAACCGAGGAACTACCTCCAAAATCTCTAAAAAATCTTGCAGTTTCATTCTGTCAGGAAATGTCAAAAGCTCTGAAAAAAAATGAGCTTAATTTCAAAAATATAAATTGGTACGCGACACCACGGAGACTGTCGCTATTAATATCAGATCTTGATACAGCTCAAAAGGATAAAGAAAACCAACGTCGCGGTCCTTCAATATCTTTAGCATACGATAATAATAAAAATCCAACACAAGCAACAATAGGTTTTGCAAAATCTTGTGGAACAGAAATAAGTAAACTGGAAGTGCTTGAAACCGAAAATGGTTCTTGGTTAATTTTTAACACAATATTGAAGGGTAAAAAAACAGATGCAATCATCCCTATTTTAATTGAAGAATGCTTAATACGCTTACCAATATCAAAACGTATGCGTTGGGGTAATAACGATATTGAATTCGTAAGACCAATAAAATGGATATTTATTCTTTTTGACAAAAAAATAATAGAGTGCAAAATTTTAGGAATTAAATCATGTTCAAGTAGTTTTGGACATCGCTTTCATCATCCGGAGTCAATTAAAATAAATTCACCCAAAGATTATTCAAGGATTCTGAAAGAAAAAGGAAAAGTTGTTGTTAGCTATGATGAGCGTCTTTCAATAATATCATCTCAAGTCTCCTCTATAGCAAAAGAGAATAATGGAGAGGCTATAATTGACTCAGAGCTACTTAATGAAGTTACATCATTGGTCGAGTGGCCAGTTAGTTTTATTGGTAATTTTGATTCAGAATTTCTTAAATTACCAAAAGAAGTCCTAATCGCTGTTATGCAAGATAATCAAAAATATTTTCCAGTAATTGATCATAAAAAAAACTTAATGCCTTTATTTGTATGTGTCGCAAATATTGAGAGCAATAGTCCTGAATTAATAAAAAAAGGAAATGAGAGAGTTATAATGCCGAGATTAAGTGATGCATTTTTTTTCTTTGAGTGGGACTCAAAATATGAATTAAAAAAATTTCGTAATTCTCTAAAAAAAGTAATCTATCAGAAAGAATTGGGAACTTTATATGATAAATCTCAACGATTAGTGAAAACTATTTCATATATGACAAAAAAATTACATATAGAGCCCAAGCTAGCAAAATCTGCGGCTGAACTCTGTCTTTGTGACTTACTTACAAAAATGGTTTTCGAATTTCCGAAATTACAAGGAATAATGGGTCGTTACTATGCAGAATTATGTGGTGAAAAAAATGATGTAGCTGTTGCTATTGGAGAATTTTATCAACCTCGATATGCGGGAGATGAATTACCTAAAACTGACCTTGGAAAGTCTCTAGCTATTAGTGAAAAAATTGATAACTTAGTCTGTATATTTTCCATCGGGAAGATACCTACTGGTGATAAAGACCCATTCGGATTGAGGCGTTCTGCAATCGGTGTGCTAAGAATTCTTATCGAATGCAATATTGATATTGATTTAAAAGATTTATTAGCTGTCGCTGCATCAAAACTTAGCGCAAATAAATCGCTAAATTACTTAGATGATGTATATTTTTTTCTAATGGAGCGATTACGTAATTATTACTATGACGAAGGTTTTAGTGCAGATGAATTTGAATCCGTACTTGCTATTAATACAACTGTACCGCTTGACTTCCATAAACGCTTAATTGCAGTTACAAAGTTCAAAAAATTTAATGAAGCAAAAAACTTGTCTGCTGCAAATAAACGCATAGTAAATATTTTGAAAAAATCAGATAAAATAGACACTATGAAAATAAATGATAAGTTACTTATTGAAGAATCAGAAATTAAATTAGCAAATACGATAGAAGATTATAAAAAAATAATAATGCCGATGATAGATAATCGCGATTACACTCTAGCACTGAAAGAACTAGCCGGTCTAAGTGAGACTGTTGATCATTTTTTTGATGAAGTCATGATAATGAGTGAAAAACCTGAAACACGTAAAAATAGACTAGTACTTCTAAATAATCTAAATGCATTATTCCTTACAATTGCTGATATATCTAAATTACAGGATTAGCTCATGAAGCTTGTTATTTTAGACAGAGACGGAGTTATTAATGAAGACTCTGAAAATTATATAAAGTCTCCGGAAGAGTGGATACCAATTCATGGAAGCTTGGAATCAATTGGAAAGCTCTGTCAAAATGATTTCAGAGTGGTGATTATCACTAATCAGTCTGGTATAGGAAGAAAGCTTTTTTCTATAGAATCATTAAACTCGATACATAAAAAAATGAATCTTTATCTAGCACGCTATGGCGCTATTATTGATGCAATATTCTTTTGTCCCTGCAAGCCTGAAAAAAATTGTTCTCATAGAAAGCCGAAATCGGGATTATTTAATCAGGTTTCGGAAAGATTTGGAATATCATTAAATAATACTTTCTATGTTGGCGATAAAATTACTGATATCGAGGCAGCGATAGCTGCTGAAGCAATACCAGTTCTCGTTAAAACGGGGAGAGGAAAGGACGAAATCGATAGAGGTGTAATTCCAAAAAATATTGCTGTGTATGATGATCTCGCAGATTTTGTAAGTCACATAATAACTCAAAAATAATGATGCTATTTTTAAGATCAGTTAGTTTTTATATCGGTCAGATTGTTTGCACCATATTGATCGCTCCAATTGGTATCATAGCTTTTCCATTAGATTTCAAAAAACGTTACTACTTAATATCGCAGTGGGCAGTTTTTAATCTATGGTGGTTAAAGATTTGCTGTAATATACGTTATAAAGTTGAAGGACGAAGAAATATACCAAATGAACCCTGTATAGTAATGTGTAAGCATCAATCTGCATTTGAAACTTTAGCTTTACAGCGTATTTTTATTCCTCAAGTTTGGATATTAAAAAAGGAGTTATTAAAAATACCAATTTATGGCTGGGGCCTTGCTTCAATGCAACCTATTGCAATTGATAGAAATTCAACTATTAAATCATTTCGACAAATAGTTGATCAAGGTTGTGAGCGTATCAAGAGGGGATTTTGGATAATTATATTCCCTGAAGGTACACGCGTTGCACCCAATAAAAATAAAAAATATTTACCTGGTGGAGGTATGCTATCTGAAAAATCAGGAGCGAATGTTGTCCCAGTTGCTCATAATGCGGGGGAATTATGGCCACGAAATAGTATAATTAAAAAACCTGGATTAATTACAATAGTGATTGGTCCTGTAATCTCACCAAAAGATAAAAATGCAAAAGAAATTACTAAAGAAGTTGAGAATTGGATAGAAAAAACTGTAAAAAATATTACTAAATAATATGAAAAAGAATTCACAAAAAAATAAGTTTCCTTCAACAAGGCCCAGAAGAATGCGCAGCGATGACTTTTCTCGTCGTTTGATGCGTGAATCAATTATAACAACTGATGATCTTATTTATCCAATGTTTGTAACTGAGGGAAGTAATCAAAAAATTCCTATAGAATCAATGCCAGATATAGATCGATTAAGTATAGATCTTCTATTAAAAGAGGCAGAAAAACTAGTAAAACTAAAAATTCCAGCAGTTGCGATTTTCCCGGTAATAAATGATGCGAAAAAGAGTAATGATGCTTCCGAAGCGTGGAATCCTGATGGATTGATACAAAAAACAGTCGAAGAACTAAAAAACTCTTGCCCTCAGTTAGGTGTCATTACAGATGTTGCGCTAGATCCCTACACACTATCTGGACAAGATGGTTTGACAGATGAAAATAACAATGTAATGAATGATGAAACTGTGGAAGTTCTTGTAAAACAAGCTTTATCTCACGCCAAAGCTGGTGCCGATGTAATCGCACCATCTGATATGATGGATGGTCGAATTGGTTACATCAGGAATGCTCTTGAATCAAAAAAATATGTAAACACAAAAATACTAGCGTACTCTGCTAAATATGCTTCTAGTTTTTATGGGCCTTTTAGAGATGCAGTTGGTTCCAGTAAAAATCTCGGTAATGCAAATAAATATACATACCAAATGAATCCTGCAAATACTAACGAGGCTGTTACTGAAGTTGAGCTTGATTTAAACGAGGGAGCCGACATGGTAATGATAAAACCAGGTTTACCCTATCTTGATATCGTATATCGTATTAAAGAAACATTTGCTAGACCAACTTTTGTATATCATGTGAGTGGTGAGTATGCGATGATAAAAGCAGCCTCTAGCAAAGGATGGCTAAACGAGAAAGATGCCGTTATGGAATCAATTCTGGCATTTAAACGTGCCGGTGCAGATGCAATTTTAACTTATTATGCTAAACAAATTGCTGAATGGATTGAAAAAGAAGAATAAAAAATTATAAATCTAAATTTAATTCTTTTATTTTTCTAGCTAAAGTATTTCTACCCCAACCGAGAATTTTTGCTGCATGATGTCGACGTCCAGATGTTTTCTTAAGCGCTTCTTCAATTAAAATTTTTTCAAATAGAGGCATAGTATTTTTTAGTAACTCTATGTCGCCATTTACTAATCTGGACTTTACCCATTTTCTAAAAATATTTTCCCAAGATTCATTATCGGTTGTTATTGTAAAATCTTTTTCTTCTTTAAGTTCAGGAGGAAGATCATCAATACATATATCCGAACCCGGTGCCATAACAGTTATCCAGCGACAAAAATTTTCAAGTTGCCTAACATTTCCAGGCCAAGATAAGGTTTCTAAATAATTTTGGGTCTCTGGTTTCAATAGCTTTCTCTCCTCTGATAATTCTTTAGCAGCCTTATCAAGAAAATGGCTAGAGAGTTCGGCTATATCACTTTTTCTATCTCTTAGTGATGGGACATTAATTCTAATAACATTCAATCTGTGCAATAAGTCATCCCGAAATTTACCTTCCTTTACCAAGTCTTCTAGATTTTGATGTGTAGCTGCTATGACACGAACATCCACCTTTATTGGAACATGACCTCCGACTCGATAAAACTCACCTTCACCAAGGATGCGAAGGAGTCGAGTTTGTAATTCTGCTGGCATATCACCAATTTCATCTAAAAAAAGTGTTCCTCCATCTGCTTGCTCAAAACGACCTTTTCTTTGAGCATTCGCACCTGTAAATGCTCCTTTTTCATGACCAAATAATTCTGATTCAAGTAAATCTTTCGGAATAGCAGCCGTATTTATAGCTATAAATTCACTACTACTTCTTGGACTATTCGCGTGAAGCGCAGCTGCTACTAACTCTTTACCTGTTCCAGATTCACCCGTTATTAGAACTGTATAATTAGAACTTGATAATCTACCTATCGCTCTGAATATATCTTGCATTGCCGGTGCGGAACCAACTATTGAATTACTTTTATCAGATGAACTGTAGGTTGATGGCTCCTTATTAGTTTGCTTATAAGCAACGGCACGTTTGACTAAACTTATAACTTCATCAACATCAAATGGTTTAGATAAATATTCAAATGCCCCGCTTTGAAAAGCTGAAACAGCTCTATCAAGATCGGAATATGCCGTCATTATAATAACTGGGGTATTTGGTGATTGTTTTTTAATGCGATCTAGTAATGAAATCCCATCCATGCCTGGCATTCTAATATCAGTAATTACAACATCAGGTTCTTCATCATTTATTCTTTTCAAAACAGCATCTGGCTGCGAGAATGTCTGGATATCAATATCATTTGATTGTAAGGCTTTTTCTAAAACCCAGCGTATCGATTTATCATCATCAACAATCCATATTTTTTTATTATTCATTCGATTCCTCTATTGGTAGAAAAACTGAAAAGTAAGTATTATTATTTTTTCTTTCATACGTAATTGTTCCGCTTTGTGACTGCACCAATTGCTGTGCAATAGATAGACCTAATCCAGTACCTTCCGCATTACCAGTAACCATTGGGAAAAAAGCTCCTGATTCAATTTCAGATGGTATGCCTGGACCATCATCAATAATATCCAATCTAATTGCTAAATTATTAAGTTTATTTTGAATAGTTACCTTACGTTCGACTCGGGTTTTGATTGTAATTTGTTGTTTTTCATTTGTGGCTTGAACTGCATTACGTAATAAATTTAATACAGACTGAATGATTTGTTCCCTATCAATATAAGTATTTGGAATACTCGGATCATAGTCTTTTAAAACATTTAAATTTCTAGAATTCTCAGCATTGACAATTGAAATTACATACTCGGTGACTTCATGAATGTTTGTATCAGCTTTTCCAGAATGTGTATTTGCCGATAGCATACGATCAACAAATTTTCTAAGGCGATCAGATTCTTTAATAATTATTGTTGTAAACTCTTTCAAATCTTGATCATCCATTTTCTTTTCCATTAGTTGTGCTGCGCCGCGTATGCCGCCAAGAGGATTTTTAATTTCATGCGCGATACCTTGTAATGAATCTTTTGCGGCCTTCTGTAAAGTATGCTGATTGAATTCTTGCAAGACACGAGTGAAGGAATTAGCGTTAAGTAATTCAACGAGAACTTGTTTTGATTCGTTATTATTAGAAATTGGCGTTACAATATAATCCACCTCTGTTGTTTTATTATTTGGCAGATTCATCTCGGCGCCCCTTTGAATATGGACACTGTCAATTTCATAACTTTTATTTATAGCCTCAACAAAAAAAGAATTATTTGGCCAAATTTGTTCGGGTGTCATACCAACAACTTTATTTCTACTAACCAGCAATAAAACTTCGCCAGAACTATTGATTGATGTAAGACATCTATTTTCATCAAACAGCATCAAAGCCGTCGTCAGATTGTCAATAATTGGATGATAATCCGCTCTTTGTTCATTCATATGATAATTAATACTGCACCAATTTAGTGCGTTTTTCACCACTTTATCTCTCCCCGCAGCCTATTAATACTAATTTAAACAACATATACAGTAGCTTATGATAAAAAAAATAAACCAGTCCTTATGATATAAATGCAAGAAACAGGCCATTTGTCTCAAAAATGTGCAGAAAATTAATAAATTATTTGGATTTTTATTGAGAAGCGCGAAGAATAGAAAAAGAACTAGATATTGAAATTATCGGTTTTGAGGAGCTATCGATGATACTAGCTACCGTTGTATGAGTTCCTCTATCTAAATTATCAACTGAGGCGCTCATTGAACTGCCCTTAGATAATTCAACTCCATCTAATGTTATTAAAACACGGTGTCCCGAACGTAATGCGGGATCAATTGATACAGAAATCCTTACGTTACCACTATTACTTCTAACAGCAGAGCCATCAATAGGACTGGTTATCGATATTTTTTTATAATTAGAATCTTCGTCTTTTTCACTCTGACTTTTTCTGTTTGACGTTGTATCTGATGGCCTAACTGTTTCTGTAGTTTTTAATTCTTTGAGTTTAATTTGTTCCGAATCTACTGTAGGTCTATCCGTAAATATTATGTTTCCATCTTCATCAATTGTTTTATAAACCTCGGCATTAACGAGAGAAAAAGATAGATATACGAATAAAAAAATTAATCTCATAAGTAATTGGCAATTGGCAATAAGTATAATGATTTGATTATTATCATCACTATTTAGTTCAAAAAAAACCCCTCCCTAAATAAGGGTGGGGTCTATGGTACTCTTTAGCAAATAAAAGTGAAGTTATAGGCTATAATACATATCAAACTCAATTGGATGAGTAGTCATTCGGAAACGATTTACCTCTTCCATTTTTAGTTCAATATAGCCATTAATCATATCATCAGTAAAAACGCCTCCTGCAGTTAAAAAACTACGATCATTATCAAGCGCTTCTAGTGACATATCTAAAGATGATGAGACAGTCGCTATCCCTTTTTCTTCTTCCGAACTAATGTCATATAAATCTTTTTCCATTGGTTCGCCTGGATCTAACTTATTCTGTACGCCATCAAGACCCGCCATCATTAATGCGGCAAAAGTAAAATATGGGTTTCCGCATGAGTCAGGAAAACGTACTTCGATGCGTCTTGCTTTCTCGTTTGAAACCCATGGAATACGACATGAAGCGGAACGATTTCTTGCCGAATATGCTAAAAGTGTTGGTGCTTCAAACCCAGGAACTAAGCGTTTATAGCTATTAGTACTGGCATTTGAAAAAGCATTTATAGCACGCGCATGTTTAAAAATACCAGCAATATAATGCAATGCTATATCCGAAAGATTGCCATACTTGTCGCCAGCAAAAAGATTCTTATCTCCTTTTACTAATGATTGGTGGACGTGCATACCATTACCATTGTCACCAACTAAAGGTTTTGGCATAAAAGTCGCAGTTTTACCAAAACTATGAGCAACATTCTGAATCACATACTTTAAAATTAAAAGCTCATCTGCTTTTCTAGTAAGTGTCTTACAAGTGGTTCCAATCTCAGCTTGACCAGCCGTTGCAACTTCGTGGTGATGAACCTCGACTGTAACTCCCATTTCCTCCAAAACTGAACACATTGCAGAACGAATATTCTGACAAGAATCGACAGGAGGGACTGGAAAATATCCGCCTTTGACACCTGGTCTATGTCCAATATTTTTATCTTCATCTATGCGATCGCTATTCCAACATCCTTCTTCGGAATCTACTTCGTAAAACCCTGAATGTAATTCGTCTCCCCAACGGACTTCATCAAAGATAAAAAATTCCGGTTCAGGCCCGAAAAATGCCGTATCAGCAATCCCAGTTGATTTGAGATAATCTTCAGCGCGTTTAGCAATTGAGCGCGGATCACG
>MDSX01095924.1_pt1 | contig 21118 bp, 21 predicted proteins | sample 811141 | NCBI WGS metagenome assembly MDSX01 (sample SAMN05326642, study PRJNA326480) | marine metagenome | isolation source: seawater | place: Atlantic Ocean: South East | collected 2010 | reverse complement strand
TATTTTCAGCAAATCTTTCCCCAGTGCCAGCTGACGGTATTATTGCTAATATTTTATTCATCATCTTTTACTTCCTCTTGAAAGGAGATAAACTCTTCATTTGGGTATATCAAATTCAATCTTTCTCTTGCAAAATTTTCAACATGCTCTTTTGATTTTTGAGCATTCTCTATTTCAAACTCTAAAATATCATTTGTATTTTTTAGAGTATTATTCTCAATTTCTTGTATCTTATTTTCTTGTATCAGTGATGCTTTTTTTGAATAGCTATTGTCTCCAGAAAAAATACTAATTAATAATATAAGTGTTAAAAATAGTAAAATTGAGACTAATAAATAAAATAGTTTATTCATTTTGAAAGGATTAGATTAGAACTCTCCTCTTCTATCCATAATAATCTATTATATTTGGCCACTCTGTCTGACCGACATGGAGCTCCTGTCTTTATTTGACCTGCACCAAGACCCACTGCAAGATCTGAAATTGTAGTATCTTCAGTTTCTCCAGATCTATGAGATATTATAGATTTATAATTATTTTCATTTGCTAATGCAATTGTCTCTATTGTCTCTGTTATTGAGCCTATTTGATTAAATTTTATTAAAATAGCATTTGCCAATCCTTTGGTTATGCCTTCCTTAAATATTTTCTTATTTGTAACGAATAGATCATCGCCAACTAATTGGCACTTATGACTAACTTTTTCAGTTAATATTTTCCAGCCGTCGAAATCATTTTCATCCATTCCATCTTCTATTGAGATGATTGGATACTTATCGACTAAGTTCTCCAAATATTCTGCAAATTTTTGAGAATCGAGAGTTCTCCCTTCTCCAGCTAAGTGATATTTGTCATCTTTATAGAATTCACTAGCAGCACAATCCAAGGACAAGCAAACATCTTTTCCAGGAATGAGATTAGATTGTTCGATGGACTCTAGAATTAGCTGAATTGCTTCCTCATTTGATTTAAGATTAGGCGCAAAGCCACCTTCATCTCCTACTGATGAAGACAAGCCTCTATCTTTCAAAATAACTTTAAGATTCCAATAAATTTCAGAGGCCCATCTCATTGCTTCCTTGAAGTCTTTTGCACCCACAGGCATTACCATAAATTCTTGAATATCAATATTATTGTCTGCATGCTCGCCGCCATTAAGAATATTGAGCATTGGCATAGGGAGATTTGGTTCAACAGATTTACCTGTAATATTTTTATAAATATCTCCAAAATAGTTATGCAAGCTTTTATCAATATCTTTAGCAGCCACTCTGCAAATAGCTAATGAAACAGCAAGAATTGCATTTGCACCAAGATTAGATTTATCTTCAGTTCCATCTAATTCAATAAGTTGCTTATCTATTTTTTCTTGATTTGATGGGTCTTGCCCAATAAGTATTGGGCCAATAATTTCATTAATATTTTTAACAGCTTTTAAGACTCCTTTTCCCATGTACGCATCTTTGCCATCTCTTAATTCAATGGCTTCTTTAGCTCCTGTTGATGCTCCACTTGGGACCATAACTCCAGCTGTAAGAAGATTTTCTAATACAACTCTGCATGCAACGGTAGGAACTCCTCTTGAGTCTAAAACTTGGATAGCTTTAATAGATTTAATTTTTGACATGAATTTTTATGAAATATCTAGAACTTCTTGATTTTTTATGAAATCGTCTAAATCTTTTATTTGTGTTAAAAATGGTTCCAACATGTCTAATCTTAGAGCACATGGTCCATCACATTTTGCATTATCCGGATCAGGATGTGTTTCCAAAAATAAGCCAGCTATACCTTGAGAAATTCCTGCTTTCGCTAAGCTAAGTAAATATTCTCTTCTGCCACCTGCTGCATTTCCTAATCCACCTGGTAACTGCAACGAATGTGTGACATCAAAAATAGTTGGTTTTTCTAAACTTTTAAGTATTTGAAAATTTAATGTATCCACAATCAAATTGTTGTAACCAAAAGAGTTGCCTCTTTCACATAAAGTGATCTTATTATTCCCTGCTGATTCACATTTCTCAATGATGTTTTTCATTTCTGGTGCAGATAAGAACTGAGGTTTTTTGAATTGAAGAATTGATTCTGTAGCAGCTGCAGCAACTACAAGATCTGTTTGGCGAGCAAGAAAAGCTGGAATTTGAACTACTTCACAAACTTCACTAACTGACTTTGCTTGATTAGGTTCATGAATGTCTGTAACAGTAGCGATATTAAATTCATTAGAGACTTCTTGAAGAATTTTTAATCCCTCTTCAATTCCTGGGCCCCTAAATGAATTAACAGAGCTTCTGTTAGCTTTATCAAAAGAACCTTTAAAAATATAATTAATATTTAATTTTTCTGAAATTACTTTAAATTCTTCTGCAACCTGCATAGCAAGATCTCTTGATTCGAGAACATTTACTCCACCCATTAATGTTAATGGCTGAGAGTTACCTATTACAAAATTTCTTAATTCTAAATCATTCATATTTACTAACTAATTGTACTCTTTATAAAACTATTGAAAATAGGATGGCCATCTCTAGGATTTGAAGTAAATTCTGGGTGGAATTGACATGCTAAGAACCATTTATGATTGTCTATTTCAATCATTTCAACAAGATTTCCGTCTAAAGAAGTCCCAACAAGGTTTAATCCAGAACTGGTTAGCTGCTCAATATAATTTGGATTAACTTCATATCTATGTCTATGTCTTTCAACAATTTCTTCATTTTTATACATTTTAAATGCTTTGGAAGATTTTTTTAATTTGCATACTTGCCCACCTAATCTCATTGTTCCTCCTAAATCTGAATTTTTATTTCTTTTTTGCTTCTTTCCAGAAATATCATTCCATTCAGTAATTAAAGCAATAACAGGATGCTTAGTATTTTGATCAAACTCTGAACTATTTGCGCCTTTTAATTTTAAAACATTTCTTGCAAACTCAATTAATGCAACCTGCATCCCCAGACATATTCCCAAATAGGGTATATTATTTTCTCTTGCAAACTTACAAGCATGAATCATACCTTCTATACCTCTATCCCCGAAACCACCAGGAACTAAAATAGCATCTGTTTTAGAAAGAACTTTTTTTGCATTTTTTGACGAAATAGTTTCAGCTAATACAAAATTAATATTTACTTTAGTTTTATGCTTTATTCCAGCATGCTCTAGAGCTTCATTGATAGATTTGTAAGAATCTTGAAGTTCTGTATATTTTCCTACAAAAGCAACATTTACTTCTTTCTTTGGATTCAAGCTAGCGCTTACAACTCTTTTCCAATCAGATAGTTTTGGATTCTTAGATTTAATCTTCAATTTATTTAAAATAATTTCATCAACCTTTTGTCTATTAAGTAGTAAAGGAATTGAATAAACTGTTTCGACATCATGCATAGAAATAACATTGTTCTGTTGTACAGAGCAAAATAATGCTATTTTCTTTTTTTCATCTTTTGGGAGCTCTTGTTCAGATCTGCATATAAGACAGTCAGGGCTTATCCCTAAGGATCTAAGCTCTTTTACTGAGTGTTGTGTGGGTTTTGTTTTTAACTCGCCTGAGGCTTTAATAAAAGGTACTAGGGTGAGATGAACGAATGCCCACGAGGATGAAGGAAGTTCAAGGGCCATTTGTCTTATAGCCTCTACGAAAGGCTGACTTTCAATATCGCCAACAGTTCCACCAATTTCAACTATTGCTATATCTTTGCCTTGTCCCCCTTCTTTAATTCTTTTTTTAATCTCATTTGTTATATGAGGAATTACCTGAACAGTGCCTCCAAGATACTTACCCTTTCGTTCATTTCTTATAACTGTTTCGTAGACTTTTCCAGCAGTAAAATTATTCTTTTTTGAAGCTTGAAATCTTACGAATCTCTCGTAATGCCCAAGATCTAAATCAGTTTCTGTTCCATCATTAGTAACAAAAACTTCTCCATGCTGAAATGGGCTCATTGTTCCCGGATCAACATTAATATATGGATCAACTTTAATTAGTGACACTGAAAGACCTCTTGATTCTAGCAATGCTCCTATAGATGCTGCTGCGATACCTTTCCCGAGTGATGAAACCACTCCTCCAGTTATGAAAATGTACTTAGTATTTGCCATCATTTAATTGAATCATGATGGGATAACAGATTAACAGAATATATGTAATAGGGAAATAATATTTATGAAATATAACTATAAGATTTATATGTCTTGGTAAATTCTTTTTACTCTTGATTTAATTCTTATCATTAAATCATAAGAAAGTAAGCTATTTGAAGTTGCTAGATTTGTGATCGAATCTTTTGGTGAAAAAAATTCGCACCAGTCTCCAACATTACAATCAGGAATATTTGTTACATCGACGGTAGTAACATCCATATTCACTTTTCCAAATACTTTGGCATCATGATTATTAATTTTTATTAGTGTTCCATCTTTTATATGATTTGGAAGCCCATCTGCATATCCTATATAAACAGTGGCTATCTTCATTTTTGCTTTTGCTTCACCTCTTCCATCATAGCCAACTCTTTCACCTTTTTTAATATCCCTAATATTTATTATTTGAGATCTTAATGTCATAGTTGTCTTTAATTCTTCGCTGCCAATATATCCTCCAAAAATACCAATACCCGCCCTAACCCAGTCATATGATTTTTCTGGAAAATTCATAATACATCCTGTATTTGCAATACTTTTAAGAACATTTGAATGTAATTTATTGCTTAGATTGTCAAATCTTGCAAATTGATTCTTATTGGCGGGATCATCAGGAACATTGGAGGCTGATAGGTGTGACATCAAGGTAAATTCTTTATCAAGTAAAAAATTATTATAAATATCTAAAAACTCATCTTCTTCAAAGCCAAGTCTATTCATTCCAGTATTTATTTTAAACCAGAGATTATCGAATGAGTCATTGTCTTTAACAATCTCAAATTGATACTTATTGTGAATGACAATATCTAAAGAATTATTGCGAGCCTCTAAAAAATCTTTTTGAGAATAAACACCCTGCATTAATAAAATCTTTTTTTGCGATATCTTCCTGAGTTCTATTGCCTCTTCAAGTCTTACAACACCATACCCCTGAACGATATCATCTATATCGTTAACAATATTAGATAATATATGGCCATAGGCATCTGATTTAATAATAGCCATAAAATTAGAAGAACCTTTTAGTCTATTCTTTAGATTAACTATATTTTTTCTAACTATTGAAGGATGAATCAAAAGTTCTGATGTAATACTTGTCATTCAAAATTTGATGAGTATCCATCTGAATAACCGTCATTGGCATAATTTTCAAAACGTGTATATTCTTTCAAGAAAGTAAGATTAACAGTTCCTATAGGACCGTTTCTTTGTTTGCCAATAATAATTTCTGCTTTGTTACCTTGATCTGAATCTTCGTTGTAAACCTCGTCTCTATATATGAATAAAATAACATCAGCATCTTGCTCAATTGCTCCTGAATCTCTTAAATCAGCCATAATAGGCCTTTTATTTGGCCTCTGTTCAACTGCCCTATTTAACTGTGATAAGGCAATCACAGGAACATTCAATTCCTTAGCTAAAGATTTTAACGATCTTGATATTTCAGAAATCTGATTAACTCTGTTTTCAGAAGAAGTTGGTAATTGCATGAGTTGAAGATAGTCGACTACTATAAGTGACAATCCATGCTCCTCTTGTCTTGCAAGTCTTCTAGCTTTTGCTCTCAACTCCATCGGAGTCAACAAAGAACTATCATCAATCCATAGCGGAAGATTTTTAAGTCTTTCTCCTTCTTGAAGCAGCAGTTTTAATTCATTGTCTTTTAACATTCCAGATCTAACATTTTGCTGGTTAAGTTTACTCATGCCAGAAAGCATTCTTGTAGTTAATGATTCTCCAGGCATTTCTAAACTAAATATTAAAACAGCACCTTTGCTATCATTATCTAATAGAACATTTTCAGCTAAATTCATTGCTAAAGATGTTTTACCCATACTAGGTCTACCAGCTACAACTATTAAATCACCATCCTGTATCCCTAAAAGTTTTTTATCAAGATCTGTAAAGCCAGTGGAAGAACCAATTAAGCCTCCTTTTTTATTTGATAATTCATGAAGTCTATCCATAGTAGATGGTATTAATGATTTCATTGATTTGAGACTTTCATTATCTTTACTTGCTTCATCATTAAGTGCGAATATCATACTTTCAGCTTGATCTAAAAGAGCAACACCATCCTGACCCTGCGGATTAGTTATCAATTCTGATATTTCTGAATTAGTTTTCATCAATCTTCTTGTAATAGATCTTTGTCTAATTATTTCTGCATATGCCTCAAGGTTTGCAGCTGAAGGAGTTGATGTAGCAAGTTCAATTAAATAATCTTTGCCGCCAACTTTATTAAGAGAGTTTTTATTATCAAGTTTTTCAGAAACTGTAAGAGGATCGAGTGGTTTATTTTCTTCCACAAGCTCAGACATAGACTGGAATATAATTTGATGGTCTTTGCCATCAAAATCATTATCTTTAATAACTTGAATTACGGTATCAAATCTATGAGTTTCAAGCATAAGTCCGCCTAAAACTGCTCTTTCAGCCTCTCTAGCTTGTTCGTTTTGATTTATTGATACTTCAGACATTGGAATATGATTCTTACATCATATTTTAAAATATTCAACTACTCAGCTAATACTTTTACAATAACCGATGCTGAAACCTCAGGATGAACACTAATAGTAATAGAATGATCTCCTGTTTCTTTAATAGGTCCTTCAGGTAGTTGGACTTCACTTTTATCTATATCAACATTGATAGATGTAAAAGCTTCAGATATTTCTCTAGTTCCCACCGAGCCGTACAATGCTCCTTCTTCAGTAACAGGAACTGTTATTTCACATACAGAACCTTCGATTTCTTCAGACCTAGCCTGTGCTCTTGTTAGCTGATCAGCCGAAGCTGCAGCAAGTTCGTCTTTCTTAGCTTCAACCTCTGCAACATTTTTTTCACTTGCAAAGGCTGCTTTTTTTTGCGGTATTAAAAAGTTTCTGGCATAGCCAGAATTAACTTCAACTACATCACCAATTTCTCCAAGTCTTTGTATTTTATCTAAAAGTATAATTTTCATAATATTACTGATGCATGTCCGTATATGGTAAAAGTGCTAAAAATCTAGCAATTTTAATTGATTTAGTAACTTTCCTTTGATTTGAAGCTGATATACCTGTAACTCTAGCTGGAATAATTTTTCCTGTTTCAGTTATAAATTGCTTTAACACATCTGTGTCTTTATGATCGAACTTACTTGGTAATTCATATTTGCTCATGCTATTTTTCTCCTTCTTCAGTTTCTAGAGATGGTTCTTCTTTTTTTGTTTCAACTACTTCTTCTTGAACTGCAGCTTTTTCTTCTTTTTTAGCTACCTCTTCAACTGGTTCAGGTTTTTTATTTTTTGATTCTATAAATAAACTAGAGTCCTCACCATTATGTTCCTTAACCACTAGGAATAAGTGCCTAATAATAGATTCGTTATATTTGATTTTAGTTTCTAATTCAAGAAGCTTAGAAGGATCTCCCTCAAGATTAAATAGAATATAGTGACCTTTATTATGGTTGGTAATTGAATAGGCTAGTTGCCTTCTACCAACATCTTCTGTTTTAATAATTTTGAAAGAATTATCTGATAATAATTTTTCAAAATCTTTCTTAAATACATCAACCTTTGTGGAAAGATTAGGATTTAAAATTATGACTGCTTCGTATTTTTTCATTTGTTACCTTATGGTTAAAGATTTTTACTGTTATTAGTAAAAACCAAGGAAAACGCATTCTAATGGAATTGATATATAGAATCAATACTCGCTTTTAACTATATTTAGTAGTTTAGAAAGCCAGCTTTGATTTTTTTCCGCTATTAATCCTTCATTCATCTGCTTAAAGCCATGATCAACTAGTCCAATAGAGGTTGCATATATTGGGTTTTGTAAAATGCTTTCCATTCCTGAGAATTTATTAGGAATTCCTAATCTTACTGAGGTTTGAAATATAGATTCAGCAAGTTCAACTACACCTTCCATCTTTGAAGTCCCTCCAGTAAAAACGATTCCAGCTGATATCTTATCTTCAAAACCATTTCTATTAATTTCTGCTCTAACTAATTCAAATAATTCTGTATATCTTGGTTGAATGATATCTGCTAAGGAACTTCTTGAAAGCTCTCTTGTTGGCCTTCCACCAACACCAGGAACTTCTATGCTTTCTTCTTCAGTTGTAAATTCAGCAACTGAACAACCATGCTTTTGTTTAATTTCTTCAGCTTGAGGAGTTGGTGTTCTAAGTGCTTGAGCAATATCACTAGTAACTTGGTCTCCAGCTATTGGAATTACTCCAGTAAAAACAATTGATCCTGAATTAAAAATAGCTATATCTGAAGTTCCACCACCTATATCAACCAGGCAAACTCCAAGATCTTTTTCATCCTCAGATAAAATTGAATGAGAACTAGCCAGTTGTTCTAGAACAAAGTCATCTACAGATAATCCACAATTCTTAATACATTTTTCAATATTTTTAATAGCGCTATTGGCGCACGTAACAAGGTGAACTTTGGCCTCTAATCTAACACCAGCCATTCCAAGAGGATCTAAACTAACTTCTTGATTATCAATAACATATTCTTGAGGTAGAACATGTAAAACATTTTGATCTGAGGGTATGGAAACTGCTTGAGCTGAATCTATTACCCTATCAATATCATAAGGTGTAACTTCTTTATCTTTAATTCCAACTGCACCTGAAGAGTTCAAACTTTTAATATGACTTCCAGCAATACCAACATAGACTGACTTAATTTTGTCTTCAGGAATCATAGATTGTGCTTGCTCTACAGCTTTTTTTATAGCATCTGTAGTAGCATCAATATTAACAACAACTCCTTTTTTAAGACCACTTGATGGATAAGAACCTAAAGCAACAATTTCTAATTTTTTAGATTCATTGTACTTACCGACAATGCACACAACTTTAGAAGTTCCTATGTCCAATCCGACAACCATATTAGAATTTTTTGTATTACTAGCCATAACTTAATGCAACTCCGTCTTTATATCTTAGGTCTATCATAGTAGGTATTTTTCTTTTATCGTACAAGTAATTTAAGGTATCTTTTAGAGATTTAAATTTAGAGCTTGAAACATTTTTACCAAGTTTAATTTCAAATTTATTAGTTTTAATTTTCCATCCAATTGTATGGTTATAACTAATAGTCTTGACTGTAAAAAATTCATCTTTCTTATTTTCTTTTTCAATAGCGTTTATTATTGACAAAATAATACTCATATCATTTAAAGGTCCTTTCACATGTATCAAATTTGTTATAGTTCCGTCAAATTTAAATAATTTTAATTTTTCATCGACATAGAATTCACTATTTAAAATAAAAATTGGTTTTCTATTCGAGATGCTAAGAGTGGCTTCATCTGAAAAAGGTTTAAATTTCAATGAATAAGAATCAATCCAATCTTGTGAAAGTAAAAGCTCTTCAAGTTCATTCTTAGATTCTATTGCTTTTATTTCACTTACAAAGTTTTTTTGTGATTCAAGAAATAAGCCAGATTCAAATGTAATATCAATATTAAAAAATTTTGCATTTAAATTTGTGCTGGCAAATATTAAAGCAATAAATAAAAATGAACTATTTAAGCGATGCATGAATAATCTCTTGAACTACTTCTTTATATGATAGATTTTTATAACTTGCTGATTTTGGCACACAACTATGAGATGTCATTCCTGGAACAGTATTTATTTCAATTACATAAAATTTCCCATTTTTGTCTTGGAGAATATCTACCCTTGCCCATCCAAAACAATTAAGAGCTTTATATGCACTTAAAGAAATTTCATTAATTGAATTTAAATCAGCTGAACTCAATTTGGCTTGAGACCATGATGTTTCATTAGATAAATATTTAGCATCGTAGTCATAGAATTCATTTTTAGTTTGAATCTCAATAACTGGAAGGCATTCATGATTAATAATAGTTACAGTAAACTCTTTATGCTTAATTGCCTCTTCAAAGATAAAGGGTCTATTGATATTTTGACAAATTTTTAATGCTTGTTGGAAATCATCATTATTACTTAATTCAAAAATATCTATACTAGAGCCGTCTTCAGCAGGTTTCATGAATAAGCTTGATGGAACCTCACCAAAAATATCTTTAAATTTTAAAAAAGGAGATTGCATTTTCATATCCAGCCCATCAACTTTGTAACCTCGAGGATTAGAAATGCTATTTATATTTAAGATTTCTTTGAATATCCATTTATTCCATGTATTTGAGCATGCTGAAGATTTTGAACCAGTATATTTAATACTAAAATCATCAAGAGTTTTTTGAAGGTCTCCACCTTCTCCTTCAACACCATGAAGAGCTATAAATACTAAATCATAATTTTTTAACTTTTCAAAATCATTGATATCTTTAATATCTTTTAAATCAGCTTTATAACCAAGTTCAATTAATGCTTTATGAATCCCTGCACCACTCTGAATAGAGATCTCTTTTTCAGAGGATAAGCCACCGTATAAGACGATTACTTTATTTATTTTTACCATTTATTTTTTATTTTTTCACATACTGCAGACACACTTCCTGCACCCTGAGTAATAAGAATATCAAAATCTAAATACCTTGAGTTTATAAAATTTATAATTTCATCATGGTTTTTAATATAAAAAATATCCTTATGTCCTGCCTGCTTAAGTGTTTCAACAATTGTCCTTGAATCGATCCCTTTTATAGGCTTTTCACTAGCTGCATATATATCTAATAGCACTAATGTGTCTACTTTTTTAAGGACTTTAATAAAGTCTTCAAATAACTGAGCTGTTCTGGAGAATCTGTGAGGTTGAAAAATCATGCATAATTTTTTATCAGGATATTCCTCTCTAAATGCTTTTATTGTTGAGAGAATTTCGATTGGATGATGGCCATAGTCGTCAATAAGAATCTTTTTTTTAGAATGGATTAATAAATTATGTTTTTCATATCTCCTGCCAACTCCCGAAAAATCATTTATACCCTTTTTAATATCTTTTATAGGTATTCCTTCTTCCAACGATACGGCAATAGATGCGGAAGCATTATATACGTTATGAATCCCAGGAAGATTTAATTTGAAGGAATGGATTTTATCTCTTTTGTTATCTTTTAACGTAAAACATTGTTTACCATTTACGAATATTGCATCAAGAATTTGAAAGTCAGCATCGATAGATTTTCCAAATGAAATTTGTTTCCTTGAGATTCTTTTTGCTATTTTCTTTATATTTCTGTCGTCTTCATTTATCACCATATATCCATAAAATGGAACATTATTAGAAAAACTAACAAACGAGTCCAAAAGGTTTTCAAAATTATTCTCGTAGTGAACTAAGTGATCGTCATCAATATTTGTTAGTACAGCTACATCCGGTTGAAGATGGGTAAAAGAGCCATCACTTTCATCTGCCTCTGCTATTAAATAGTTTCCATCTCCAAGGTCTGAGTTTTCATTTGTACTTAAAACCTTGCCTCCGATAACATATGTTGGGCTGAGATTTGCAACACTAAATATTTTTGCAATCATGCTAGTTGTAGTAGTTTTTCCATGGCTCCCAGCAACTGCAATACTCTCATAACCTCTCATGATACTTCCTAGCATTTCAGCTCTTGGAATAATTGTTATAGATTCTTTTTTTGCTTTATATATTTCAGGATTTTTATTATCTATGGCAGATGAAACCACAATTAAATTAGCGCCTTTAATATTTTTTTCTGAATGACCAATTGAAACCTTTGCCCCATCTTTTCTTATTTTTTTTAGCTCATTTGAGTCGTTGATATCAGATCCAGAAATTTTATACCCTTTTTTTAGCAATACTCTAGCTATACCTATCATTCCAGCACCGCCAATACCAACAAAGTGAATATGTTTAATCTTTTTAAAAAAATTCATTATATTAAGTTAAATGCTCTACTACTTTTGAGGATATTAATGAGGCAGCGTTTGAATTATCAAAACTACTTCCATTCTTCCAATCATTGTATATTTTTTGATTAATGATTTCTGACATCTTTTCAATTAAATCATTTAAGCCATCTTTTTCAAGATGAATTACACCCATCTTAATATCTTCTATATGCTTTGCATTAAAGAATTGATGATTGTCTATCGAGGTAGGTAATGGAATCATAATCATTCCTTTTCCCATTGAGGATATCTCAGAAATGCTTAATGCGCCTGCTCTTGTTACAACAAAATCAGCCCACTCTATTTGAGACTCAGGGTCTTCATAAAAATCTTTTACTTCAACATCAATAGCAACGTTTTTATAAAGGCCATGAACATAGGAGAAATTATTTTTTCCACATTGATGTTTTATTATAATTTTTTTATTTATGTTGCTGAAACATTTAGGAACCTGCTCATTGATATATTTTGCTCCCTGACTGCCGCCAGTGACATATATGTTGATGGTATCTTCATCGAATTTTTGAGTTTCTAATTTCTTTTTAAATCCTTCTCTAATTGGATTTCCAGATACAAATCCATTATGCACATCCATCTCCATAGGAAATGCAAGAAAGTTTATTTTAGATATTTTAGATATTAATTTATTTGCTGTACCTAGAATTGCATTTTGCTCATGTGTGAAAATAGGCTTTCTAGCTAAAAAGAAAGATAAGGCTGAAGGTACTGTTATGAAACCACCAAAGCCAATCATTGCGTCAATTCCTTCTTTTTTTATAAGTAGGATTGTTTTAAATATACTAGTGGGGATCAAAATCATTGATTTTAGTTTTTGAAATAAATTTTTACCCCTAAAGCCTTCCATAGGAATTTTATAATATGAAAAATTTTTATCTTTAAGAGCGTTGAGTTCAATTTCAGCTCCTGATCCAAGAAATACTACTTCATGCCCGTCTTTTTTAAGCTCACTACCAACTGAAATGGCTGGGTATATATGACCACCAGTTTTTGCTGCAGATAATAAAATTTTCATATTCTTATATTAATTTGTTTTCATTATTAATTCTCAAAACAATAGCAATTAAAGACATCATTATGATAATGCTAGTTCCTCCGTAACTAATAAAAGGCAAAGTTAATCCCTTGGTTGGAAGAAGTCCAACATTAACAGCAATGTTAAATAAAGATTGGATTGCGATTAATACAAGTATTCCAAATGAGGCATATCCCTGAAATAGTTTTCCTTTTTTTAGAGAATCTAATGCAATTCTTAAGATGCCTATAAACAAAACTACATAAAGAAATAATAAAAAAAGACCTCCAAGTACGCCAAGTTCCTCAACTATGATTGCAAATATAAAATCCGTATGTGCTTCAGGAAGAAAGAAATTCTTTTGGAAACTATTACCGATACCCAAGCCAAACCAACCTCCTTGACCAATACTAATAAGAGAGTTTGAAAGTTGATACCCACTACTTAAGACAACATCTTTATCAAAAGGATCCATGTATGCCATCATTCTTGCAATTCTCATAGGAGATGTTGATATTGCAACAACTCCCAAGAAAGTTATAAGTAATGACAAAAGCGTAAATTGAAAAAATGAAATACCTGCATAAAATAAAATTGCAACTACTAATAAGCATACTATTGCAGTTGATCCCAAATCTGGTTGCCCCATTATTAAAAATGCAATTATTGACAGAAGTAATAGTGGCTTTAAAAAGCTTCTAAATGTATTAATTTCTGACATTCTTCTAACAGAATATCCAGAAATATAAATTATTAAGCTAAATTTACATATTTCAGATGGTTGGATATTTATGGGACCTAAGCTTATCCACCTTATGCTTCCATTAACACTTGTACCTACATCTGGAATGAACAATGCAATTAACAATCCAATACTTATTAACATAAATATCCAATCAGATTTTAATAGAAAATCTGAAGGGACAGATAAAAAGCAAATCATAGAAATTACACCAAGAGAGATAAATAGCACTTGCCTTGAAGCAAAGTAAAAAGGATTCCCTGTCATATCATCTGCTAAATATATACTTGCAGAAGAGACCATAATTAAACCCAATGACATTAAGCAAATAAAAGGTATAAGAATTAAAAGATTGTTAACTTGATTATTCATTAAAAATTTCTTTTGTTAAGAGATTAAAGTGACTCCCCCTTTCCTCAAAATTTTTGAAGTCATTACCACTTGGGTATCCTGGTGAAAATAGAATGTTTTTTTTATTTTTTAAGTAAATTAATGTGTCTTTTAAGTCTTTAAAAGTTAATTTATCTGAATGAGTAATACATTTATAAATTTCATCTCTATGCATCCCAAATATTAAAATTTCTTTCGGTCCTTTAATTTCAAGTTTTCTGAATGCTTCTTTTTTTGGATCTCCGCACAAAATAAGAGAATAGTTATTTTCATTAAAAAAAATATTAGCTTTGTTAACAGCATAAATAAGAGAATTAGAATTTGTAGACTTTGAGTCATTGATTAATGAGTCTGTTATTTTTTGAAACCTAAACGGTAAGTCCATTAAATTTTGTAGTTGAGGCTCAATTCCAGTTATCCATTTGCATAATTTGTAAGGGTCTGTTTCATAAGAAACATTCTCAGCGGTTAAAATTTTTTGTTTTGCTAATTTATAATCTTCAAAATTGCCATGATAATCTAGATGATCTTCAGCTATATTAAGGAGAACACCATAATTGATATAATTCTCAGACATCTTATCTAATTGATAGCTAGATACTTCAATAATAGAATAAGTATTTCCATTATTCATATGGTCCAACATAGGCTCACCAATATTCCCAATTAAATTAACTGAATCTATCTTGCTAAGTATTTGAGACAAGTGAAAACAGGTAGTACTTTTTCTATTAGTTCCAGTGATGCAAATTTTTATCGACTCATCCCTCTTTAGAAAAATATCCAAATCTGTCAGGACATTATTTGAAGATCTTAATTTTTGAAATATTTTTTTTGGAATCCCTGGGCTACAGTATATTGTGTCGTAGTTTTCTAGATTATCGAGTCTATTGTATTGAGGAATATTATTATCGAAAATATCATAATCTGTATCTAAATTTTTTAGGTATCTTTCAAACGACTGTCCTGTAATTCCATAACCATAAATCAAAGACTTCATCTAAAATTTATCTTAATTTAAGTGTAGCTAATGCAATCAGAATTAAAACAAGAGTAACAATCCAAAATCGCACAATTATTTTTGGCTCTGGCCAACCCTTTAATTCATAATGGTGATGGATGGGTGCCATTAAAAATACTCTTTTACCTCTTGTTTTAAAAGAAATTACTTGAATAGCAACACTTAATGTTTCTATAACAAAAACTCCTGCCATAATTGCAAATACGAGCTCATGCCTCAAAATAACTGCAATAATTCCTAAAATAGCTCCTAATGTTAAGGATCCAACATCTCCCATAAATATTTGAGCAGGATATGTGTTGTACCATAGAAAGCCTATCCCAGAACCAATTAATGCTCCACAAAAAACTATTAGTTCTCCGGAAAGTTCAAGGTGTGGTAAATATAAGTAGTCAGCAATTATCTGATTACCCATGCTATAGGCTATCAATCCTAATGCCCCTGCTATAAGCACAGAGGGAAGTATCGCCAATCCATCTAGACCATCAGTTAGATTAACTGCATTAGATGAACCTACTAATACAAACATGCCTGTAAAAACAAAAATAAATGGACTCATGGGTATCAATAAGTCCTTGAAAAAAGGAACGATAAAAGAAGTTTCTGTTGGAGTTTCTGCAGAAAAAAATAAATAGATTAATATTAATGATGAAAAAAATAGTTGTAGCACTATTTTTTGCATCGATGTTAATCCATCAGAGCTCTTTTTTTTAATTTTAAGATAGTCATCTAGAAACCCAACTGAGGCAAAAGAAATAGTTACAAAAAGAACTACCCAAATATATCTATTACTCAGATCAGCCCAAAGTAATGTGGATATTATCAAAGAAGCTAGGATTAAGAGACCGCCCATGGTGGGAGTGCCTGATTTCTTATAATGAGACTCTGGGCCTTCTGTTCGAACATGTTGTTCGAATTGCATAGATTTAAGGAAATTTATAAAAGCTGGTCCCATTAAAATAGTAATCAGTAAGGCTGTAACTGTTCCACCCAGTGTTCTAACAGTTAAATACCTAAGAACATCGAATCCAGGATCAACACTTACAAGAACAGTACCTAAATATTCAAACATTTATAAATCTCTCCATTTTCATCCCTCTGGAACCTTTTAAAAGTACTATATCTTTAGAATTAACATTTTTCTTTAGAAATACTTTAAGAATTTCTTCATCTTTAAAGAAAAATCCATTATTGCCAAACTTATCTACAGCATATTTCGTTAAATCACCAAAACCAAGAAATATATCTATTTTATTTAATGCCGCGTATTTTCCAATATCTTCATGCATTCTTTTTCTTGAGCTTCCAAGTTCAAGCATATCCCCCAATACTAAAATTTTTCTTTTTGAAGATGAAGTTAATAAATCTATAGCCCTTTTTACTGAATCTGGATTTGCATTATAAGTGTCATCTATAAGAATGGATCCCTTGATCCACTTTAATTGTTTTTGTCTAATTATTGAGTTTTGATCCTTTTCAAGACTTTTAATGAATAATGCTGAAGAATAATTTAAGCAATTTGAAACAGCATAACTGGCTAAAATATTTAAAACATTATGCTCACCCGCTAAAGAAGAATTAACTTTTTCTTTAATCTTATATTTATCAGAACGGATTATAAATTGTAATTTGCTTAAACCATGCTCTATGTCTTCAGCGTAAAAATCTGCAGAGCAATCTAAACCAAAAGTAATAATTTGTATATCCTCTCTGATACTCCTCCAGAACTTTAAATGTTTTTTGTTCCCAGATGGAACAATAAGGCATCCTCCTGTTTTTATATTTAAAACTAATTCTGATTTAACTTTCAAGACTCCATTAATATTTTTTAGGTTTTCTAGATGTGAATTGCCTATATTAGTTATAACTCCAACATTTGGCTTTAAAAAAGAACTTAAATAGTGAATGTCTTTTGGTTTTGCTGCTCCCATTTCAATGATAAGGTTTTTCTTTTTTGGATCGGCATTCATAATGCTTAAGGGCATTCCAATTTCATTATTAAAGTTCTTTAAAGTACTCGAGCTATTCTTGATTGAGTTAGCAATTATTCTTGTAGTAGTGGTTTTTCCATTGCTTCCGGTAATTCCAATAACATTGCCTTGATAATGCTTAATAATGTTTTTTGTTATTTTTTTTAAAGCTAAGATTGAATCATTTACGTAAATTACTTTTTTATTCTTTGAATATTTAAATTTTTTGCTATCTGTGATTACTAAGCAAGCCCCCTTTTTAATAGCTTCTGCAATATAGTCATTTCCATTAAATGTATCTCCTTTGATCGCAATAAATAGGGAATCTTTTTTTAATGAGCGAGTGTCGGTAGAAATAGTTTTTATTTTAATATTCTTTAAAATAGGCTTTTTTAGAAATTTAGAAAGATCATTGGAATTACTTATAAATTTCATTTACTACCTCGTGATCACTAAAGTAAAAACTCTTCCCATTGATTTCTTGTGTCTCTTCATGCCCTTTACCAAGAATAACTAGACAATCATTATGTCTTATTAATTTAGTGCCTTCGATGATTGCTTCTCTTCTATCTTCTATATTTATAACATTTTTAATATTATTCCCATTTGAAGCATCAGAAAAAATATCTTTAAACTCTTCACTTCTAGAATTATCTGAAGTAAAAATAACCTTTGATCCGAACTTTATAGCCGCTGCTAACATTTTTGGTCTCTTAAACTTATCTCTGTCTCCTCCGCAACCAAAAACAATTACCAAGTCTTCAAAATATTTTTTTATAGATGATAAAAATAATTCAATTCCTTCAGCGTTGTGAGCAAAATCTATAATTACGTTGATAGGAAGATTTTTAATTAACTCTGCTCTGCCTTTAGGTGTTGTTAAATATGATAAGTCATTTATTTCATTTTCTATGAAATCAGAAAAGCCTATTGAGCTAATTGCATAAACAAGATTATCAATATTAAAGTCTGGAAATAAATTACAGCTAAAAATATATTTCTTTTTAGAATATGGAAAATAACCAACAGGTGGATTATTTATAGTTACTTCAAACAATGATCTTTTAAAAGATGATTCAGTTATTTCATAATAAATATCTGCAGACTTATTATCATTACTTATGGAAGTTAATCCATTAGAAGTATTTTTTACAAAACTATAATTATTAGAGAGTGATATCAAATCAAAATCAATTAAATTAACTGCGCATGTATTATCAAATATTTTAAACTTAGCATTCGTATAATTTTGTATATTTCCATGATAATCAAGGTGATCTGTTCCAATATTTAAAACTGAACATGAATTAAATGAAGATATATGTTTAAGTCTTTTCTGCTCAAGAGCATGAGATGACATTTCAATGCAGACGGATACAGAATCACTGAAATTATAGAATTTAAAAATTTCAAATAATTCAAATATGTCAGGAGTGGTCTTTGAAGATATGGAGTTGTTGAATTCAGTATTATTGTACTGAGTTCCTAATGTTCCAATATAAATGGATTCATAGCCTTCATTAACCAAGAGTTGATGGCAAAGATATGCGGAGGTAGTTTTTCCATTAGTTCCTGTAAACGTAAAAAAATTATTATTATTCTGTATATCAAATACTTTATAAAATTCTTCTAAAAAATAATATATCTTATTTTTTAACTGCCTATCCATATCTTCTAAATCTGATACAAAAAAGATATTTTTACTTTCAGGTTTATAAGACTCATCATTATGTATAGCTATTGAGGCGCCAAGTTCAAATGCTTTTTTAATATACTTGCTACCATGAGTATTACTTCCTTGAAGACCAAAAAAAATTGAGTCTTTTTTAACTTTTTTGGTAGAGTTGGTAGTGTTTGAAATTTTTATTCCGTGAGGAAAAGTTACTCCTAAAATCTTTTCTAAGTTCTCTTTTTTATTATTAATCATCTTTTTGATAGCCTAAATAATTAAGTGAACTTTCAGCAATTTTTGCAAATAGAGGTGCTGCAATCATTCCTCCAGAATATGCATTTAAACCGGGGTCTTCAATAGAGACAAATATTGTTAAAGATTCTTCTTTCAAGGGTGCTATTCCAACAAATGATGCTCTGTATAGATCATCTGCATAGCCTTCTCCAAAAATAGTTCTGTGAACGGTTCCTGTTTTTCCACCTTCAGTAAACCCACTAATATCTGCTTTCTTGCCTGTACCTATTTTTACAACTTTTTGTAGTGCCTCAAGAGTATGCTTGGCAGAAAGCTTAGATATTATTCTTTGTGAAGTTACTTCATCATTCATTAATAATTTAAAATCTTTTCTTATACCACTATTTGCAAAAGTTGAATAAGCTGCTGTTATTTGAAAAGGACTTACTGTAAAGCCATACCCGTAACCCAGACTCGCTAGCTCTCTATCAGAAACACTTTCTTTTACATTCATAAGTCCAAAGGCGGCAGAGGGGAAATTAATAGAAATAGGCTTACTAAAACCAAAATCATAGTAATTATTTTTTAAATTATCATATCCTAATTTTAAAGCGATTTTTGATGCGCCAACTTGACTTGAGAAAGCAATAATTTCTTTTGGAGTTAGTTTTCCATATGCTTTGGTATCGGTTATAACTTTATTACCTAATTCCAATCTTCTTGGTATTTCCATGTATTCATCTGGTTCTAAGGTTTCATTATCAACAGCCCTTGCAAAAACTATTGGCTTTAAAACTGATCCTAATTCATAAGCATCAATAAGCGCTCTATTCTTTTGAATAGCTCTCTTGGGGTCATTTGGATTATAGGATGGGTAACTTGCTATAGCTAAAACTTCACCGCTCATATTATCAAAAACTAAAACTGTTCCTGCTTTAGCTTTATTGTTAATTATTGTTTCTACTAAATATTTGAAAGCATAGAATTGTATAGTAGAGTCTATTGTCAATTGAATATCCTTTCCTTGAATGGTTTTATCAACCTCTATTGGCTTAGAAATTATTTTTTGTTTAGCATTTGTATAATATTTTTGCTTTCCAGTATCTCCTGAAAGTACTGAATCATAACTTTTCTCTATACCCTCTTGTGCTTTATCTTTACCATAGAATCCTATTAATGGTGCTATCTGATTGCCTAAAGGGTAATGTCTGCTATGTCTTACTTCGAGCTCTAACTCATTAAAGTTAAGTTTTTCAATAATCTTTCGCTCTTCAGTTGTTATGCTTTTTTTTAGCAAAGTTTTCTTAGAGAAAGAATTCATAACTGACGAATTGTTTTCTATATCTATTCTATCCTTCAGCTTTAAATACTTATCTATATTTAACCCATTAAGGGCATATAAATCATAATTTATAATAGATACTGCAAGTGGAAAATTGTTTCTATCAAATATAGTTCCTCTAACAGGATTAATTGTTCTATATTTAACGTAACGCTTCTTTCCTTCATTTTTTAGAAAAATGCTATCCTCAACTTGAACAGAAATTATTTTATATGCAACTGTGATAACTGAAAAAGTTAAGCATATACAAACAATCAACAATCGCCAATTTAAGTGACTATTCTTCATTGCTTGATTTCTCAACAATAATTTTTTTTGTCTCTATCTTAATCATTCCCAAGTCTTCTTTTGCTTCCTTCTCAATACTCGCAGGTGAATTATTTGTATGGAATTGCGTCACTAATTTAAGATTAGTATCTTTAAAATTTTCATACTCAGTTAAGAGATTTTGTTGATTTGTATGAAGTCTACTTATCTCAAAGGAGAGTTTTATTTGCTCTAGTGCTAAAAAACAAAGCAAAAACAACATGAGACTTAACAAAGTATATTGGATAATATTCATTATATTTTTCTGAAAACTCTCATAATTGCACTTCTTGATCTTTTGTTTATATTTATTTCGTTATCTGAGGGTCTTATTTTTTTAGCTATACATTTGAATTCTTTCTTTTCAATACTATTTAAAGGTATATCTTTTGGATAATTTCTGATGTTTG